>WNGJ01012882.1_pt1 | contig 11329 bp, 9 predicted proteins | sample 5400611 | NCBI WGS metagenome assembly WNGJ01 (sample SAMN13153375, study PRJNA577476) | soil metagenome | isolation source: 40 cm soil or saprolite under Garry oak tree replicate 1 | place: USA:California | collected 2016-06-15 | reverse complement strand
ATTGAATTGAAAAGTCAGCATATCTACGCCGATGCGTTGTTGCAAGTGAACAAACGAAAAAAGCCGGGAATATTCCATCTGGAGGTGCAAACCGAGAAAGACCCGGAGATGGGAGTGCGCCTGTTAGAATACAACGTTCTAGCATCACGGCAGTACGAGCATATCCCTGTCTCTTCATACGTCATCTATTTACGGGACGTCAAAGATGTCCCAGTGCCTCCCTACATTCGCAGGTTTCCCGATGAGGAAGGCGAAGAGATACACCGCTTTTACTACACGTCGATTGAGTTAGCGGTTATTCCAGCCGAAGTCATCCTGCAGTCAGGTTTGATGGGCTTATTGCCTTTTGTAACCTTGACCAAGGGCGGGAAAAAGCCCAAGATAGTGAAGACGATGATCGATCGGTTGGCAGAGAGAAAGGCATTTGACTTACTCATGATGGCGCAGGTACTTGGTGGCTTAGTTTTTGAGGAAGAAAGCGAACAAGAAGCATTCAAAAGGAGGTTTCGCATGTTTCAGAATGTATTGCAGGAGTCGTGGGTATACCAGGAGATTCTTGAGAAGGGCCGAGAGGAGGAACGCCAAAGGCAACTTCAGACGCTTATGAGCTTTTTGCAGACACGTTTTCCAGAGGTTATGACTTTGGCGGAACAGCAAACCAAAAACATCAAGGAGCCAGAGGTTTTGCAAACCGTGATTACTAAGATGTTTACTGCTCAGACGGTCGAAGATGCGAAACAGATACTTCTTGACCTAAACAAGCAATAACTCCAAACCGACTCGAATGCGTCGGCTTGCCCGCAACGCTGAGATTAGGGTTTTATATGAAAATACAGCCTAACATCTCGTCCGAGTCTGCTCGAGCAGGTGCCATGGGAGCAAGCCGAGGAGGTGTAGCTGACGTGTTATGTGCCCTACTTGACGCATATGATATAGTCGCTATGAGAAGGGTGTCAAGGCAGGTTCATAGCCGCTCCATGCATCATATCTTCGTATTTATATTCGTCATAGAAGGGGTACCCCTGGCGGGTACCCTTTGCATGTGTGCTTGCAAGCATCCTTCTCGTGCCCGCCGCTGCTAAATCATAGAAAATTTGGAAATTTTGTTCTAAAAACACTTGCTTTTTCGTTCTGTCCAATATATACTTTGTTTTAGAACAGATATTCAAGGAAGCGGCGAAAGAAAATACTCTCAGAGAGGACGGTAAGGATGTGGAACAGAAACGGATGCAGCAGCCTGTCAGGAAGGCTACTGCGCAATATGTGCGGGTAAAGCACACCGACGTTGATAAGGCACTTGAGATGGAGGACGAGGAGTATGACGATGTCTGGCCTCCTCGCATGTCGAGTAGTGCGCGTCGTTATCAGGATAGGGCCGATGTGAGAACAGAGGCAGGACGGACTACGGCGGATGTGCAGCCGTTGAGGGGTGAAAGGACGTATCGTACTCATACGACGGGGGTTTATTCAACAATTCCTCCCCGACGTACAGCCACGCAAACCAGCCTGCCTGCGGTACAGCCCAATCGACGTCGTGTAGCACAACCGGATGTACTACCCAAACCTTATGGCAACGGATTGCAACTTGCAGGTGAGCCGCAGAGGCCGCGTATGCACTGGTTGGTGCTGGTTGGCTTAACCATGCTCCTCATGGCCGTAGGCTGGATGGGCTTGATCACACTGGCAAACTGGTGGCATGTTACCCAGGATGATTGGCACTATGGACGCCCCCGTACTTATCAGACTGACGCCGTGGTTGGTCACAATGATTCACCGGCCAACCCCAGCCATTTTATTGCTTTGAACTTAAATCGTCATATCCAGGTGATCGAGTTTCCAGGGGGTGATGCCTCAAAGGCCAAAATCTACGTTGGCCCTACATTAATTGGCCCTGGGCAGGACCTGGCGGTTGTTACGCTGAGCTTTAAAGATGTCAACGGAGATGGGAAGCCTGATATGATTATCAATATTGAGGATAGCCATTTTGTATTCATCAATGACAATGGGCAGTACCGACCTGCACGTCCCGGCGAAAATATTCAACTATAAGATGGATGAAGGAAACAACCTGAGCTTGCAAGCTCAGGTTGTTTCCTTCATCCATCTTATAGTTGAAGAGAGAGCTGATTATATCGTGGAAACGGCATCCATTTCATCGGTATCATAGCGGCCAGTTTTAACATGCTGAACTACCGGTGGCGATGCTACCACATGCAACATCATTGGTACCGGGGTGACAGGAAAAGTGGAAGGCGGTGTTGCCTTCTGTTCTGATTGCTCACGCTCTATGCCGTATGGATAAAATGCTAATACTGCGAAAATAACCATCCATATCAGAAGTAACCCAAGCATAGTCCAGGTGACGAGAGCTTGAGTGTTTGCCAGGGTGGTTGATGCATCCATGAATACTCCTCTTTCAAGTTCCATTTGAATGATGAATTGGATAATAGATCTTTGATGCTATATATACCTATGTGTTTTAATGCGTCTCTGTACAATACTAGACGAATGAAGCAGGCGCTCGTTAATATCACCTTTACATATGACTACTAGTATTGTACATGTAGAGACAACAAGCGAGAAATATTCTCCGTATTACAGATGACGGTAAAACAGCGAAAAAAGTTTCAATGGATAGCCGCCTCTTTGCAAAATGTTTGACTATTCAGGAATCTTTGGATAATTATGAGGGCGTTTGAAGAAGAGTTGTGCTCTCTATTTTTCTCTGTAGAGCATAGGTATATCTCTCTCTTGTGTTTTTGGCTAAAACCTGTCACAATGGTTAGAGCATAATATGTTTGGAAATAGGTCACATACATAAGGAATAAATGGCTATGGAACGCGTGAACTGGCAACGCACGAGAGATATACTCATCAGTATTATCTGTATTGGAATTATTCTCTGGTATGCCTGGAACCTTCTCCTGGGTCAATTTGTGCATGCTCTGGCTCTATTGCTCCTTTCAATGGGCGTTGCTTTCTTAATGACCCCGGCGGTGAACTTTTTGTGTACGCGAGATGTGCCGCGTCTTCTTGCCTGTCTCGTGGTGTATGTAATCGTTCTAGCTGCCTTAGTTGGATTAAGTTATGCACTGATCACCTCGCTTATTCGACAAGTGTTGACCTTCCAGGAGACGGTAATCAATTTCTTTAACGCTCTGCCGGATCAGTATACTTCATTTAGAACTTTTCTGATACATAATGGTATACCATCGACAAGCATCGATGAGGCGCTCAACCAAATAAGAGGACAGGCAGTTAACTTTGCACAAACAACAGCCAACAATATTTTGAATATTGCCCTTATCGTTACCAATACTTTCATAGATATTCTGCTGATTACGGTTCTGAGCTTCTATTTCACATTGGATGGAGAGCGAGTGCGTGATAACATTGTGCATGTAGCTCCCGACCCCTGGATGCCCCACATGCGTTTGTTTGAGGATGCTTTGAATCGTGTGGTGGGAAACTATATTCGTGGGCAGTTGACGCTGGCAGTCATCATCGGTGTGCTGGCTGGCAGTGGCTGTTTTTTCCTGGGTCTGCCCGGCTATGCGCTTATCATTGGCGTGCTGGCTTTTCTGTTTGAGACGATTCCGATGGTGGGGCCTGCGCTGGCCTCTATTCCTGCCATCCTGATATCGTTGCTGCTGCCGGGCGCGTTTCCGCGGACGCTCTATATTGTTATCTACTTCGTGATCGTGCAGATGCTCGAGAGCAACGTCCTCGGCCCACGTATCGTTGGTCATGCCGTCGGCTTACATCCCATAGCCTCTATTCTCGCTTTGATTGTAGGGGCACAATTGTTCGGTGCCTTTGGCGCGTTGCTGGCGACACCGATTGTGGCAGCTGCCTGGGTGGTCGTGGCCAGTCTCTATCATTCCGCTCGTGGTGAGACTGCCGATCAGATGCTGGCACAGAAACGTACTGGCTGGGCTATTCGTCCACGTAATTTTTTGAGGAAAAGAAAAACGCCTTCGGTGGGTACTCATGATGATGAGCTGCACGTAGAAGAGCTACAAGAGACGCATTCACCGAGAGATATAATCGCATCTGTCAAAGGCCCCTCGATCAGTCCGATGCCTGCTGAGCATATTGAACTGCTACGTCCTATCCCTGATGCGAAAGAACCACCATCGAAAGTGAGTGAACCAAAGAATACTATAAATACCAACAGGGAGTTCAAGCCATGACATGATCATGGCTTGAACTCCCTGTTGGTGTCTGGTAAAGGTTGTACTAGCGCGTAGAGCCTAGGGCATTGCGTAGAGCCTCTTCACCTTCGGGATTGACCAGCGCGTATACCTCGTCATTAGCTAAAATCTGTGTCTCAGCGGTAGGGAAGATATATTCTTTATCGCGGATGATCAGAGCAATATTGCCGCTGCGTGGCAGGTTAATGGCACTGAGCGTCTTCCCCACAATGGGGGAATCGGCTGGTACACGTACCTCCATAATTTCGAGTCCTGCCCTGCGCAGGGTCATCAGAGAGACAAAGGGTGTCCCCGGTAGCTCGGCTTCAATTAATGAGAGAATGGCTCGCGTTGGGCTGACTGTGATATCGATGCCTAACCTCTGAAAAATGTGCTCATTCTTGGGGTTGTTCAGGCGGGCTATGGTACGGTTAACTTTGAAACGCTTCTTGGCCATCTGGCAGATGACCAGATTATCATCATCCTCACCGGTTACAGCGATCACGACGTCAGCACGGTTTGCTCCCACCTCTTCCATCGTCCGTGCCTCACATGCATCGCCGCGCACCACTGCCTGACCCAGCTCTTCGCCGAGTGATTGAGAACGTTTACTTTCTTTTTCTAGTAAAAGGACTTCGTGGCCCTGACCCAATAAGCTTCTGGTCAGATAGTAGCCAATGTCGCCCCCACCGCCGACGATAATATACATACGTCTACCTCTTTCTCGTCTCTTGCTTTGTATCCATACTACTTATTAGCTTTGGTAAGAGCATCGAACAGCATCTGTGCGCCGATCTTTGTTGGACAGAAAGTCTCAAGTCCTAGTTCGCTATAGGTGCTTTCGCGAATGGGATCATAAATACGACAGATGACCTTCTTCACATTGAAGATCTCTTTAGCGATCTGGCTTGCCATAATGTTCCGGTTATCGCCATTTGTCACCGCAATAAAGGCGTCGGCATCCTTAATGCCTGCTCGCATCAGGATTTCTTCGTCAACGCCGTTGCCGATGAGCGTCTCTCCACTAAATCGGGTATCTAACCGACGGAAAGAATCGCTGCTGTAGTCGACAACCATAACCTGGTGTCCTTCCTTATCCAGCATGTTTGCCAGTGTTGCGCCAACACGGCCACACCCCAAAATCACAACTTTCACTGTTTGCCTCCTGATGGTCGAGAGAACCAACGTGCATTTTCTGTAAGCCTTCATGCAACATGTGGGAATCAACCCGCTTAGATGCTATTATAGCACTTACTTACCAGTAGGCGCGTCTTCTGTATCGGCAGGGCTGTATAGTACAAACGTGCCGTTGACCAGCAGAAAGAAGCCTGGGAGCGTGGCCGTCTTTCTACTGGCAAACATGCGCTTGCGCTTGAGTCGATACAGTGCTTGTCTCTGACCTGCTATCTGCACATGCCCGACCCGTTGGGCGGTACCGCAAATCTGATCCGGAGTCTCCTGTAATGCTATCGGGAAACGGATCAAGTCCCTCAAAGGCCCAGATGGCATATTGACGGTAGCAGGAACATAGACTGGTTGCGCCTTGTCGTTCATTATCTATGTTTCTCTCCAGAGAAGGAATTACTGGCCTATTCTGAGAACTTGATTGTGCATGTGCTGTCCCATTTCTTGCACGGGAAAATACTTAAAGAAATGTTTATGTGTTAGATAACGTAAATCTACCGATGTGTTGGACGGGTGTTATGCAAAAAAGTCACACGGAAATTGCATTTCTTATCCAGAGCATCATATAATCAGACGATTATAACAGGAGAAATTGGTGGTTATGTTGCTTCCATCCTCACATCACTATACGTTGCGAAAACTTACTGTTGAGCATGAACAACGGTGGGATCAGTTTGTTAATACGCACTCCTATGGCCACTTTTTACAAAGTTGGGGTTGGGGAGAACTCAAGGCCAGTGCAGGTTGGTCTCCTCTCCGTCTGGCTCTGTATGCTGAAGAGAAGCAGCAGATCGTTGCCGCCGCACAGGTTTTGTGTCGCACTGCTCCACATCTGCCGCTCCGAGCCGGTCATTTGGCCTATATTCCGAAAGGGCCGGTAATCGACTGGTCTCAATCTCTGCTGTGCAAGCCATTTTTCGACCAACTGCATGCCTATCTATACAAACACGGCGCTCTGGCACTACGCATGGAGCCAGGACAAACGCTGCATATAGCCGATGATGACGATATGAGGTCATATCTGGCCTCAACCTTTTTGCAGCCCGTGCCAGCGGTTCAACCTATACGTACCATTGTGCTGAACTTGACCGTGGACGAAACGACATTACTGGCCCGTATGAAGGAGAAGTGGCGATACAATGTGCGTCTGGCCGAACGCAAGGGGGTTACGGTGCGAGCTGCGCAGACGCTTGAGGATGTGCAAGCATGGTATGCACTCATGCAAGCGACGAGTGAACGGGATGGCTTTGGTATCCATACGCTGGACTACTACCTGCATGCATGGCGCATCTTTGTGCCACGCAGACAGGCCTGTCTGCTGCTGGCTGAATACCAGGGGCAGCTCCTGGCCGGTATCTTCGTTGGGCTGTTTGCTCGTCAGGGTATCTATCTCTATGGAGCTTCGGGCAATGAGCAGCGTAACCTGATGCCTAATTATCTTTTACAATGGGAGGCCATACGCTGGGCAAAGCAAGAGGGGGCAACACAGTATGACCTCTGGGGCATTCCAGCGACAGATAGTGAAGATGAAGCCATGGCTGGTGTCTATCGTTTCAAACGCGGTTGGGGCGGCGAAGTTGTGCGCTTTGTGGGCTGCTATGAACATGTCTATCGTCGGCAACGCATGAAGCTGGCACGCAAGTATTTACCTTCTTCATAGATGATTCTCCATTCACTCTTACAAGATATAGGCCGATAGACAACGGTAGAGAGACTCTTTAGGTAAGAATGAATGGAGGATACAATGCGACGACGAATACTATTGACTTCGCTTCTGCTGTTAGTATTGGCGGGTATAACAACCGCCTTCTATCTTCAGAGTACACATAGAGCCTATTCCTATTTCCAGACAAATGCTACTTCGACTGTCACGACTGGAAACAGTGATGCGGCCTATATCTATTATACGCTTAAGCAGTCCAGCGGTTTTGTGCTGGCCCATGCTCTCAAAGGGAGTAATGGTCAGCCTCTTAGCACGCCTCAAACAATTGCTCAATTCAGCGATGGATTTGGACAATTAGAGTCGGATAGCGTTCTGAGCATGCAAGTCTCGCCCGATGGTCGCTATCTGGCAATCGATGGTACCCGCGACCATGGGGAACAGGTCTGGGTGTATGCTACGCAACAGATGAGCCTCAAACTGCTTCCTCCTGCTGTGCTGGGAAATTTCCTGAACTGGATACCTGGACAGGGTAATCATAGTTTTCTCTATCGCCCCATGCTTCCATTAGGGCCGGACGCGCCTATGGATGGCGGTAGCTGGAATCCTGGCTTGTGGGTCGTTGACGCTGCCACGGGCGCACACCGCAACATTGACATTGCCGTCCCTTCGGCCTACTTGATCGATGCTGCCGCTTCACCTGACGGATCGCACATTGTCTATTCAACCACTGCCGGTCTGGGCATGGGCAGCGATACCTGGCTGATGAACAGCGATGGCAGCAGTATTACCCATCTTTTCCGCAATACCGGTACCACTCAATCGATTGCGGCCCTTTTCAAGTGGTCGCCTGATGGCAAAACTATCGCTTATGAGCGGCTCGCGGATAGCTCAACCCCCTTTCTCCCTGCCGGTTTGTGGATGATGAATGCGGCTGGAGGCCAACAAATGCACCTTGCTGATGCCGATGGAGGTCATGGTTATGCACCTGCATGGTCACCCGATGGTCGCAAAATTGCCTTTGTGATGCGTACTAATGCTAGTGATCGGCTGGCGAACATGCAGATGCAAGCCTTGCAGAGTGCTGTTGCCGTCGTCGATGTCCCTACCGACCGTTCATGGGTTGTCGCCTCTGCCAGTCAGACAGGTATGCAGCTCAACTATAACCCAGTCTGGTCGGCTGATAGTACCAGCATCACCTTTACCGCTTCCAATCCGGTCAATGCGGTACTTGGTGGCTCACCACGCTACTGGTCTGCTCGCGCTCTTGGCCCACAAATGCAACCATCTGTGCTACCGCTCACTCCGTCCATGTCACATGTGATTGCAGGCTCATAACATAGCCTACATAGGCAGGTTTTTTGAGGAAAGATAGAAACGGATCTGTGCGAAGACCCTTATAGACTCCCGTGAGATGGGAACGGGTGTGTCGAATAGAAACGAAAGAAAATAACCTTATGAAACGTAGATTTCTTATAGCCGTATTGTTTATCACATTGATAAGTATGCTAGGGACAATGCTTGGCCTTACCTTTAGCCTGATACCTGTTTCATTGGTGCAGAGCACGCCTGGACATAAGAGTGCCGTACAATCGGCTGCGTTAACGCAGACGAATACAGTTCCTACGCCGTTTATGCATCGTCCGTATTATGGGAGTCAGACCATACTGCAACGCACAACGTCGTTTGTTGATCATGACCATCCCTGGTATGACAATGATGGTACCTTTGTGCGCTATGATGGGACTAAATGGACAAATGTTGCCATTGGTTCGTGTATAGGTGGGGTTAACTGCTATGATGGACACAACGGCTACGATCTGAATTTGCGGTTTGAGCCGGTGTTGAGTGACATATGAGTGCTTTGACGGTCGCCGTTGGCGATAAGATTGGAACGCAATGGCAGGTTGGCACCAGTGGCACGACTGGCTCATCGACGGGACCACATCTGCATATGGCGACCTATTATCTGCCAGACTGGAATGCGACCGATCCCTTTGGCTGGAGAGGGAGCTATGCCGATCCGAATGTGGTCCCTGATAACTATCTGTGGGTCGATAACCCTGGGACAGGCTATACTATCCCCAATTTGAGTGGTAATGGCAGTGCCGTGTATCCAGGAGCGACGCTGATCGATGATGGAAGTTCAGGTTGGAGCAGCACCGGTAGCTGGACTTCAGATAGTTCATCTACTGATATTCATGGCAATTTACATTGGACGTCGACGACCAGCGGTTCGGCTACTGCTACTGCCACCTGGCAGCCACGTATACCTGCGGATGGTTACTATGAAGTGGGTGTGTTCGTCAACGATAATCATGCCAGTAGTAGCTGGGCACCGTATACCGTCTATAGTGCTGATCCTAACCATGCTGGAGTAGAGGTGAGCCATAATGTCTATGTCGACGAGTCCCATATTGGTTCCTTCCAGGGACCGTTCAACTGGCAAACAACCGGTCCCCAATGGGTAAGCCTGGGTACGTACTACTTCCGTGCTTCAATGAACGAACGGGTGGTCCTGAGCAATGCCACCGGTGAGAATGGCCTGCAAATTTCCGCTGATGGGGCCGAGTTTGTCCCTACTTCACAGCAGACAACACATCCTCCAACGCCTGCTCCTGTCTATGGTTTTGTCATCACCAACGACGGTACGCCGACGGTGATGTTACCGGGCAGTACAACTAGCGTGCATATGACCTTCAAAAATACGGGCAACTTTACGTGGAAGGCGACGGGTACAGGTGCTGTGCAGGTACTTTATCGCTGGCTCAATGCCCAGAAACAGGTGGTAGCTACTGGTAGCCCGCTAGCCTTACCTCAAGACGTTAGTGTCAATAACTCTGTCGATTTGACCGTTCCTGTACAGACGCCTGCCCAGGCAGGCACATATACCCTGCAATGGGATATGCAGCAAAGTCCAAAACTCTTCTCTCAGCAGGGTGTTCAGGTGCCGGGCGATACGGTGAATGTTGCTCGCTATACTGAAGTCTTTGCCCCATCGCCTTTACCGACGATATTGACACCAGGAGCAACCGTCCAGGTCAGTATCAATGTGCAAAACAAGGGAACTATGACATGGCCTGCTAGTGGCAATACAGCGGTTACGCTGACCTATCACTGGTTGGATATGGCTGGTCATACTGTTGGTGCTCCTGTCGTTATCACTGGCAGCACTGGTACCTTACCCAGCGATGTGGCTACCGGTCACAGCGTTTCGATACCGCTAACACTGCATACGCCAGTGTTAGCAGGAAGTTACCTACTTGTCTATGATCTGCAACAACAGGGCATTTCCTTTGCGTCACAGGGAGCTACGCCGCTGAAGCAAACGATCACGATTACGCCCAATCTGCCCAGAGTCTACTACTTTGCCGAGGGCTATACCGGTAGTGGTACAACAGAGTCCCTCTCGCTAACCAATCCATCGACCAGCGCGGCTACAGTTACCGTCACTTTCCTGTATGCCAATGCTGCTCCACGGAGCCATACCTATGTCGTCCCGGCGCAGGCACATAGCGTCCTGAACATCAATGCGGAGGCCGGTGCTAATCAAGCGGTCAGTATGATCGTGCAAGGCAACCAGCCTTTTGTGGCCGAGCGCACGATGTATACGCAAAGCGGAACATTTGTAGCCGCTTCAGACGTTGTTGGCTCGTCTGTGCTGAGTACCAACTGGTACTTTGCTGAGGGGAATACCACCTTTGGCTGGAATACCTTGCTGGCAGTGATGAACCCTGGAACGCAACCGGCCACCATCAGAATCTCCTACCTGCTTGGGAGTCGTGCTACCGCTGCGCCGCTTGGTACAAATCGTGGCTTCTATACCGTTCCGCCCCTTTCACGCGCTACCATAGTACTCAATAATGCTATGCCCAATGCACAGTTTGGTATGTCCATCACATCCACCAATCCCGTCCTGATCGAGCGACCGGAGTACTTGGTACTGAGTACCTTGCGTGGTGGCAATACCGTTATCGGTGCTACCGCTCCTCAAACAACATGGTACTTCGCAGGTGGCAATACGGCTCCGGGCTTTACTGAGCGACTCGTTCTTGCCAATCCCGAGGCCAGTACGGCCAGTGTACAGATAGGCTACCTGACGACGAATGGGCAAGTGCTCTCTCAGAATGTGCTCGTTCCTGGTTTTAGTCGTATCGAGGTGAATGTGAATAGCGTGGTGAAAACCGGTTTGCATGCTAGCGTGATTACGGCCAGCCAGCCCATCGTAGCCGAGCGGCAAGATTTCTTCTCGACGAATGTCAATGGAACTGTGGCGGGTAGTACAACGAGT
>WNGJ01009541.1_pt1 | contig 11329 bp, 11 predicted proteins | sample 5400611 | NCBI WGS metagenome assembly WNGJ01 (sample SAMN13153375, study PRJNA577476) | soil metagenome | isolation source: 40 cm soil or saprolite under Garry oak tree replicate 1 | place: USA:California | collected 2016-06-15 | reverse complement strand
GCGACTACGAACACAAGGTGGCGAACGCCTATAACGTGATGTACGACTCGTTCCTGCCGCAGCTGAATCTCGGCATGGCGGGCGTGGCGAAGCGTTCCGCGTTTATCATCGACAAGAACGGTGTGATCCAATATGCGGAGAGCAACGACGACGCGAAACAGTTGCCGAATTTCGAGAAGATCAAAGCCAAACTGGCAGAATTAAGATGATTAGGGCGCGCTGCATTGTCATCCCGAACAAAGTGAAGGACCTCACAACCGGAGCTTGGATCATTCTAAGTAATGTGCGTGTTCTGATGAGTCTGTGGGAGGTCCTTCGCGGTCGCTCAGGATGACGTAGTTCAAGATGCACGACGAATTTAAAACGCTGAAGAAATTCGACGCGGGCAAAGGCCGCGAAGGCTTTCTCTATTCGCTGCCAGTTCTGGAAGAGCAAGGGATCGGCAAGATTTCACGGCTGCCGATAAGCATTCGCATCGTGCTCGAATCGGTGCTGCGCAATTGCGACGGGAAAAAAGTCCGGCGCAAAGATGTTGAGGCACTGGCGAATTGGAGCGCAAAGTCGCCCGCAAACGAGGAGATTCCATTCATCGTCGCGCGTATCGTTTTACAGGATTTCACGGGCGTGCCGCTGGTGGTCGATCTTGCCGCGATGCGGGCTGCAGTCAAGCGGCTCGGTCGCGATCCGAAAATCATTGAGCCGCTCGTGCCTGTCGATCTGGTAGTCGACCATTCGGTGCAAGTCGATTTCTTCGGTTCGGCACGAGCGCTGGAACTCAATCTGGATATGGAGTTCAAGCGCAATCGCGAGCGTTACCAGTTTCTGAAATGGGGACAGCAAGCGTTCAAGACTTTCCAACTCATCCCGCCGGGAATTGGAATCGTTCACCAAGTCAATCTCGAGTACCTGGCCAAGGGAGTATTGAGCCAGAAGTCAGAGGTCAGAGGTCAGAAGTCGGAAATCTTCTTCCCCGACACGCTCGTCGGCACCAGCCGGTTTATTTTTTAACGCCGGAAGTGGTGGGCGTGCACATGAGCGGGCAGTTGCGTGAAGGGGTAACGGCGACCGATCTTGTGCTGCACATCACTCAATTGCTGCGCGCGCAAAAAGTCGTCGGCAAATTTGTGGAGTTTTACGGCGAGGGTGCGGCATCGCTGCCGGTTCCTGATCGCGCGACGATTGGAAACATGTCGCCCGAGTACGGCGCGACCATGGGATATTTTCCGATCGATCGAGAATCGGTGGATTATTTGCGTGCCACAGGACGCGGTGAGGAGCAATGTCGCGCGTTCGAAAATTATTTCCGGGCGCAAAAAATGTTCGGCATGCCACGGAAAGGCGAAATCGATTACAGCGTCGATATCGACCTTGACCTGGCGGAGGTGCAACCGAGCGTCGCCGGACCAAAGAGGCCGCAGGACCGGATCAATTTGCCGGAACTTGGGAAAACATTTCGCGCATTGCTCGAGAAACCGGTGAGAGATGGCGGTTACGGAAAAGTAAACGTCGATCTTCGCGAAAAACATCTGGTGGAATTGAACGGAAGCCCGCCGCGCAATGGCGAGATGGCTTCGAGCGATACAAAGGAAGATCAGGGAATTAATCCAGGCGATGAGCTCAACAAGATCGAGATGCTGGCAAACCGGCCGACACCTGACTCCGGGAAAGAAATTGAAGCTGAATCCAGCGACGTGTTCGCACATGGGCATAGTCGCATCGGGCATGGCAGCGTCCTGATCGCGGCAATCACGAGCTGCACGAATACGAGCAACCCGAGCGTGATGATCGCAGCCGGGTTACTGGCAAAGAAGGCGGTCGAGCGCGGTCTGCATGTCGATCCTGCAGTGAAAACCTCGCTCGCGCCCGGTTCGCGTATTGTTTCCGATTATCTCGACAAAACTGGACTGCAAAAATATCTCGATCAGCTCGGATTCAATCTTGTCGGCTACGGATGCACGACCTGCATCGGTAACTCGGGGCCGCTGCATCCAAAAATTGAGAGGGCGATCCACGAATTCAATCTGGTCGCTGCCTCGGTGCTTTCGGGAAACCGAAACTTCGAAGCGCGTGTGCATCAAAACATCAAAGCGAATTTTCTAATGTCGCCGCCGCTAGTTGTCGCTTTTGCGCTGGCCGGTCGAGTGGATATCGATCTTTCACGCGAACCACTTGGGAAAGATAAGCACGGCAAAGAAACTTTCCTACGCGACCTCTGGCCGAATCTCAGTGAAATCCGGCACACCATGCAATCCGCGCTCAGGCCAGAAACATTCCGAAAACTCTATCGCGATTTCGCAGATCAGAACCCGAAGTGGAACGAAATTCCATCCAGCACGGGCGAAATTTACCAGTGGGACGAGAAGAGCGATTACATCCACGAGCCGCCGTTTTTCGAAAATTTCTCGATGGAGCCTGGACATATTGAGGAAATCCGCGGCGCGCGGGCACTTGGGATTTTCGGCGATTCGGTCACCACAGATCACATTTCGCCCGCGGGCGCGATCAAGGCGACGTCGCCGGCGGGGCAATATCTAGTTTCGCGCGGGATCGAGCACGCCGATTTCAACAGTTACGGCAGCCGGCGCGGGAACGATTTGGTGATGACGCGCGGGACATTCGCGAATGTGCGGATCAAGAATTTGATGGTGCCCGGAACAGAAGGCGGCGTGACAAAATTCTGGGGAGCGCACGCGCTCTCGCTGGCTGTTGAAGGCGCCTCGCCTTCAAGTGGTGGCGAAGAGATGTCCATCTTCGACGCAGCGATGAAATACGCTGAAACGAAGATCCCACTGATCATCCTGGCCGGCCATGAATACGGCACGGGTTCATCGCGCGACTGGGCGGCGAAAGGAACGCGTTTGTTGGGCGTGAAGGCTGTGGTGGCGGCGAGTTTCGAACGGATTCACCGCTCTAATCTCGTCGGCATGGGTGTGTTGCCGTTGCAATTTCCTGACGGGACCACAGCGCAATCGCTTGGACTCAATGGCTCGGAAATCTTTTCGATTACCGGGTTATCTAGTGCAGTTAAGCCTGGAAAAACAGTAACACTCGAGATCGAAGGCAAAGATCGCCAGAAGCGCTCCGTGCCTGTAAAGCTTCGCATCGATACGTCGATTGAGATCGATTATTATCGGCACGGTGGGATTTTGCCCTTTGTGCTGAGGCAATTGCTGGCGCGAGCTTGAGCTCGGCGGTCACAGACCGCCGCTACAGAAGAATTTCTCTTCGTTCGATCGTGATCGGCGAGCCCTCGGCGATGAATGCGGAGCGCGGCGGGCTTGCCAGCGTTTCAGCAAACTGCTCGCCATAGAGAGTCGCCAGATCAGCGCAAAGCTCGAATGTATCTGCGTTCCAGACTCTCCAGCGCGGGTGTTCCACTCGATACTCGCTGCAGCCCGCCCGCACGCAGGTATAACCCCAGTAATGTTCGGTGATGAATTCGGCGTGCGAACCGGCAGAAATGGATTGCAGCTCGCCGCCAGCGCTCATCTTTAGCGATTCCCATTTCTTCGCGCGTCGCCAGCCGTACTCCGCCGAGACGTGCGCGCCGTCATCGATTATCGCATGTCGCATCGGTAACGCGACATAGCGTTCACCATAAAAAGCGCGGGCGACGAGCGCGATGGCGCGGCGCGGCACAAGCTCACGGACGAAAACGACACCGCGCCGCCATGTATCAGCAGATTTTTTCCGAACATAGAAACGCAAATTCACTTCTTCGAAGTCGCGATGCAGCGGAATCGGAAACCCGAGCAGGCGTGTGTCGAGAAAGAGAAAGCCAACGATGCTCACGAATGTTTCACCGTTTTCATAATCGATCTCGGTGCCGGGTGGGACGAATGGCGTGAGAATGTGAGGATCAACAACGTAATTCAGCATGGCGAGATAACGCCAGTTGGCGGTGAGAAATGGTTGCACGATGGATTCGGCGCTCACGGGCGCCGCTACAGAATCAACGGTCCACCGGTTGAACGCGATAGCGGATCGCGAACCGTTCCAGTTCGGGAACGGCAGTAAGATCAGCGCGCTGCGTCGCGACAATCCAGTCGGACCAATTTTCATCTTCCTTGCGCGGACTGGGCGAAAGTTTTAGCTCGATGAATTGCGCCGCTTCCTCCGCGTCACCGATCGATGCGAGGAGCGATCGGCTCTTGCTATGCGTGAGCAAGGCAATACGTCCTGGGATTGTGACCTGTTCGGCATTTTTTGTGATGCCGCTCCAGTCAATGAATGCGAATTCGGATTGTCGATTGTCGAGGTACAGACTTGCCCGAATGCTGTAACCATCAGGCTGATCCGGAATCTTAACAGTCGATGGCGCGCGAAGTTCGAACTGCAACTCGAGTTGTTTGCCATCGATGCGTGGAGGTTTGTCTGATAACAGGTACGGAACACCAAGCAACAAACCAGCGAGGCTGCAGACGACTAGAAGCGACCAACCCTGCGCGAACAGAAACCCGAAAAACCCCTGCCGCCGAACTAAGATGGCCGAGGCGATCCCGATAATTAAACCCGCCAGGATGCCCAGGGGCGCGCCCAGAAAAATGATGGTCATCCCTCGCTGCCCCTCCATTTCCGGAACATGCAGCAACTTGGTTAAATAATCGGCAACAAAGAAGGAAAGAACGCAACCGACAAGAGCCGTGAGGAGAGCAATGAAGAAGGCCCGCAGAAAGCGCATTGGAGTGCGGGCTTAATTTGCTCTAAGTGAATCCAACAAGTGTTCGTCGGATCGTGGGGTCACTGCAACAATTTCTCGAGGGATGGATCGGGCTGGGTGCCGAGCGCAGTGGCCTTGGCGTAGTGCCGCTTGGCTAACTCTTTTGAAGCAGGTCGCGTTGTGACGAGAATGACCGCCAGATTAAAATGGGCGTCCGCGTAATCAGGATTGTTCGCGATGGCCTGAAGCATTTCCTTCTCGGCTTCTTTCTGCCGCCCTTTTTGGCTCGCGGTAATGCCAAGATAATTGTGAGCCGTGGCGCTCTTTGGATTGATCTCGACCGCCTGGCCCAATTCGGCCAGTGCATTGTCGAACTTGGACTGCCGATAATAGACAATTCCGAGTGTGGTGTGCAAAAACTCCTCGTTGGGCGAAATCGTCAGAGCCTTCTTCAGGGTTGACTCCGCCGAGGAAAACTTCCCGCTGCGAAGATAAACCACGCCGAGGTTGGAAAGTGCGTAAAGGTTTTTGGGGCTTTTGGTTAGGATATCCCTGTACTGTTCTTCGGCCGTGCCGTATTTGCCCTGCGCAAAGCTCTCTCTCGCAGCGCGTGCAACATTCTGCAGATCATCTGGCACGTCCGGTTTGACGTCGCTGGGTAGCCTTGCATCGTTGGAGTTATCCGTCGTCGCTTCACCGCTATCGGGAGGCAATTTTTCTTTTGCATCCGGCTCAGCGAGCTCGACCGAGTCTGCCGACGATTTCTTGGCAAAAATAAAGCTCGCTTTCAACATGCCGGAGTTCGGGTCTGAAATGGAGATTACTGGCTGCCGCAGTAAAGCGAGCTCTTCACTGCTTAATTTTGTGATCGGCTGCGCCAGGAGTTCGATCTGCCTGTTTAAAGCATCGGACTTGATCCTTAGTTTATCCAACTCCGCAAGCATCAATTTCTTTGCCTGGTAACGATGCGCTTCCTCCTGGCGTTCCCGCACAATGACGTTTCGCAGGAGTTCGTTTTCTTTGGCCAGCTGCGCGGTTTCCTCGCTGTTTGCGCCCATAAGCTTGGCGTTCTGCACCGCTGAACTCGCCTCATCCAGTTGGACGCGAAGCTCGGCAACTCTGGCCTCGAAATATTGGTTTTGTTTTTGAGTTTCAGTTAATTGCTGTTGAAGTTCCGCCACCTGCCGTTTCACCTTGGCAAATTCCTCCGCGTTTTTCGGGGTGCTCTCGCCAAGTTCCCCTACGTTTTTCTCTGCATTTGCCAGTCTTTTTTTCAAATCGCTATTCTCAGCTAGGAGCGCCTGGATCCGTTGCTCCCCTTCTTTCATCCCTTTTAACTCGGCGAGCGTTTCATCCCGCTCCTGCACGAGCGTGGCAATTTGCTTGTTTGCCTCGGCGAATTTTGTGTTGGTTTGATCCCGTTGCTTTTCCGCCGTCACGCGGGCCTCTTCAGCGGCGGCAACGGCATCTTTCAGGCGGGCAACCTCTGCACGCAACTGTTGTTGCTCCTTGACGCTACTGTCCCGCGACGATTGGAGCGCTTTTAACGACTCCTGAACCTGCGCGAGCTGATCGCGAACCTGTCCCTCTGATTTCTTGGATTTCTCGATTTCGTTTTGTGCTTTCTCCAGCTTGGAAGCGGATTCCTTCAGGCGACCGCTTACGAGCTCCTTTTCCTTTCGTGCGGTCTCGAGATCGCCGCGCGATTTTTCCAGCGCCGCTTGTAGTTGATCGACCTTGGTGCGCATTTTCCTGGTTGCCTCCTTGATCGCGGCGTCGCTCGAGACTTGACCAATCCGTTCGCCTCCTTGCGGTGCCACGACTTCGGGGCCGGGCTCGGACCATGCGTCACTTTCGGGAAGCGAGGGGGCAAGTTCCGGCAAACGATTTGCATCCGTCGTCAAATCATTTTGCCTCGACATCCTCTCCTGAATTCGCAGGATGCCCTCGCCGATTTTACGGCCGCGATACTCCACGATGGCAGGCTGCCAGTCATTGTGTGATTTGCGCAATTCCTCTATTAAGCTTCCGGCAAATCGATATTTGGCCAGCGCTGTCTTAAGCCGGTTCTCGTGCTCCAGTTTTTCGCCTTGCTGGGCCGACAGGTAGGCTTTAAGAAAAATTTCGCTCGGATCGTCCTGCTGCCCTCGAAGGTAACCGGCCGCCAGGAGAAAAAAGAAACCGGCGAGTAAAATCGAACCGATTTCCTTCATGCGACGACGAGGCGCAATGATAATCGAGCTGGGGGTAGTTGCAATCCGGTCTTGCACGTGGCGCTCAGAATGAGGGAAGCAAATCAAAAAAGCGAGCCCTTTTCTTTGCAAAACGAGATGCGAATCTTAAACTTGCCCTTCGGCAGCAAAGAGATGGTGGCCGTAGCTCAATGGTAGAGCTCCAGATTGTGGTTCTGGTTGTTGCGGGTTCGAGTCCCGTCGGCCACCCCGTTTTTCGGAAGGTTAAATTGTTAAAAGAGTTACATCGTTACAACGGAGAACCGCTACCTTTTTAATATTGTAACTTTTTAACGGTGCCATTGTGTCTGTAGCTCAACCGGATAGAGCATCTGACTTCGGATCAGAAGGTTGTGGGTTCGAGTCCCTCCAGGCACGCTTGATTTAATAGCTTTAATTCAAGGAACTTGTGTTGCATGAGTTATAGTCGATTGAGGCGCAAACTTTTTTCACTTGGCCACTTCTTGGCCACTTATTGAGAGCATCCCACGGCTTTTTTGTGTGCCAGAGCCGCCCTTTGATTGCATCACTGATTGCAAGTGACTGCCGAAACCTAAATCACATCAATCGTCAGATGGCTCGATTTTAGCAACCATTACTGTCTCTGGAGCAATTTCGAGAAGGGCTAGGTTCACCATCACGTTGTTGCCGCCGTGCACGGTTTCATCCAGCCGGAAAGTGCGCCTTCCGATCTTGTCGATCTTTTCCAGTTCATCCACAAATCGAAGCTGCTCGCCTTCCGATAGCTGCTCGAACGTCATTAACATGCGTTCAGTGAGTCCAGCCACGCGCCCGACGTGTCTCTCGCCCCGCTCATGCATCGAGACGGCTACGGCCTGCATTGGAGTAACAGCGCGCGAGGTATCCTCGCGCTTGGCGAGTGCCTTTGTATCGTTGACTTGCTTTGACCAGCCTTCGCGCTTTGCCCGCGATAAAATGGTTCCGGCTGGAATGCTCATGTTCCGAGCGATCTCGCGCAGGCCGACGCCGGACGCGTACGCTGTCTTAATCTGTTCCCAACGTCCTGCGGAAATTCTGCTGCGCACCGCCTGCTTCGCTGGTGGTGTTGGCTGTTTTTCGCGCTCGCTAATGTTCAACTGAACATTTATCCTGTTTTGGGAGAAAACAAGCCGAATTGCAATGACATTGATCGAAGTTGAACCGCACCGTGACGGCCGCTGACCGGTGCGATGACTAGCTCACAACACGTTTACGAAGTCTGCCCGCCCGCGTGAAGATCATCGCGGCGTCGATCTAATCTCCGACGCGCTGCCGTTCGGTCGCCTATGGTACGGTGAGCCGGACGCAGTCAGCAATGCGATCAACTACGCGAAGTTTTTCAGCCGTTCAGCCGTTCACACGCCTTTACTGATTACTGACCACTGTTTGCGGCGCAGGCTTGCTCACTTCAAGCTGGGCGCTCGCGTTTTGACTCCGTGCCGCTTGGTGTTTCAACTGTGCGGTCAATTGTTCCCGCTAAAAATTATTTCTTGTAGTCCGACACGTCTGTACCAGAGCTCTGCACGATTGGGTGCGGGCCGCCCCATCGGAAAGTCACGGCCGCGCTTACGATGTCGATTGCCGCATCGAACTTTCCACGCAGTTCGTGTCCTTGGCTATCTGTGAAATCGACGCCCGCGTTTTGCACAAACAAATGCGCGTAGCCGACATCGAGATCCATGAAATGAGCGGGCGACCAGCGCACTCCGGCGGCAAGAAAATAGCGATTGTTGTCCGGGATACGGGGCGAGCGGAACTCGGCGCTTGGGATGGGAGTTACGTCATACGCAAATCCAAGGCGCAGCGTCAAATCTTTCCTCGCGTACCATTCGAATCCCGCCGAGTAACGCATTGCGTCATCATAATGAGTCTTCAGAACGCTCGGGGGAGTCGCCGGGTTCTGAAAAACAATCGGCACGCTTTGTAGGCGGCTCCATTGTGTCCACGTGATGTCGCCCATCACTGCGAACTGGCGGTCAAAGCGCTGGTAAAAGCTGAAGTGAAGAATTGCCGGGAGATCGAGCTGAGCGGTTGCGTTCTGGTCGAAGAAAAGATCCTGGAAAAGCGCGGGCGTCGGAAACTGTACCGGCGCGCCAGCCGCAGTGATCGCGGGCACGCCCCGAAACTCGGCACGGCCTTCGATCGTGTGATCAATGCCTGACCGATAACTGACGCCAAAGCGGCCATCTTGAAAAAAAGATTGGTCGCTGCCTTTGCAGTATTCGACGAGCGCCCCCAGCGTGAAGCCAACGCTCCAGTCGTTACCGGTTTCCTCGGAAACGCCATCGAGACCACCCGGAAAGAAACCCGCGTTGCGATAGGCCGATTTTGTCGGGCCGACGAGAAACGGGGGAAGTGCAGCGAAGAATTGGCCAAGCGGCCCTTGCGAGGCGAGGCCGAAATCGATTGCTTGCGACAGCCGCGCCGAGACATATTGAATATCCAGACCTGCGCCCAGAGACACGCGATCCCATAATCGATACGCAACTGTAGGCTGAATATCGAACGACGTCAGCTTCGTGCGCAGTGCCTCATAGCGCCCCACCCATCCCGGACTGTAATCGGTTTCCAAGCCGAAGGGGACAGTTACACCGATGCCGACAGATAGGTCACCATACTGCGCGTTCCGAAAGACCGGCTGGGTCAAATAAACATTCGGCAGCACGTGCACAACGCCGGCGTCGCCATCATTGCCGCCGCTCAATGGCAAGCCGCTGAATGGCGTGCCTGGCAAATTATAGCGCGAACCTTCGTTCGTGAACGTTGCGCTCGGTGCAAGAAGATGTGCGCCAAGCTGCAGCTCTCCCTGTTCCAGCAGGACGATGCCAGCCGGGTTAAAGAAAAGCGTCGAGGCATCTTCGGCTTGCGCCGCGCCACCGGCGTAGGCGGTACCAAGCCCGCTCACGCTTTGTTCGTTCAAGGAAAAACTGCCCGCATCCGCCAAAAGCGGAAGCCCTAGCACAACCAAACCGAAGAAGAAACGGATGTTCTGTAAATGGGGCACGGAGCTGACGAGTTAATGGAGCCGGCCTGCCGAATACAATCCGAAACTTTAAATCGGGACAGCTTCCGTCATTCACATGGCGCCGTGATTCGCGTTTACGATGAAGCTGGCAACGTGATCGACACGCATGAGCACGCGGGCGATTTCAACGTCATGCTTACTTATGCTTAGGGCTCTTCAGCTAGCAGCTCGATCGGTACGCCGAGCCATTTCGCCGCTTCTTTGCGGTCTTGGAATACGCGGACTTTGATTGAAGAAGCCCGAGTCAGTAAGGCAAGTAACCGGGCGTAATGAACAAGGGTAGAATCCGTTGCGAGAATTGCTGACTTCACCGGCGCACGACCCTTGTGGGAACGACGCCGATGGAGAGAAACGTGAATGACGTATCTGAAGTTGAGCTCAACTTTATCGGCTTCCGATGTATCGAAGAATCGATTGAAGGGCTCCGGCGTTTCAGCTTCCAGATCTTCAATAACACCGATGATCTTTTTAACCGCTGCCTTGTTGATCAAACCACGCGGTCGATAGATGAGCAGGCGAATGCCTTGGCGAAACTCAATTTCAGGTGACCGTTTCATTGTTGGGTAATGTTTTCTCCTAACTTAATCCTCCTCTATCATGTCGTTCGTTTACTAATCACTCAAATCCTTTCCAGGCCGCATCGCCGCACGTCACTCAGTCGCTCCGGCGCCCCACTTTGTCACGCAGACCATCGCTTTGCGCAGCGGCACATCCACGGGATGCACACGTTCCGGTTGCAGGATATAAATGGCGTCAGCCATGGGCGTCAATAGGACCTAGGTATTACGAAGAGTGTGCTACAAACGTGCAAGATTCTGCGTACTGACCGCGTTAGTGTCCGAAGGCCATTCCGATGGCACCGTTGGGGGGACCTGCGCTGGTTCATCACGATCTGGTGGAACGAATGCCGTGATTCGCGTTTACGATGAAGCTAGCAACGTGAATGGAGATGAAGAAGCAGCGCGTGACGAGATTGCCGACCATCACGGCATCCCTTATTTGTGCGACGTCTTTGGTGGAGTCAAAGCCAGTTTTTGGAAGCGCGGATCGTTTCGAAGCGGATCAAACATGGGATCGAGCCGGAGAAGTGCAGGAGTGAGCGGACCCGCAGGGAAAGCGCCAGCGCCCGGTATCGAGAGTAGTTTGCGTAAAGCGACGATGGCGCGGTCGGGCTCTCCCATCTGCGCCGCCACCCGGGCCAGGATCTCGATCGGAATGGGACCAACTATCGCGTCTTTCTCGATCGGATTCACGGCGATGGCCCGTTCCGACAGAGCCAACGCGACGGTTTTGTCGCCGAGGGCCATATTGGTCAGCGCGAGATCGCCAATGAGGCTATAATTTTCCGGCTGTTCTTTGAGGAAAGGCTCCAGTTCACTGCGCGCCTGTCGCCAACTTTCCTGGGCAGCGGGA
>WNGJ01009265.1_pt1 | contig 11329 bp, 10 predicted proteins | sample 5400611 | NCBI WGS metagenome assembly WNGJ01 (sample SAMN13153375, study PRJNA577476) | soil metagenome | isolation source: 40 cm soil or saprolite under Garry oak tree replicate 1 | place: USA:California | collected 2016-06-15 | reverse complement strand
GAGTTGTCTCGTTTCGGCGGGAATAGGAGCAATCGGTTGTGGATACATCGACATGGGTTCTCTCCTTGTTCTGGCTTTCATACTCTTGCTCCTCTCATTCTACTATTTTTTTCTTTCGCCAGCAGAGTCCGCAGGCGGCAAAAGAGCCTTTGCAACAGCCCTGACCCAATTGGCTGGAAAATGGCGTGAATTATGGTAAGCATGCTATACTACAGGAGATGAAGGAGGCTCTCTATGCAGGAAGAAGTACGTACACGTTCTAATAGTATTGGCCGAAACATAACTCGCTTATTAGGGCTGGGGTTCACAGGTACGCTTATTTTTACCGCAATTGTTGACTTACGACATATATTAGACACTCCCCAACGGCTGGAAAGCCCACTGCCCGGAGAATCCAATTACTATAAATGGGGACGTGGTCATATTTTCTATAAAGTGCTGGGAATGCCAGATGCCCCTCCCTTGCTTCTCCTACATGCACCTGAAATAGCCGCCTCAACTTATGAGATGCGCAAGATTATGGAGCCGCTGGCACAGCACTACCGTGTCTATGCTCCAGATCTGCTGGGGTTTGGCCTTTCAGATCGACCGTCAATAGATTACTCGGCTGAAATGTACGTGGATCTCTGCCGGGATTTCCTGACCGATGTTATAAAACAACCCGCAACGATAGTCGCAAGCAAAATAAGTTGCAACTATGCAGTGACAACGGCAGCAACTTCCCCAGGGCTATGTACGCGTCTCGTGTTGATTTCACCCGTGGCGCTGGAAGGCATACAAGAAAAAACGCTATCAGAAGAAGGTTCTCGCTTACCTGTGCTCATTGGAGATATCGTGATCCCTATCGTAAACGCCTGGTCCGAATTGCTGCAGACAGCGCCGGTGAAATGGCTGCTGTATCCGATACTCAGCACGCGTTTTGCGCTCCGCTATCTACTGGCAAGGCAAGATACGCGCTTAAGCACTACCGATCTTGATTATTTTTATGCAACCACACACCAATTTGGCGCCCAACATGCAACCATGGCCTTGCTTGCAGGTAAACTGGCGCAGGATGTGTCACCGCAATTAGAGGCCGTGCAGCAAGCTACGCTGGTTATCTGGGGAGCGAAGGGGTTGAGCAATCCCGGGCACATTGATAGCCAGCGGGATAATACATGGACAATGGAACATACTCGACTAGCATTACTACCGGATGCAGGTCTTGCTGTTCACGAGGAACACCCTGAAATGCTTGTTGCTACTATTCTCCAGTGGAGTGAAGAAGGGAAGGCCAGTGTTGTTCCTCCGCTGAAAACAACGGTTGAGGCCTATTGCATGAAATGCAAGGTGAAGAGAGCGATGCTAAATCCGACCGAGGTTACACTGAAGAATGGACGTCCAGCGTTACGAGGAACATGCGAGGTATGTGGTACAAACCTCTTTCGTATCGGACGAGCCGAACAGGAGACGCCAGGCTCCTAGGGGCACAGGCGCCGCCGCGTAGGGGCGGGGGCGGTGTGGGGTGGAGTGGGGGACGCTTGCGTCGCCCCGGTTCGAGGATCAATTAACTCCCGATTCTTGCTAGAACAAAAGCGATTTTATCACTTGACGTCAGATCGTTTAGAACGTATAATCACCTTCATGTCTTTCACAAGATTCTTAGGGGGCTATGTCCCTGAGCGAGATTTGGAGATTACAGGGTCCAGACAACGGGTTTCTGGCAGCATGCTCTCCCCGTTGTCCTCCCTGTTGAACTTGTGATTGTATTCTTATTGGAGTGCGGGAGTAGCTATCCTGCGCATTCCCTTTTTTCCCTCAACACCAGGGAGGAGTAAATTATGAGTATTGGTGGACAGAGTGATGCTAGCCTGGCAAGATCCGAGCAGCAAAAGGTCTATCGTTTGACACCTGAGGGCTACGCTAAAAGGAAAGAACGCCTGGAATACTTACGCACAGTGAGGCGTAAAGAGATTGCTGACTATATCCACGAGGCGAAAGAAGCTGGTGATATCAGCGAAAGTGGTGCATACGAAGATGCAAAGAACGAACAGGCAAAAGTTGAAGGTGAAATACTTCAGCTTGAGCGCCTGCTCGATACTGCCGAGATAATGACAGCCGATATGCACGACACGATTGAGGGACCTCCCGTTGTCCGTATTGGCATGCAGGTAGATGTGAAGAGCGATTCCGGAGCGACCCGCACATTCAAGATTGTCGAGACATTTGAAGCTGACCCGAAATCAGGTTTAATCTCCGATCAGTCTCCGGTAGGGAAAGCGCTCATGGGACACCAGGAGGGTAATACGGTGACTGTTTCAACCCCCGGCGGTGAGACAAATTATACCATTCGCTCAATACGCCCGATGCTTTGAGCAAAGGACCACTTCTCATCTATGTTGAAGTGGGGGTTCGTGGCGCAACCACGAACCCCCACTTCAACTTTTTTATAACTATTCAGCAGGGGGTTCCAAGGGGCCTTGCAGGCCCCTTGGCGGGGTGCGGGGTGCCCCCGCCTTTCTCCCTCACCCCGCCGCCGGAGGCGGCGCAAGAGAAAGGAGACCTGAATAGTTACCTTTTTTATTGCTAAGCGAATTGAATCAGAGCACAAACTTGCCATCTTTACAGAACAACTGGTCATCAACGAGAATTTCACTACCAAGACGCAAATCGCAGACCATATCCCAGTGTAGAGCTGATTTGTTGACACCACCAGTTTGCGGGATGCTATTACCCAGTGCCAGGTGTACCGTACCACCCATCTTCTCGTCGAAGAGCGTATTCTTTGTGCAGCGATCCACATTACGGTTATTGCCAAAGGCAAATTCGCCTAAACAGCGCGCTCCCTCGTCTAAACCCAGCATCTTGTCCAGGTAGTCTTGTCCTTGCCCGGCACGTGCTTCAACGACGCTGCCGTTCTCGAAGCGCAGGCGTACATCTTCTATCGAGCGACCGTTAAAAGAAGCAGGGAAACTATAGCGGATGTAGCCATTGGCTGAATCCTCAACAGGGCTGGTAAAGAACTCCCCGCCTGGAAGATTGTAATGGCCGTCATCATTGATAAAGATGCGCCCGTCAATCGCGAGGGTCAGGTCGGTGTCCTGGCCGCGCAGGTGAATGGTATGCCTGCCCTTGAGCCATTGCACATATTGTTCCTGCCGCTTGGAGAGTTCCTGCCAGCGAGCTACCGGGTCATCGTCATCAAGGAAGTAGGCACGGTAGACGAAATCCTCGAAGTCGCTCAACGACATGTTAGCATCCTGGGCATAGGCATTGGTGGGAAACATGGTGCGACACCAACGTAGCGATCCCTTAGCATATGGGTCTTGTGGCATGGTACGTTCCAGAGAGGTTTGCAACAACCTCTGGCTAGCCTCCTGTGCAACAGCGAGACGCACAGGATCAACGCTACTTAACTCCTTTGTGTTTTCCTCTGCTTGGATGTTGAGCATTGTTTCGTACTCTTCGAACGCCAGGCGCAGTGCGGGTGGAATATAAGACAATTGCTCATCGGAGGCTTCCCGGTAACGTATCTGCGCTAAGCCGGGAAGTGCAATGATTGTTTCGGGAAATGCACCGGCCCGTAGAGCCTCGCGCACCACTTCACGCACAAGCGGGGCAGCTACTGGTTCTGTCCTGATCGCCAGCCGATCTCCCTTTTTGATACCCAGCGAGTAGTGTACGAGCACTTTGGCCAGGCCTTGTAAACGGAAATCTGACATAAAATTTCTCCTAAGCATTATCAAGAGTTCCAATCATCCCTTGCAGGATGATCATTATTATTATCGGTAAGAGCATTAAGTGTGCGCACAAGGGCGGGTCCGGTCGAGCGTAGTTCGGTACGGGTAAGCAGCGAAAGCCCGCGCAGCACCTCTTCTCCCTGGAGAGTGAGATTAATGAGCACCCGGCGTTGATCGTTCTCATCTCGATTACGCAGGATGAGGCCACGCTCTACCATACGATCGATTAGTTCGACCGTACTATGATGCTGGATCTGTAGCCGCTCAGCCAGTTCACCAACGGTTGCCATTCTTCCTCCAGGCAACCCTTTGAGCGCCAGGAGCAACTGGTGTTGCTGGGGTTCAAGTCCAACCGAACGAGCCGCCTGTTCACTAAAATGCAGAAAGCGGCGCACTTGATAGCGGAATTCAGCCAGGGCCTGGTATTCAGCCTGCGAGATTTCTTGATCAGTTTCCATTGCCTCTCCAACACATCGTATTACGATATAAATATAACAGACCTGAGAGTAGAATGTCAAGCTACAACTACTATATTGACACCATCACCTGGCATCGGTAATATAGTAACATGCCGTAGCAGGAAAGCCATCGGTTTTTTGTTACCAAGATGGGCGGCGAGGAGTAAATTGATGTTGACCTTTGAAGATGTGACAGGGTATTTCCTAAAGGCGGCGGCAAGTCTTGAACTTGTGACCCATCCCGAGTACTGGGTCAATTCGCGTTCGCTCGAACGCGAATTTGCCTGCACCTGTCATACTGGAAGTTGCGAGGAAGCGGAGGCACGTAGTTCCTGTACCCTCTCTTTTACCTGGAGTACGCTGGATACAGCGCTCTCACTAGAAGGCCCTGTTGGAATATGTGACTTTTTCCACGAACCCGACGAGCATTGTCCCCACCTGCATACCAGTGACATCCCACCACTGGCGCTCGACCTTGCGTACACTGCACCGCTCAATGCAGAGGAAGCAAGCGCGTACGATACTGCTTTGCTGTCACTGACACAGATGCTCAAACTGCACGCGAGCGAACATAGCAGGCGGGCGAACGACACCCGTCCAGGAATCTCTATGATTTTGCAGGATAACCGCCTGCAGGCAGAAGCGCTTACGCTGCAACAGCGCGTAGAATTGCCGATCTGGCATCCCGAGGGCATGCGCGGGTTGCATGATGATCCTCATTACCGCTCAGGTCGTTTCGTGCAGCGACCACACCGGGCAACCGGTGAAGATGACGATGACGATGAGGTTGTAGCTGATAATCCCCGTCCCGAAGAGTGGTTGCCGCAAGTGATGGTAGAGGTCTGCCAGGATATCTTGCATGTACTGGAGTCACTCGACCTCGTGCGTTCGCATGGGCCGCTCTATAGAGAATAGTATGATTACGTCCCCTGGCACAGGGTCGAAGAAAGACCTTTTAGTACATCCTGTTCGGTTTGCGGCGGCGCTCGTTGGGCAATAGTACATCCAGGGCGTCGTCTACCGTAACGATGCCTTCGAGAACACCCCGCGCATTGACCACAGGCACAGCCAGCAGATTATATTTTGCCATGATCTCGGCAACTGTACGCGGGTCAGCATCCGGCTGTACAGTGATCAGATCGGTCTCCATGAGTTCCTGCAGCGCCTGCGTAGGTTCAGCTACTAACAGTTCCCACAGGGAGACAACGCCGAGGAGCACACTTTCATCCTCTAATTCGTTGGCGACACAGTAGACATAAGCAGGGTGCACTACATCCTGCTCGCGAACACCGGTACGTACGGCCTCCAGTGCCTCGGCGGCGCTTTTGCTAGCGGCGAGGGCGATGTAATCCGTGGTCATGAGGCCACCAGCGGAGTTTTCTTCGTACTCCAGTAACTCCTGCACATCCTCGGACTCTTCTGGCTTCATCAGTTGCAACAACTGCTGGGCAAACTCCTCCGGTAACCTGGCAAGGAGGTCGGCGGCTTCATCTGGCCCCATGGCATCGAGAATGCTGGCGGCACGTTCGGGGCTAATATTCTCAAGGATGAGACTCTGACGCTCGGTGTCGATTTCTTCGAGGGCAGCAGCGGCAGTTTCATCATCCAGGCCCTCGAGCAGTCGCGCTCCCTGGGCCGGCGTAAGTTGATGCACAATATCGGCGATATCCGCAGGACGAAGTTCCGCGAGCTGTCCACTTTGTATGCGCGTCGGACGATTGAGCGCAGAGCTCTCCGGCGGACTTTCACGGGATACTTCTACATTTTGAGAAGCTTCAGGGGTTTCAGCGAGTTCGGGGTGTTCCGAGTTGATCAGCGCAATCTGGTCCCAGGGAATGAGGTTTGCCGGGGGACGTTGTGCCTGGTTCACTGAACCCCGGCGTGAACCCAGTAACCACGCAGGGGCGAGGCGGCGTACCAGGCCAAGGGTACTGCTATCGATACCCAGGATACGCCAATCGTCAGACAGGCATACATCGTTGACACGCACAGCTTTTTTACGAGAAAGGTCGATCACCTGCCTATCAAGCACCTCATGCGCAAGGCTGACGGGCGCACTCAACTCGCTCCCCTCAGGGGGCTGAGTAGAAAGTTGTTCCGGCGGGATGCGCAGGCGTAAGGTGTCATCGTGCCATTCCACGTCCTCAACAGGCACATACCAGGTATGTTCATCCTGTCCCTCAATTACAAGCGTAGGCGTGGAAACCTGCACCTGTACGCTTGTTGACCCAGAGGAAAGCGAGGGAGCGACAAAGCGACTCCCTAGCACATCGCTGATTTTGCCTATGTGCACGCCCTGGGAATCTTCCACAGGCGTGCCAAGCAGTTGGCTAAGGTAGAGCATGATTACATCTCGATGCGAGAATCCGGCAACTCTGGTGCGGTGAATTGCGCCCCAACAGCCTCTCGTTCAAATGCTTCGTACGCCGCGTGCTGCTTCTCTTCCTCGAAACGCAGGCTCGCGCCGATGAAATCGCGGAAGAGTGGATGCGGGCGCGTCGGACGGCTCCTGAACTCGGGGTGGAACTGAGAGGCAACGAACCAGGGATGGTCTGCCAGTTCAATAATTTCGACCAGGCTGTTGTCAGCCGAACGGCCGCTAATGACCACGCCGTTGGCTTCCATACGTTTGCGATACTCGTTGTTGAACTCGTAGCGATGGCGATGGCGCTCGAAAACAATCGGTTCGCCATAGGCTTGTTGAGCTTTCGTGCCAGGTGTCAGGCAGCAGACCCAGTTGCCCAGGCGCATGGTGCCGCCTTTGTCGGCAACCTGGCGCTGGGTTGTCATCAGGTCGATGACGGGATAGAGGGTCTGCGGATCAAATTCGGTACTATTCGCCCCATTCAGCCCCAACACGTTACGGGCGAATTCAACCACGGCAACCTGCATGCCCAGGCAGAGACCCAGGTACGGTATGTGCATACGGCGTGCAAAGCTGGCTGCTTTGACCTTGCCTTCGATACCGCGATGGCCAAAACCGCCCGGCACGACAATACCCGACACATCTTCTAAAACCTCGGTATATCCCTCGCCCATATTTTCCAGCGCCTCTGAGTTGATCCATTTGATGCGTACGTCCACGTCGTGATACCAGCCTGCGTGGCGCAAAGCTTCTGCCACCGAGAGATAGGCATCATGCAGTTCGACATATTTACCCACCAGGCCGATGGTCAGTTCAGGCCGCGGGCGTTTGATCGTAGCGACCAGTTCGTGCCACTCTTGCATCTGCGGCTTATGTTCAGGCAAGCCGAGTTCCTGTACCAGGAATTGACCAAGCCCGGCCTCTTCGAGAATGAGTGGTACCTCGTAGATCGTTTCGGTAGTGATCAAGGGAACAACAGCGCGTTCTTCGAGATTACAGAAGAGGGCAATTTTCTCGCGCAAATCGTCACTGAGAGGGTAGTCTGAGCGACAAAGGATCACATCGGGCTGGATACCGACACGCAGCAGCTCCTTGACGCTATGCTGAGTGGGCTTGGTTTTTAGCTCTTTAGTCGCCATAAGATAAGGCAAAAGGGTAACGTGCATATAGAGCACGTCATGGCGTCCCACATCTTTGCGCATCTGGCGAATGGCTTCCAGGAATGGTTCGCCCTCGATATCGCCAACGGTACCACCGACCTCGACGATTACCACATCCGCGTCGGAATGACGGGCGACGTAATGCATGCGATCTTTAATTTCGTTGGTAATGTGTGGGATAACCTGAATAGTGCCACCCAGGTATTCTCCGCGGCGCTCCTTGCCAATGACGGCTGCATAGACCTGGCCAGTGGTCACATTATTGGCCTGGCCGGCTGGTTCATCGGTAAAACGCTCATAGTGGCCGAGGTCAAGATCGGTCTCTGCTCCATCATCGGTGACAAAGACTTCGCCATGCTGGTAGGGTGACATGGTACCGGGGTCAACATTGATATAGGGGTCTAATTTCATGAGAGAGACAGAGATACCGCGATTCTTGAGCAATCGGCCTAGAGATGCCACTGTGATACCCTTACCCACTGATGATGCCACACCACCTGTTACAAAAATGAATTTTGACATTGGATCCTCCAAAAATTGAAAGGGTATCCCTCGGGGATACCCCTACAGCAAACGTGCTGTAGAAACGCCACAAAATGCCCGGTACACGAATCGCCATCGGTTGTTTAGGCGAGTGCAATGATGAACAATACCCATAATTGCACCTCTTTAATTCCCACGCATCGACAAAATCACGACCTGCGTTTCAGCAGGTAACGTACTACGCGTTACTACCAATTTCGGCTGTGTATTTATGGTCTCAATGCCCATTTCACGACAAAACTTGTCGAGAGGGTTGGGAGTCTCTGCTGTCGAGGGACGGTAATGCATTGGAATAATGATACGGGGCTCCACCTGGCTGGTGACTTCCGCTGCCTGGGCTGCGTTGATGGTGTTCTGTCCACCAATCGGCACCAGCAGCACATCGGCATCAGCCACTTCTTCTAATTGTTCTTCTTGCAGTGTATGCCCCAAATCTCCAAGATGGCAGACGACGAGATCATCCATATGAATAATATAGATTGTATTGCGGCCGCGTTCTTGACCACGTTTATTGTCATGGTAGGAAGCTACCCCAGTGATTAAGACATCGCTAATCTCGTACTCGCCCGGGCCACGCACAATATACGGATTGCCACCTACGCCCTCGGCATAATTGTGCCCTGGATGATTGTGGCTGATGGTGACGATGGGGGCATTGATCTTGCCCAGCGAGTAACCTAGCTGAGGAGAAAAGGGGTCGGTAATCAAGGTAACGTTCTTGCCACGCAATTGAAAGCAAGAATGGCCAAGCCAGGAAATTTCCATGTGTCTAAATTCGCTTTACTAACAAGTTCGGGCGGGGACTTCTGTCCTCGCCCGAATTTTATTGTACCACAAGAATAGGTGTTCCACAAGGGTATAGCCCAGAAGATTTTGGGAGACCACCCAGCTAAAACACTATAGTCTTATTTTTATAGACGAGTACTCGATCCTCTATATGTAACCGCACGGCCTCAGCAAGTACCCTCCGTTCCACATCTCTCCCCTTACGGACCAAATCTTCAACAGTATCACGATGGTTGCAGTGGATCACATCCTGGGAAATAATTGGCCCTTCATCCAGATTATCGGTCACATAATGAGCAGTAGCACCGATTAACTTTACCCCACGTTCAAACGCTTGTACATAAGGATTCGCGCCGATGAATGCAGGAAGAAAGCTATGGTGGATATTAATAATCCGCTGGCTATAGGCTTCGACAAAGCATGGCTCCAGTATCTGCATATAGCGAGCAAGTACCAGGAAATCTACCTTTTCTTGCAGGAAGTCGAGCATGCGCATTTGATCTTCTTTACGTTGTTCCTGACAGATGGGAAAGTAGTGGTAGGGAATACCATACATCTGAGCGAGAGATTCCAGGTCGGAGTGATTACTGATAATACAAGGAATATCCATCGCAAGTTCACCACTCTTCCAACGCCAGAGCAGGTCCGTAAGACAATGGTCGAGCTTTGATACAAGAATTCCCACCCGCTTGCGGTGTCGAGAGTAGTGGATGCTCCAGTTCATGCGGAAGGCATGAGCAATTGGGCGAAAAGCATCGATCAGCTCAGGTTCAGACAAGGTGAAGCTGTCCTCAGTAAAACTGACTCTCATAAAGAATGTGCCATCATGCAGGCTCGTGGAATGCTGGTCGGATTGGAAGATATTCCCTTGATGCTCAAAGATAAATTGGGAAACACTCGCAACAATTCCTGGTTGATCAGGACACGAGATCAACAACGTAATCATTTCATCGTGTAAACTCACGTAATAAATATCTCCTCCTTGTTATTTTCCTCCTCCTGCCGCTTCAATCAATCTTGCTTAAGGAACACTAGCAAGTGGTTCTTGTCCCGTTCAGATTATATCGAAAAGACAGGACTTGTGCCACGAACAGAGAGAGCGTAGATAAATGCTACGTTATTCTTTTTTTGCTCAAAAACACCACATTTTCTGCCCTTGCAGGCCCTTTCCGGGGACTCAATGGAACAATCCAAATAGCTGATACCATTTCTGATGATCTTGAGGAGCTGTTTTGTTTTTACCTCGTGGCTCTGGAAGGAACACAGATCAAGGAGCCAATTTGGTTTGAGCACGAGGAGGTCGAGCTACTTACCTCTCCGCTCGTTGCTCTTGAGGCATAAGCTTTCGCCAAGCGGCAAAGAAGATGAAAGCGGGTATCCTATTCACTGCCGGTGATGCGTCTTCTTGGAACTGCAGGGCAAGCCAGGGCTTCGGGCGATGTTTTCTTCCCTCGTCACAGTGGCTTGCCCCTCCTCAACTGGGTCACTTCTCGTCCTGCTCGCCTTTAGGCTGCGTTGGAATTGAAGAATTCCTCCAACACTGGTGCAAGCGCCGACACAGCGACCTCGTGCGTCTGGCCCTCCAGGGTGCGATGCTGTGCATGGGGCATCGCCTTGACAAGCGCCAGTGCTGTGACGTGCATAAAGGGATAACTCGCAGAGCCGTCCATGACGAGTGCAGGGACGGCTACGCTGGCTGCTTTCTCGGTGGGGACTGAGGCATCTTCACCCAAGACGGCGGCATCGTAGGCAAGGGTCTGCGCGACCGCTTCCCACATCGGCCACAGGGGATGCTGGCGAACCCTGTCAAGGTGGTCGGCGGGCATCCCCGTCAACAGCATGAAGAGCGCGAGCGCATCGCCCCGGCGACCTTGTGCAAGCACTTCCGCAAGCTGCTTTCGGTAGGCCTTCCATGCGAGCCTCGCAGCCTCATCGGAGTTGTAGGGGACCTCGTACATGGCCAGTTTCTTCACCTTGTCACCCAGCTTGATGGCTGCCTCCATGGCAAGAGCTGCGCCGGAGGAGATACCGAACACGAACGCCGAGCCACCCGCTTCGGTGATGAGGGCTTCGATGTCTTCAATTTCCCGCCCAACGGCATACGGCAGCGTATCCGTGCTGTCGCCTCGCCCCCGGCGATCATAGTGCAACACGGTGAAGTGCTGCGCCAGCAGTGGAGCGAGTTGCGCGGTCTCTGAGTCCATCGCTCGTTGTTCGAGCGCGCCACCCACCAGGATAATCGCCGGTCCCTTCCCTAACTGATCGAACGCGATGGTTGTGCCGTCGGCTGACTGGACT
>WNGJ01007901.1_pt1 | contig 11329 bp, 8 predicted proteins | sample 5400611 | NCBI WGS metagenome assembly WNGJ01 (sample SAMN13153375, study PRJNA577476) | soil metagenome | isolation source: 40 cm soil or saprolite under Garry oak tree replicate 1 | place: USA:California | collected 2016-06-15 | reverse complement strand
GTGTCCACGACCAGGGCGTCGATCGGCACGTTGTTCGCCCGGAAGGCGGGCAGCAGCCGCTGCTCGTAGTCCTCCGTCGTGTACGCCTGGAACTTGGAGAACCAGACGCCGAACGCCCACTGCGGCAGCAGCACCGCAGGGCCTGTGATCGCACGCAGGTCGCGCAGCGCCTGCTGGTAGTCGTGGCCGTAGCCGAAGAAGTAGCCGTCCTGGTACGCGCCCTGGCGGGCCGGACGCGGCGCTGCCCAGCCGTCCGCGGTGCGCAGCGCGGTGAAGGTGTCGTCCAGGAGCGACCAGCCGCGGCGGTTGAGGACGCCCGGGTGCAGCTGCGTCTTCGTGACGTCGGCGCCGGCCTGGTTGGGGTAGGCGTCGAGGCCGCGCGTCCAGCCGCCGAGCTGCCCCGGCTCGCTGGCCGGAGGCGAGGGGACCGCCGCCGGGTAGCCGGCGCCGGACGGTGTCACCGCGAGACTGTCCGCGTTGGTGTTGCACCCGTCGCCGGCCATGCAGGCGGTCGCGACGGCGTTCGTCCCGGCGGCCAGGTGCACCGGCACCGTGGCGGTTGCCCAGGCGTCCCAGTTGCCGGTGGGCGGCATGGTCAGCTGCCCGGCCGGGCTGCCGTTGACGAGCACGCTCAGCGTGCGGGTGGCCGTCCCGCCGTTGGCGTACCGGACCTGGACCGAGTAGTCGCCGACCGCCGGGACGCCGGTCACCGTGTACGCGGTGCGCGCGCTGACCTGGCCGTAGTCCGCGGTGAATCCGCGGCCGGTGTAGCCGGTGTGGTCGTAGTTGACGCTCTCGCCACCGGACAACTGGGCATCCTCGGCCTGGCAGCCGCTGCCGAACGCGCAGCTACCGGGCGCGGCCGGCCAGGACGGGTCGGCCGTGACCGGCTGCCCGGCGACGTCGAGCGAGACGGCGGTGTTCCCGGGCGTGAACGGGCCGCTGCCGGTCCGGTATCGCAGCGTCAGGCGCTGCGTCTGGATCGTCAGGTAGCCGCCCTGGGAGGTGGCCGAGAATGCCGGCACCGGCTGGTTCCGGTTCACCACGGTGAAGGTGGCGCCGTCCTCGAAGTGGCTGTCGGCGGCGTACTCCAGCCGGATCAGCGTCGGCGTCAGCACCTCGAAGCGGGCGTTCCCGGCGAGGACCGTGTGACCGGAGACGGTGGGCGCGGCGGCTGCCGTTGGCGCCGCCGCCGCGGGGATGGTCGGAAGCAGCAGTGCCAAGGCGGCGGCCGCCGGCATGATGCCGGCGCGCTGGGCTCGGCGGGACGGGAGCAGCCGCAGGCGGTCGGCCATCTCAGTCGCCTCTCCGGGCATGCTCGACGCCGGGGCACCGAGAACAGCGGTGTGGCCGGCATGCCCGGCAGAAGCTTTCGCCGCGGCCGCTCCTGCGTCAATCCCCTCCAAGAGGGTTCGATCGCCCCACCGTCGTCACGCCCGTCGGCCGCGGCTGGACTCGTGCCCGGCGGGACCCCTGGCTGGCTCGGCCGGTCGGGACGGCGGGTTCAGACCCAGGACGGGAACCAGATCCGGGTCCGCCACTCCTCGTACGTGATCAGCTGCCCGGTCAGGATCGGCCACAGGTAGGCGGAATTGACCACCACCAGCGCCACGTACGCGCAGACCGCGGCCAGGCCGAGGGTGCGTCGCGGTTCGCCGGCCCGGGCCGTGCCGAGCACCGCGCCCAGCACCAGCGTCACGCCGATGACCAGGAACGGCACCAGCGGGGTCATGTAGAACAGGAACATCGTCCGGCCCGGGATCGAGAACCAGGACAGCCAGCCGGCGCCGAACGCGACCAGCACGGCCCAGCCCCGCCAGTCCCGCCGGACAAGCGCGATCCAGGCCGCCCAGAGCACGGCCGGGGCGAAGGCCCACCACAGCGCGGGCGTGCCGACGTCCAGAACGGTCCGGACGCAGTCGCGGCGCCGCAGCCGGTCGGCGACGGCTTGCTCGGGTAGTAGAAGAGCACCGGCCGGCCGGTGACCAGCCAGCCCCACGGCGAGGACTGATAGTCGTGCGGAGTGGTCAGGGTGCTGTGGAAGTGCCACATCTCCCAGTGGTAGTGCAGCAGCGACCGCAGCGGCCCCGGCAGCCACGACCAGTAGCCGGCGTTGGCGTCCGCCCAGTGCCGGCCGTAGGCGTTCTCGCCCAGGAACCAGCCGCTCCAGCTGAGCAGGTAGGCCGCGACCGGGGCGACGCCGAGCGCGGCGACGGCGCCGGGCAGGTCGCGGGCGGCGGTGCCGCCGACCGGCTTCGGCACCGCGGCCGAGCGGCGGGCGCCGAGGTCCCAGAGCACGGACAGCAGGCCGAAACCGAGCAGGAACCAGATCCCGCTCCACTTCACCGCGCAGGCCAGGCCGAGCAGGACACCGCCGGTGAGCCGCCACGGTCGAAGCCCGACCCGCGGACCCAGCACGCCGCCGGTCCCGACCGCTCCGGCCAGCCGTTCCCGGACCCGGTCGCGGTCGACCACCAGGCAGGCGAAGCCGGCGAGGACGAAGACCGCGAGGAAGATGTCCAGCAGCGCGAAGCGGCTCTGCACGATCGAGAGGCCGTCGGCGGCGAGCAGCACGCCCGCGACGCAGCCGAGCAGCGTCGAGCGGGTCATCCGGCGAACCACCCGGATCAGGATCAGCACGCAGAGCGTCCCGGCGACAGCGGCGGGCACCCGCCAGCCCACCGGCCCGTCGCCGAAGGCCTTGATGCCGGCGGCGATCAGCCACTTCCCGAGCGGCGGGTGCACGATGAACATGTAGCCGCGGTTGCTCTCGTACCCCTGCCGGAGCATCTCCACGCCCTCGGTGGCGTAGTAGACCTCGTCGAACTGCTTGTCCGGCGGGAAGCCGATCCCCCACAGGCGAACGGCAGCCGCGACCAGGGTGATGACCGCGGTGGCGATCCAGGACAGCACGCGGTCGTCCGGCAGCGGCCGGAGTCGGGCGAGCCTCGCGGCGACTGCGTGGCCGGCTTTGGGCGCGTCCGCCGGGCCCGGGGCGTCCAGCGGGGGAGCCTCGAGGGTGGCGGCCATGCGCGCGATGGTATGTGCCGCGGGGCTGGACGCGGCCGGCCGTAGGCTCGAGCGGTGGCCGAGGCGACGGCGGGGACGCTGGTGCTGGCGGGCGCGCCGCTGGGTGACCCCGCCGACGCCAGTCCCCGGCTGCGGGCCGCGCTGGCCGGTGCCGACGTCGTCGCCGCCGAGGACACCCGCCGGCTGCGCCGGCTCGCCTCGGACCTCGGCGTCCGGGTCGGCGGCAGGGTGGTCCGCCACGACGACGCGACCGAGGTCGCCGGCACGCCCGGCCTGGTGGACGAGCTGGTCGGCGGGCGGACCGTGCTGCTGGTCACCGACAGCGGAATGCCGAGCGTGTCCGACCCCGGCTACCGGCTGGTCGCCGCCGCGGTCGCGGCCGGCGTCCCGGTCACCGCGCTGCCCGGGCCGTCCGCGGTGACCACCGCGCTGGCGCTGTCCGGGCTGCCGTCGGACCGGTTCTGCTTCGAGGGGTTCCTGCCGCGCCGGCCGGGCGAGCGGCGGCGGGCGCTCGAGGCGCTGCGCGACGAGCGCCGGACGCTGGTGCTGTTCGAGGCGCCGCACCGGCTCGCGGCCATGCTGGCCGACGCCGCCGAGGTGCTCGGTCCGGACCGCCCGGCGGCGGCATGCCGGGAGATGACCAAGACGTACGAGGAGGTCCGCCGCGGCCCGCTGGCCGAGTTGCGCGACTGGGCCGCCGGCGGCGTGCGCGGCGAGGTGACGCTGGTGATCGGCGGTGCGCCGGTGCGCGCGGCGGTCGCCGACCCCGCCCGGCTGGCCGCCGCGGTCGCCGCGCGGGAAGCCGCGGGGACCGACCGCAAGACCTCGATCGCGGACGTGGCCCGCGAGACCGGCGTGCCCAAGCGGGTCGTCTACGCGGCCGTGGTGGACTCCGCCCGAGGCGCGGGATGAGGCCGCCGGAGGCCTCACTACGCTGGACGCATGCCGGACAGTTCGCACGTCCTCACCGCGGTGGCGTGGCCGTACGCCAACGGACCGCGGCACATCGGGCACGTCGCCGGGTTCGGCGTGCCCTCGGACGTGTTCAGCCGGTACCAGCGGATGGCCGGGCGGCACGTGCTCATGGTCAGCGGGACCGACGAGCACGGCACCCCGATCACGGTCGCCGCCGACGCCGAGGGCGCCACCCCGCGGGAGATCGCCGACCGCTACAGCCGGGTGATCCAGGAGGACCTGCAGACGCTCGGCCTGTCGTACGACCTGTTCACCCGCACGACCACCCGCAACCACTACGCGGTGGTGCAGGAGATCTTCCTCGGCCTGCTCCGCAACGGGTACGTCTTCCCGCAGGCCGCGCTGGGCGCCATCTCGCCGTCGACCGGGCGCACGCTGCCCGACCGCTACATCGAGGGCACCTGCCCGATCTGCGGCTACCCGGCGGCCCGCGGCGACCAGTGCGACAACTGCGGCAACCAGCTCGACGCGACCGACCTGATCAACCCGCGGTCCCGGATCAACGGGGAGACGCCGCTCTTCGTCGAGACGGAGCACTACTTCCTCGACCTGCCCGCGTTCGCCGAGGTGCTCGGGTCCTGGCTGCAGACCCGGGACAACTGGCGGCCGAACGTGTTGAAGTTCTCCCTCAACCTGCTCGATGACCTGCGCCCGCGGCCGATCACCCGGGACATCGACTGGGGCGTGCCGGTGCCGCTGGACGGGTGGCGGGACCGGCCGGACAAGCGGCTGTACGTGTGGTTCGACGCCGTCGTCGGCTACCTGTCGGCCTCGATCGAATGGGCCAGGCGGACCGGGGACCCGGACGCGTGGCGGCCGTTCTGGCAGGGCGAGCAGGCTCGCGGCTACTACTTCATGGGCAAGGACAACATCGTCTTCCACGCGGAGATCTGGCCGGCGATGTTGCTCGGCTACGACGGGCGGGGCGCCCGCGGCGGCAGGCCGGGCGCACTGGGCGCGCTCGAGCTGCCGCACGAGGTGGTCTCGAGCGAGTTCCTGACCATGGAGGGCAGGCAGTTCTCCTCCTCCCGCAGCGTGGTGATCTACGTCCGGGACGTGCTGTCCCGCTACGACCCGGACGCGCTGCGCTACTACCTGTCCGCCGCCGGGCCGGAGTCGCAGGACACCGACTTCACCTGGTCGGAGTTCCGCCGCCGCAACAACGACGAGCTGGCCGACAGCTGGGGCAACCTGGTCAACCGGTCGGTGTCGCTGGCCGCGCGCAACTTCGGCTCGGTCCCGCGGGCGGCCGGCCTCACCGACGCGGACGCCGCGCTGCTCGCGACGTCGAAGGACGCGTTCGACACGGTCGGCGGCCTGCTCGAGCGGTCCCGCCAGAAGGCGGCGATCGGCGAGGCGATGCGGGTCGTCGGCGACGCCAACCGCTACCTGTCCGACCAGGCGCCGTGGCAGCTGCGCAAGTCCGGCCGCCAGGAGGACCTCGACCGGATGGGCACGATCCTGCACGTCGCGCTGCAGGTGGTCGACGACGCCAAGACCCTGCTCACCCCGTTCCTGCCGTTCTCGTCGTCGGAGGTGCACGCGCTGCTCGGCGGCGAGAGCGAGTGGGCGGCGATGCCGGACCTGGTCGGGGTGGACGAGCCGACCGCGGCCGGGTCCCCGTCGTACACGGTGCTCACCGGCGAATACGACACCGGCGCCCGGTGGGAGTCGGTGCCGCTGCCGGCCGGCCGCCCGCTCGCCCCGCCGACGCCGCTGTTCCGCAAGCTCGACGCCTCCGTCGTGGACGAGGAGCTGGAGCGGCTTTCCGGTTCCGTCGCCGGCGGGTGAGCCCACCCGCCCGCGGGGAGCCACCGCCACCGCCGGAACCGCTCCCGGCGGAGGTTTTCGACAGCCACTGCCACCTGGATGCGATGGGCGTCGACATCGGACAGTCGCTTGCGGACGCCCGCTCGGTCGGCGTGACCCGGGTGGTGACCGTGGGGGACACGCTGGAGTCGTCGCGGTGGTGTGCCGACGCCGCGGCGAGCCACCCCGAGGTGGTCGCCGCGGTCGCCGTGCACCCCAACGAGGTCGGCGGCATCCACGAGTCCACATGGGACGGCCTGGCCGAGCTCGCCGTCCGGCCCGAGGTGCGCGCGGTCGGCGAGACCGGTCTGGACTTCTACTGGGACCGGGTGCCCGCCGCCGAGCAGGAGCTCGCCTTCCGCCGGCACATCGCGCTGGCGAAGTCGGCCGGGAAGGCGCTGGTGATCCACGACCGGGACGCGCACGACGCGGTGCTGCGGGTGCTCGGCGAGGAGGGTGCTCCGGAATGGACGGTCTTCCACTGCTTCTCCGGTGAGATCGGGATGGCCCGGGCGTGCGTGCGGGCCGGGTACGTGCTGTCGTTCGCCGGGACCGTCACCTTCAAGAGCGCGGCGTCCCTGCGGGAGGCGGCCGCGGTGGTGCCGTTGGAGCAGTTGTTGGTGGAGACCGACGCGCCGTTCCTGACACCGATGCCCTACCGGGGGCGGCCCAACGCGCCGTACCTGCTTCCCCTGACCGTGCGCGCACTGGCAGCCGTGAAGAGTGTCCACATCGAACACCTGTGCGAGGAGATCACCCGAACGGGCCAACGGGTCTTCGGCGTCTGGTGACCATCCCTGCACGGGGCGTCACTCGACTTGGCCTGTAAGGGCTCGGCCGTTATGGTCCCCGGACCAATGGACGACAACGGCAGTCCGCGTGGTCGCCACCGGCACCGCACGCATCCAGGCGGACCGGCGGGTGTGGACTCGGGTACGCAGTGGACGTTGTCTTCGGACGGTCCGCAGTGGAGTGTGGACGAGCGGGTGCGGCGAGCGCGCCAGGCGGTCGCCTGGCCGCGGCCCGAGGACGATCAGACCGACTGGTTCGCGCCGCTGCCGGCCGACCAGCCCGGCCTCCCGGTCACGCAGCCACCGGCGGACCGGTCGTCCGCCCATCGGCCAGAGCCGGACCGGACGTCCGCCCATCGGCCAGAGCCGGACCGGTGGTCCGCCCATCGGCCAGAGCCGGACCGGTCGTCCGCCCATCGGCCAGAGCTGGACCGGTGGTCCGCCCATCGGCCAGAGCCGGACCGTGGCCCAGGGACCGCAGCCACCCCCGGGCCGCCGGCCGCCGACCCGTGGCGGGGGACCGGCGCGAGCGCGTGGCCGCGGCCCGCCGACCGGGCGGCGACAGGGCGGCTTCCTCGTTCGGCCACCGCCGTGGCCGAACGGGACCTCGACTGGGATGGCGGCCTCGCCGACCTGAGAGCGCTCCGCGGGCTCGGACTCGCCGAGACGACCGGCTCGCTGCCACCGGTCCAGGCCGGGGCGCCGGCCGCCCCGGCTGCCCCCCCGTCCGCGCCAGCCGCCGGTCCCGCCGGTCCCGCGCGCGAGCGCCGGCACCCGGTCAGGCACCCGGTGCGGCTCGCCCTCTACTGCCTCGTCCTGTTCGGGCTGCTGGCCGGGACCGCGGCCTGGGCGGTGCTGGACAAGTCGGTCACGCTGACCGTCGACGGCGAGGCCCGGACGCTGTCCACGTACGCCAGCACCGTCGGCGGCGTGCTCGACGACGCCGGCCTCACGATCGGGCAGCACGACGTGCTCGCCCCCAGCCGGGAGGCCAGGATCTCCGACGGCGCCGAGATCGTGCTGCGTCGCGGCCGGCTGCTCAGGCTGACCGTCGACGGCAAGGCGCGGGAGGTCTGGGTCACCGCGACCACCGTGCAGGAGGCGCTCGACCAGGTCGGCTACCGGCAGAGCGGGCTGTTCGTCTCGTCGTCCCGGTCCAGCCGGCTGCCCCTGGACGGGTTCGAGCTCACCCTCCGCACGCCCAAGACGGTGACCGTCGTCGCGGACGGGCATCACAAGCGCCTCCGCACCACCGCGGCGACCGTGGGCGAGGTGCTGGACGCGGCCGGGGTGAGACTCGACGGCGACGACCGCGTCTCCCAACTCGCCACCGCCGCGGTGGTGGACGGGATGACGATCACCGTCAGCCGGGTCGTGACCAGGACAACGACGACCCGGACCGTGCTGGAGTACCAGACCGTCGAGAAGCAAGACCCGAACGCGGCGCCCGGCTCCCGCAAGGTCACCACGAAGGGCGTCAACGGACTCGAGGAGACCAGCTACGTCGAGACGTACGTCGACGGCAGGCTGACGTCTCGGAAGGTGGCCAGGGTCACGGTGGTGGTCAAGCCGGTGGACGAGGTGGTCGTGCTCGGCCCCCCGGCGCCGGCGGCCCAGCCGAGCCAGTCGGCCCAGCCGGCGGCATGCGCCGACTTCCCCACCACCGGCGGGCTGAACTGGTGCGGGCTGGCGAAGTGCGAGTCGGGTCTGAACCCGGCGGCGTACAACCCGGCCGGTCCCTACTATGGGCTCTACCAGTTCGACCTGGGGACCTGGACCGCCAACGGCGGCACCGGGCTGCCGAGCGAGGCCTCCGTCGCCGAGCAGACCAGGGTGGCCTACAACCTCTACCAGGCACGCGGCCGATCACCCTGGCCGGTCTGCGGCCAGTACCTCTGAGCCTGTCCCCGGCCCGGTCGGGTGACAGCATGGCCGAGTGACCGCGGGGCTGCTCGGCCCGGCCGAGGTGCGCGCGCTGGCCGCCGAGTTCGGCATCACGCCGACCAAGACGCTCGGGCAGAACTTCGTGCACGACCCGAACACGGTGCGCCGCATCGTCCGGACCGCCGCGCTGGAGCCGGACGAGGTGGCCCTCGAGGTCGGTCCGGGCCTCGGCTCGCTCACCCTCGGCCTGCTCGACGCCGCCCGGCACGTCACCGCGGTCGAGGTGGACCCGGTCCTCGCCGCCGCCCTGCCGGGGACGGTCGCCGATCGGCGCCCCGACCGGGCGGACCGGCTCAGCGTCCTGACCGCGGACGCGCTGCGGCTCGACGGCGTACCGGACCCGCAGCCGACCGCGCTGGTCGCCAACCTGCCGTACAACGTCGCGGTGCCGGTGGTGCTGCACCTGCTGGAGGTGCTGCCGTCGCTGCGGCACGGCCTTGTCATGGTGCAGGCCGAGGTGGCCGAGCGGCTGGCCGCCGGGCCCGGCTCGAAGGCGTACGGGGTGCCGTCGGTGAAGGCGGCGTGGTACGCCCAGGTGCGGCGGGCCGGCGCCGTCCCGCGGGCCGTCTTCTGGCCGGTGCCCAACGTCGACTCGGGCCTGGTCGCGCTCCGCCGGCGCGACCCGCCGCCGCTGCCGGCCGGAGTGACCCGCGGCGACGTCTTCGCCGTGGTCGACGCCGCCTTCGCCCAGCGGCGCAAGACCCTGCGGGCCGCGCTGGCGTCGTGGGCCGGGTCCCCGGCCCGGGCGGAGCAGGTGCTGCGCGCCGCCGGCGTCGACCCCGGGCTGCGCGGCGAGGCACTCGACGTGGCGGCCTTCGCCCGCATCGCCGCCGCCGGATCCGGCTGACGCCTCCGGGCTAACGCGGGGGGCGCCCCCCGGACCCCCGGGGCGATCGAAGGGGAGCCGCTGGTCCGGTTGGTCAGCGCGCTCGCCCAGGATGAAGCCGGGTGCACCAGGGCAAGCCCGGGTGTCCCCGGCCGGCCTGGTCGCTGAGCCGGACGGGCGCTGCGCACTACCCTGCTCCGGGTGTCCCCGCCCCGACTGCTCGGCGTGCCCGAGCCGGTCACGGTCCGCGTCCCCGCGAAGGTGAACCTGCATCTGTCCGTCGGGCCGCGGCGCGAGGACGACTACCACGACCTGGTCACGGTCTTCCACGCCGTGTCGCTGCACGACCAGGTCACCGCGACGCCCGCCCGCGACCTGAGCCTCGGCGTGCGCGGCGAGGGCGCGGGCGTGCTGCCGCTGGACGGGGACAATCTGGTCTGGCGGGCGGCGGTGCTGCTCGCGGAGCGGGCCGGGGTGGAGCCGGCGGTCCGCCTCGACGTGGTCAAGGGCATCCCCGTCGCGGGTGGGCTCGCCGGCGGCAGTGCCGACGCGGCCGCGACGCTGGTGGCCTGCGACTCGTTGTGGGGCACCGGCATGGACCGGGCCGACCTGCTGGAGCTCGCGGCCGAACTGGGCAGCGACGTGGCCTTCGCGCTCACCGGCGGGACCGCGCTCGGCACCGGCCGCGGCGAGCGGCTCACCCCGGTGCTGGCCACCGGCCGCTGGCACTGGGTCTTCGCCGTCTCCGGCAGCGGCCTGCCCACTCCCCGGGTGTACGGGGAGCTGGACCGGCTGCGGGTGCTCGCTGACCCGCCGGCGGCGGGGGAGCCGGACCGGCTGATCAACGCGCTGCGCACGCACGACCCGACGGCGCTCGGCCACCTGCTGGCCAACGACCTGCAGGCCGCCGCGATCTCGCTGCGCCCGGAACTGCGCCGGACGCTGCGGGCCGGGATCGATCTCGGCGCCCTGGGAGCGGTGGTGTCCGGCTCCGGACCGACGTGCGCGTTCCTGGCCCGGTCGCGGGAGGCGGCGGTCCGGCTCGCCGCCGCGCTCGCCGGCGCCGGGGTGTGCCGCACGGTCCGGGTGGCGCATGGCCCGGTCAGCGGTGCCCGCGTCGTGAGCGGCGACGAGGTGCGGTTTCCGTGAGGTCGGGCGAGGCGGGGCCGTGACGGCCGCGCCGCCGCTGGTCGGCCTGGAGTCGGTCAGCAAGGCGTACGCCACCACCGTGGTGCTCGATCGGGTCTCCCTCGGCGTCGCCGCCGGGGACCGGATCGGGGTCGTCGGCCGGAACGGCGGCGGCAAGACGACCCTGCTCCGGCTGCTGACCGGCCGGGAGGAGCCCGACTCCGGCCGGGTGACGGGTGCCGGCGGGCTGCGCGTCGGGTACGTCGACCAGCGCACCGAGCCCGTCGGCCACTGCGACGGGCGGAGCGCGACGGTCCGCGGCGCGGTGCTGGCGGGTTACGGCGCCGTCCACGAGTGGGCCGGCGATGCGGCCGTCCGCGGCGTGCTGGACGGGCTCGGTCTGCCCCGCATCGGGCTCGACGCGCCGCTCGACCGGCTCTCCGGCGGGGAGCGGCGCCGGGTCACCCTCGCCGCCGCCCTGGTCGCCCGGTCCGACCTGCTGGTCCTGGACGAGCCGACCAACCACCTCGACGTCGAGGGCGTCGGCTGGCTCGCCGCCCACCTGAAGGGCCGGGGCGAGGCGCTGGTCGTGGTGACGCACGACCGGTGGTTCCTGGACGAGGTCGGCGAGCGGACCTGGGAGGTCGGCGACGGGACGGTCCGCCGCTATGACGGCGGCTACTCCGCGTACGTGCTGGCCAGGGCCGAGCGTGCCCGGCAGGCGGCCGCAGCGGAGTCCCGCCGGCAGAACCTGCTGCGCAAGGAGCTGGCCTGGCTGCGCCGCGGCCCGCCGGCCCGCACCAGCAAGCCGCGCTTCCGGGTCGAG
>WNGJ01007900.1_pt1 | contig 11329 bp, 9 predicted proteins | sample 5400611 | NCBI WGS metagenome assembly WNGJ01 (sample SAMN13153375, study PRJNA577476) | soil metagenome | isolation source: 40 cm soil or saprolite under Garry oak tree replicate 1 | place: USA:California | collected 2016-06-15 | reverse complement strand
TTCGACTTTTCTGATCGAGAGCCCGAAGCTCGTGCGCGTCGCCACCGACTTCAACGACTACGTGCGGCCGCCGGTATTGCCCGACATCGCGACGATGAACCACGCGCACTCGACCCACTACAGCGATCGGCCTGATCCGGACATCAAGTTCGTGCTGCGGGGCTGGCGCCCCGACGGCAAGCCGGCCAACCACGACATGACCTATTCGGATGTCCACGTGCGCAGCGTGTCCACCAATATCCGCGACTGGAATGGCGGCACCGAGCGAAACGGCAATTCGATCTTCATCTTCGAAGTGGGCAGCCTGTGCATCGCGCACCTCGGCCATCTCCATCACACCCTGACGCAGCAGCAGCTTAACGACATCGGCCACGTCGACGTACTGCTGGTGCCGGTGGACGGCGGCTTCACGCTCGATTTGGAGGGCATGGTGGAAGTGATTCAAGCGATGAAAGCGCCGTTGATGGTGCCTATGCATTATTTCAGCACCTTCACGTTGCGCCGGTTCCTTGAGCGCGTGAACCGCCAGTACGAGGTCGAATTCGCCGAAACGCCGTCCTTCGTGGTGTCCAAGGCGACGCTGCCGAGCAAGGCGAAATTCCTGGTGCTGCCGGGGCATTAGAGCGTTTTTTCGATTGGGTTACCCCGGCGGTGTCATTGCCCGGCTTGACCGGGCAATCCAGTACCCCCGGTCGGTGGTCACTGGATCGCCCGGTCAAGCCGGGCGATGACAGTACGGTGAATGTGAATGCAGCTGAGGAACTTCGCCCATGCTCCCCATGCCGATCGTCGACCTCCTCGAACGTGGCCGCCAGCTCGCCGCGCGCGGCGAGCGGGTGAGCGTGCTGTGGCAGGAGCCCGAGTCGCTCGCGTTCGTCGCGCGCGGCCGGGAATACCGCTCGGAGTTTCACATCAATCCGAGCGACGAGGTCATGCTGATGATCAAGGGAGACATGCGGCTGCATTACCGCACGCCGGACGGCAAGGAGGAGATCGCCGCCGTTCCCGAAGGGTCGACCATCTACACGCCGGCCGGCACCCCGCATTCGCCGCGGTTCCCGCCCGACGCGTATCTCCTGGTGATCGAACGGCAACGGCGGCCGGGCGAAATCGACCGGTTTTTATGGTTCTGTCCGAGCTGCGATGAAGTGCTGCATGAGGAGAGCGCGCAAGTGCACGACTATCGCGCCGACCCGGTGTCCAAGGCCTATGCGCGCTTTTTCGACAACGAGGCGCACCGTACCTGCAAGGCCTGCGGCCACGTCATGCCGCGGCCGTAGCTCTGCGATAGCGGCGCGCCTGCACCTCAACAGAGTTGTCGGGTCATTCGGTAAGAGCCTGATACACAAGACTGCGGATCAGCGAGCGGTAATGTTGAGTCTGCGTCAAGGGCAATTGCACCATCATGACGGCGACGAGCTTTTCCCTCGGATCGACCCAAAACGTTGTTCCGGTCGCGCCGACCCAATAGTATTCTCCGACCGAGCCGGGATATGGATTGTGGCCCGGTGTCACCCGTACCGCGAAGCCGAGGCCAAATCCTTGGCCGTGTTCGAGGTCCGGCATCAGTGCGCCGAATTGTCCCCCTAAGCCGATGGGTGTCCCCGGCGGCAAATGGTCGGCCGTCATGAGAGCGACCGTGTGCCGGGACAGGATGCGAACCCCGTCGAGTTCGCCGCCGTTCAGCAGCATTTGGCTGAACCGCAGATAGTCAGGGGCGGTCGAGACCATCCCGCCGCCGCCCGATGGCCGCTTTGGTTTGGCTCACATCCAGAAATGGCGGGCGCTTCCCGATCGTCGGATCAACCTGCGGCTCGGCGAGACGCTCGATCTGCGGCTCGGGCACGAAAAACCCCGTGGAATTCATCCCGAGCGGCTTCAAAATCCGGTCGGCAACAAATTGATCGAAGGGAACGCCGGATACCACCTCGATGACCCGTCCGAGCACGTCGGTTGAAAAGCTATACTCCCAGGTGGTCCCGGGCTGGTAGGCGAGCGGCAGCTGGGAAAGCTTGGACACGAACTCCGCCAAGGTTTGATCAGGGTCGCGCAGGTTTGCCGCCTTGTAGGCCTGTTTCACCAAGGTGTCGCCAAATACGTCGTAAGTGAAACCCGAGGTGTGACGTAACAAATCCTGAATGGTGGGCGCGCGCCGGGGCGGCTCAAGTGTGAGCTGCGGTTTGCCGGTCTCGGGCGCGGTCTTTGCGACGCCGACTTTGAGATGATCCTTGAATTCCGGAAGATAGACCGTCAAAGGATCGTCGATTTGAATCTTGCCTTCTTCGACCAGCATCATGAGTGCGACGGATGTGATCGGCTTGGTCATCGAGGCGATGCGAAAGATCGCATCGGTCTTCATCGCAATGCGCTTCTCACGGTCCTGAAACCCGAAAGCCTCGAAATAGGCGACCTTGCCGTCGCGGGCGATCAATACGACAGCTCCGGGGATCGCGCCTTTATCGACATCCGCTTGAAAAACACTGCTCAGCCGCTTCAATCGCTCCGCCGAAAAGCCCGGTGCTTCAGGCCGCCGCACTTCCGGCAAGCCTTCCGCAAGGGCGGAAAAGGACAAGCTCATTGCGACCAACAAAACACCGATCACTTTACTCGGACTCATTGGATCCTCCTGATTGCAGTCTCCCGCGCCACACCGCCGCTCGAACGCGATGCAGCATCCCTCCAACTAATCAGTTTTTACCATCTCAAGCTCTACAGAGCGCATTAATCCGCTCGCCGGGATGAGAGCAGCCGGCGATTTCACCGTCAGTCTATTACCCTCAACACGCACAAAGAATGGGCGGTCGATACCGACGATTGCCTGATTCGATGCTGAGTCGGGATGTATGACTATTTTAATCCCATCCGGCGTTTGAGCCGGATCAGGATCATATTTACCCGTGTAAGCCACGTGAGTTTTCATTAACGAGACCGCCTCGGTTTCGGTGAACGTCGCACCGGCAGGCGATTTCCGATCCGAGTCGATGAACATGACCCATCGTCTGCCGGCAACAGGGCGACCACAAGGGTCGCCCCTACCACGTCCTGTGAATGTGGCCCCGATCTCCCGCGGCAATTGGGGACGGAAGATCGGGACCTCGCTCTCATAATAGAGAGCGGATCAAACTTAACTTTATCGGGTGAGCTTCGATAAATGTTGATGCTCAACAAGACCGATGCAGTAGGAAAATGATTTTTTCACCTTACGATCCCTCATTCGCGCTCAGCATTGATATGACGGACTGCATCCGCCGCTGACGTCCTGATCGACGGCCCCCGTTCAGGACCAACCTATTTGCGCGGGATGCAGCGCTTTGTTCGAGCACTACCCCTTGCTGCCTGTCCGCCCATGATGTTGCTCCCGCCGGTCAGCTCTTTGATCTTGCCTTTGGGACACGAGCCATCGTCAACCAGAACGACAGCACCTGCCGGAAGCCCTCCGGGCGAGGGGTCGCTTCGTAGAATTTGTTGGGCTTGTACTGAGACCGCCGAGGTAAGAGCGGCCAAAATCGCCGCGCCGAAGAGAAGCTTTCGCATGCTAGCCCGCGTCCTCATCTTACGTTTACTTCCAATGGGACTATGACGACCTCACCGGCCGCTTGACTGACTATGTGTTAACTTCTGATCGACAGCATCTCCCATTTGTGATACCTACCATATTACCGCTGGCGCCGAGACGTGTGGGGGGCCATGACGCTGGTCACTGAAGACCTCATCGACCAAGTATATGAGGCCGCTGCCGTTCCCGAGCTTTGGCACAAGGTGCTCGACAGCGTCGCCCGCCGGGTCGGCTCCGTCGGCGGGCTGCTATTCACGGCCAATTCGCAACGCACCGCCTGGGTCGGCTCCTCGATCATGGGGCCGCTGTATGCGGACTTCATTGCGGACGGGTTTGCGGCCAAGAACCCGCGTCCTCAGCGCGCCATCGCCATCGACCATGCCGGGTTTGTTCGGGATGATGATCTGTTTACCCGGGAGGAGATGGATCGGGATCCCGCCTACGCTTACATGCGCCGCAAGGGTGTAGGCTGGTGCACCGGAACCGTGGTCCAGGCACCCAGCGGCGATCTTGTCGTCTTCAGCTGGGAGCGCTGGTTCAAGGACGGGCCCTTCAATGCGGAGACCATCGCCGCGCTCGATCCATTACGGGCCCACCTTGCTCGCGCAGCGCTGATATCAGGGAGACTGGGGTTGGAGAGGGCACGTGCTGCCGCCGAGGCATTGGGACTTATTGGCCTCCCGGCCGCAGTTCTTTCCCGCCCGCACCGGCTTTTGGCCGCGAACAAGCTCATGGAGAAGCTCATCCCGCAAGTCGTGCAGGACCGCCAATCACGGATGGGCCTGGTGGACCGCCGGGCAGATGCGATGCTGGGGCAAGCATTGCTGCAGCTCACGAGTCACACCACGGGACAAGTGCGTTCGATTCCAATCGCGGCCACGCCGGAGCTGCCGGCATCCATCGTTCACGTCGTTCCCGTGCGAGGCGCAGCAAATGACATATTCGCGGCTGCGTCCTGCGTGCTGGTTATCACCGCCGTTGCCAGCCAGGGGATCGCGTCTACGCAAGTCATTCAAGGCCTGTTCGATCTCACGCCCGCGGAAGCCAAGGTCGCTCGCGCGATCGCGGCCGGCAGGACTATTGATGACTTGGCACGCGAGGCCGGCGTTGCGGTCGGAACTGCGAGGCAGCAGCTGAAATCGGTGTTCAGCAAGACCGGGGTCTCGCGCCAGGCGGAGCTGGTTGGCATTCTGGTCGGAAGCGCCTTGATGCCACCGGGAAATATCCCGGCGGGTGATATTGCGTGAACCATCGAGCCGCCCTCCGACAATCATTGGGCCCGCTGAAAGCGGCCTCCGGTGGATACCCCAAATGGGAGTTGCCGACGCGTCCGGATGGCGCGAAGAAAGACGGGAAAAATGGCCAACCGGGGCCAAACGACGGGGAGAGAGACATGTACCGACGGCATTTCATGTTTATGGTAGCGGCCGTGGTGGGCATTGGTTTGCCGGCGTCGGCTGCCATCGCTGGCCCCCAGGAGGATGTCGCCGCCGCAACGGCGAATTGGGCAAGAATCTTTGGCGACAATAACCCCGATACTATGCTGCCTCTCTACGCAAAGGACGCGGTGCTCTGGGGTACCCTGTCGCCAACACTGCGTAACGATCCCGGAGCGATCAGAGCCTACTTCGTAGGTGCGTTTAATGTGCTGCCGAAGGCCACCGTGAAATTTGGCGATCAATTGATCCGCATCTACGGCAATACCGCAGTGAACACCGGCTACTACACCTTCTCCTACGTCCAGGGCGGGGAGTCGAAATCGATCCCCGCGCGCTATAGCTTGACGTTCGTCAAGGACAGCGACAGGTGGATGATCGTCGATCACCACTCCTCGGCCATGCCGCCGGCGCCTGCTCCCGCGCCGACGCGATAAGACGTTGAAGGATTGCCCGCTGTAGGGGCGACCCTTGTGGTCGCCCGATTGGCGCACCGCGTGCTCGTGACCGGACTGGTAAAGCGCGGATCACGCCGAGTCGTAATCGCCGCCGCCCATGTCTCCGGCATCGAAATCATCTTCGCCCTGGTCGTCCGGCTCGCCGCTCGCATCATCGCTGAGGAAGCCGCTCCGGCTCGAATCGTCATAGGCCGCCGCTCGATTGCCGCCGCTGCCGATGTCGCCGAGACCCGCATCGCGGGCGAGATTGCCGCTGCCGTGATCGCTACCGCCGTCCCATGGCGATGCGGCGGCGTGCGACATGCCGCCTGCGTGATCACCGCCGAAACTGTGGTGACCGCCCATCATGGAGCGGATGCCGTCGAGCAGCATCGCCCCGCCGACGACCCCGGCCACGGTCGCGGCAGCAGTTCCGAGAAACGAGCTGCCGCCGCCGCCCATGGGGGCGCCCATCGGCGGTCCGCCTTGCGGATACCCCTGTGGATATCCTTGCGGGGCCGCTTGGGGCTGACTTGCGCCGGGCCCCGCGCCCCATGCGCCACTCGAACCCATTCCTCCGGCCGGCACGGAGGGAACTGAGGCCCGTGGCCGGTCGCGTCCCATGATCGCGTTGCGCATGTTGTCAAGGAAGCCGCCGCCGCTCTCGGCAGGCGCCGCGATGGCGCGCTCGAGCTCTTCAATTCGGGCATTGGCGCGCTTGAGGGCTTCGTCCTGCACCAGCACCGACTGCACCAGCGCGTAAACCGAATTGGGCGCGCGGCCGAGCCCTTCGCGAATCAGCCGTTCGGCATCGGGATCGCGGCGCTGGCTTTCCAGCGAGGCGAGGCGGTCGAACAAATCCGCAACGAGCTGCTGTTCCTGCGGGGTCATGACTGTCCTCCTGTGCCGGATGGCGTCCGGTCGCGCTGTGATATGGGGTGCCCCATATCACGCGGAAACGGCGGATCGATGCGGGTGAGACAGGGCGCCGCACCGGACTCACGGCTTAACTGTGGAACAAACCGCGGCACTCATAGCCCGGATGGAGGGACCGCCTTTGCGGTCCCGTAATCCTGGATCGGCGGTGCCACGGGTTGGCCGCTCCCGGATTTCGCTAACGCTCCATCCGAGCTACTGGCCCTACGGCTCGGCGTTGCCGGCGCGGAAGATCTTGGCAAATTTCTCAAGCTCGGGGGCCGCGAGATCGGATACCGCCCAATAGGCCAGCGAGCCGTCGGTCCATTCCACCACATTATAGCCGTCGATCGGGCGGATCGGCCCGCCGGCCTGCAGCGACACGGGCAGCGCCGTCAAGCTGATGACATGCTGGCGGGCGCGATAGACCAACGTCGGCGCTGGCGTGAGACCGATCACGTCGATTCGCCCGCCCACCAGAGGAAATCCTTGCGCCGCCAAATCGATGACGCGCGGCGACTGCGGCAGCTTGCCGTTGAACCACGGCTTGACGGTATGGCGGTCGGACGACGCCACGTCGACCGGCTGGCTCGCCATGAGGGCGCGCATATGGCTTGAGACCAGAAGCTCATGCGCGCCCCGCTCTGGACGGATCGCTAGATACGTGGCGGCGCTGCCGAGCGCAAACGCGACAACGATCGACGCCGCCATCGCGCCCAATCCGTGCCTGGCGCTCCAATCGATCGCGAACGGCCGCGGCCGTGCCAGCGCCGCGATGCGTCGGCGCAGCTCTGGGCTCGCGGTCGCGCGCGGCAGTTCCCGCACGGCGCCGCGCAGCGCCGCGATGCGGGCCTGTTCGTCGGCAAGCGCGCGGTCCTCTGCAAGCCGCCGCTCGAATTCCAGCACGTGCGCCGGATCAAGCTCGCCGTCGATATAGGCGTTGAGCAGCAGCCGGTCATTCTCCGTCATCGTCACCTGTCAGCTCCAAGCATCTCGATCACCCGGCGACGGGCGCGCGCCAAACGCGACATCACGGTTCCGATCGGCACATCGGTGATCGTGGCAATCTCCCGGTAGTCCAGGCCCTGCACATCCCGCAGCACCAGCGTCTCGCGGAATATTGCCGGCAAGCTCGCGATCGCGGTTTCGAGCTTGACCTCGTCGGCGCGGGCAATCAATGCCGCCTCCGGGTTGTCGCCCGCCGGGATGGCATCGTCAGCCAACCGCGTACGCTCGACCGCTTCGAGATCGTCCACATGGATGACTGCCGGCGAGCGGTTCTTGCGCAGCCAGTCGTAAGCGGCGTTGCGAACGATGGTGAGCACCCAGGCCCGGCCATTGCCGCCGGCAAATCCGCCAATCCCGCGGAAGGCGCGAAGGCAGGCCTCCTGCACCACGTCTTCAGCGTCGGCGCGATTTCCCGTGACCCAGCGCGCCAGGCTGTAAGCATCGTCCAGATGAGGCATCACCACGTTGGCAAATCGTGTTTTACTGTCCCCCCGGTCCACGGCGTCTCCTGATCGACATCGGTTCCGGCCCGGGTTACCACGGGATTGTGAAATAGTCCCGCATGGGTTGCCGGGCGGGCGCAATGTGGTTTACAGGCTTAACAAAGCGGATCCGCGTCGGGGAATGACCAATAGAGTAAGACCAGTCGCGACGGAGGTTTATTCCCACCCGACGGATTTCTTTTTGGGGTTGAATCTCCGCTGTCATTGCCGGGCTTGACTCGGCCCCGCGTGGCGATTCACTCCGTCGCCGCGATCTGGCTCTCCGCCGGGGCCGCATCGATGAATCCCCCCGATTGACGCCGCCACAGCGCCGCGTAGTGGCCGCCGGCGCGCAGCAGCTCGTCGTGCGTCCCCTGCTCGACGATGTGGCCGCGGTCGAGGATGACGAGCCGGTCCATGCGCGCAATGGTCGAAAGCCGATGCGCAATGGCGATCACGGTCTTGCCCGCCATCAGGGTGTCGAGGCTCGCCTGGATGGCGCCTTCGACCTCGCTGTCGAGCGCCGAGGTCGCCTCGTCCAGCACCAGGATCGGAGCGTTCTTGAGAATGACGCGGGCGATGGCGATGCGCTGGCGCTGGCCGCCGGAAAGCTTCACGCCGCGCTCGCCGACCTGGGAGTCGTAGCCGCGCCGGCCGCGCCAATCCTCCAGATCGGCGATGAACTCGTCCGCATGGGCGAGCCGGGCGGCCGCGATGATCTCGGCCTCGCTTGCTTCCGGGCGGCCGTAGCGGATGTTGTCGCGGATCGAGCGGTGCAGCAGCGAGGTATCCTGGGTCACGACCGAGATCTGTGCCCGCAGGTTTTCCTGGGTGGCGATGGCGATATCCTGCCCGTCGATCAGGACGCGGCCGTCCTCCAGATCAAAGAACCGCAACAGTAGATTAACGAGGGTCGACTTTCCGGCGCCGGAACGTCCGACCAGCCCGATGCGCTCGCCCGGCTTTACCTTCAGGGTCAATCCGTCGATCAGGCCGTTCTCGCGGCCATAGCCGAACCGCACGTCCTCGAACGTGATTTCGCCGCGGGTCACCTTCAGTTCCCTGGCGCCGGGCCGGTCGGCGAGCCCGATCGGCCGCGCGATCGTCATCATGCCTTCCTGCACCACGCCGATATTCTCGAAGATTTCCGTCACCCGCAGCGCCACCCAGCCGGCGATGCTGATGATCTGCCACGACAGCGGCAGCGCCATCGCCACGGTGCCGACCGCGACTTTGCCGTGCACCCATAGCGTAATCGCGATCGCGCCGGTGCCGGTGACCAGCATGGCGTTGAGCGTGGTCAGGCAGAAACCAAACAGTGTGTTGAGCCGTAGCGAGGCGTAAAACAGCCCCGTGTGCTCCTCGATGGCGTCGCGGACATAGGCATCTTCGCGGCGCGCCCGCGCGAACAGCTTCACGGTCAGGATATTCGTGTAGGTATCGACGATGCGCCCTGTCAGCATCGAGCGCGCCTCGGAGACTTGCTTCGAGCGGTCACGCATGCGCGGCACGAACGCGCGCAGGAGCACGAGATAGCCTGCGAACCACAGCGAGATCGGCAGCGCGAGCCAGGCGTCGGCGGAAGCCAGCAGGACAAGCGCACTCGTGCCATAAACCAGGATGTACCAGACGCCGGTGATGAGGGCGACGAGCGACTCTCGGATCGCCGGCCCGGTCTGGAGCACCCGGGTCGCGATGCGGCCGGCGAAATCGTTCTGGAAGAATGCCCAGGACTGGCGTGCCACATACCAGTGGTTCTGCCAGCGGATCATGTTGGACACGTTGGCGGAGATCGCCTGGTTGGCGACCAGGTTCTGGCCGGTCTGCGCCAGCGGACGCGCGACCAGCAGCACCACCGCCATTCCGAGCAAGGTCGGCCACGACTCAGCCCATAACCGGGCGGGATCGCTTGACGTCACCAGGCTGACAACCCGCCCCATGAACACCGGGATCATGGAATCGAGGGTCGCGACCAGGAAGCCCACGGCGAACAGCGCTGCGAACAAGCCTTTGGCCTGGCGGGCGAAATGCCAATAGAACGCGATCAGCCCCGCGGGCGGTTCCGGCCGCGCCGGCTGTTGCGTCGGATCAAGGGCGTTTTCGAACAGGCGAAACATAACGTTCACAGCAAAAAAGGACGACCCCGGCGCGTCGCCGCCGCCGTGGCATGCATCATTTCATCGGTGGATGACCCACGCTACACCGCCATCTTGATCGCGGCAAGGACGATCGTTAGCGGCTGAATTCGCAACATGGTTAACGCGGTGGGCCTGGCCTGGATTGATCGGCGCAGCTCGGGCGCGGATAGACGCCGGAATTCGTTGGCATTGTCGCATTTTTGTCGACAGACAGCCAGCGATCCGCGGCGGATTTTCGGCCGGCGCCGGTCATGCAACGCAAAACCCCCGCTACTGCGCTCTTCCAACTTTGGTTTTTTGAACTAGGATGGCATTCAAATCCTTCCTCAATCCTGAGGAGCAGTCGTGGCGCGAAGGCCGCAACCGCCGGCACCGCAATTTTTTGAGCCACCGGTCCAGCCGGAGCCGTTGCGCGGGTTGTGGACCGGTGCGGTAGCTACGGCTGCGCTGGTTTTCACCGCAGTTGGAAATGCGTTTGATCAGATTGCGAAACGATGGCGCGGGATCGTACTGACGCACATTTTCTTCCTCACCGTTTGGCTCGGCATGCAAGTTTTCTTTTTCGCCACCGGTGCATATTGGTGTCTCCCCGGCGAAAATTCGAAATTCGTCGAATGGTTTTCGAAATATCTTCTTCCGCAGATATCACGGTGTGGACCGACGGTCTCGGTGCATGGTTCGCTGCCGTCCGGTTCGCTCGCGGTATCAACTGTTGGCTTGCAGAAGGCCTCAACCCCTCCTTCAGCCTCGGCCTCATCTCCTCCCTCACCGGCGGCCTCCACTCCGCCCGCGCCAGCAACCCCATCCCCTGGTCCGCTAGCGGCCCCGTCGCCAGGTTCGGCAGCAAGTTGGTCAAGCAGATCGGTCGCGAACTGCTGGCGCGACCGTTCTGTCGGCAGCAATTGCTATGCGCGTGCCGAAGCCCACGGGAAGCTCCCGCCGGCCCGCTTTCGTTACCCGTCCCGTCCGTGCCGTCGTCCTGCCGATTGCGGATGGGACGCTATTTGACCTGATGGCGTTAGGTGCAGCGCCGCGTCAGCATCGTCCAGCACCTACTAGTGGCACACCTGGACGGGCGGACGCACCCAAACGCCTCTGAAGCTGTCCCACACGGGTTGACCGGGTGTGTAATAACATGACAGCGGAGGCGCTACGTAGGCGGGCGGCGGAGGCCCATAGGCGGGCGCTGGATAGTAATAGACCGGCGGAGGCGGTGCGGGCCGCACCGCGGAGCCGATCAGCGCTCCGGCCGCAAGACCGCCAAGGATCCCCGCCGCTACCTGACCATTCTCTGCGCGTGCTTGGATCGGCGCACCCATCAGGGCCGCGACCAATCCGATTGCCATGATGGTTCTCA
>WNGJ01013507.1_pt1 | contig 11330 bp, 8 predicted proteins | sample 5400611 | NCBI WGS metagenome assembly WNGJ01 (sample SAMN13153375, study PRJNA577476) | soil metagenome | isolation source: 40 cm soil or saprolite under Garry oak tree replicate 1 | place: USA:California | collected 2016-06-15 | reverse complement strand
GATCATCCACCGTGTAGAGTAGGGATGCTCCTTGCGGGTACCCGGCCCTCGTTCGATCCCAGCTCGTCGCGGCTCGCCAGAGCAACAAACGGGCGGCATCGAGCTTCATCGCCATCTCAGATACCATAAATGCAATACCCTGATATGAAGCAATCGGACGCCCAAAGGCAACACGCTCTTTCGCATAATCCATCGCGTATTCGAAAGCAGCGCGAGCCATGCCGCAGGCAACACCCGCGCGCAAGATGTTATAGAGTGTTGCCGCAAGTATCACTCCGCTATTCTCTAGCTCACCCAACATGCAGGACGCCGGGATCGCCGCATCCGTGAAACTATACGACGCGCTCGGTGCGGCAATCAACCCCAGTTTCTGTACATCCGCGCTGACCTGCATACCATCCACTTTAGCCGGAACCATCAACGCGCACAGCCCCTCACTGCCTGCTGTACCCTCCAGGCACAACAGTACCACGCGCATGCTCGACTCCCAACCGTGAATCACATCGCGCTTCGTCCCATTAAGCATGTACCTGTCGCCATCCTTGCGTGCAGTCGCAGTCACTTCTGTCAGTGTATATCCGCCGCTGCGCTCTGCGAATGCCAGACTTCCACGTTGCTCAAACCCATCTCGCTGGTCACAGAACGGGGTAATGTACTCCCGCTGCTGGTGTTCATTCCCCGCCAGCAGTACAGTCACAGGCCCCATCAACGAACCAATGATGCTCATCGCAAGTGCGCCATCCCCAAAGCCCAATTCTTCAGCGATCAGTGTATAGGTCATGGCCTCGATTGCGCCTGAACCGCCAAACTCCTCCGGAAAGGGCGTCGTCAGGCCCGTCTGTGCAATTGTTTGCATCAACGCCGGCGAAATGTCGCCCTTTCGCTCTGCGTCCCGTCCTTGTGGACGCAGTTGCTCGACAGCCAGGCTCCGGGCAAGGTTGCGTATCTCTTCCTGCTCCTCAGTCGGGGCAAAGTTGAGCATGGACTATATCCTTTCGATAATCATGGCATTAGCCATTCCGCCACCTTCACAGATGGTCTGGAGACCGTAGCGGCCACCGCTGCGTTCCAATTCGTGCAGCAGGACGGTAGTCAAGCGAGCGCCAGAGGCTCCCAGCGGGTGACCTACCGCAACAGCCCCACCATTGACGTTGACCCGCTGCATGTCTGCCCCGGTCTCGCGCTGCCAGGCCAGCGGGACGCTGGCGAATGCCTCATTAATCTCAACCAGGTCGATCTGGTCCAGGGTTAGTCCAGCCCGTTCCAGCACTTTATACGTTGCAGGAATAGGCGCTGTCAGCATTATAATGGGGTTCTCACCCGCCAGTGAGAACGCAACAAAGCGGGCACGCGGCCTCAGACCCAGTCGCTCGGCAGTTGCCCGTTCCATGATAAGCACTGCTGCCGCTCCATCGCTGATCTGTGAAGAGTTGCCCGCCGTGATCAGCCCATCCGGCTTGAAAGCGGGCTTGAGGCTTGCTAGCTTCTCCATACTGGTATCGGTGCGAATTCCTTCGTCCCGGTCAAAGATACTCGTTGTGCCGTCTTCGTTCTTGACCTCGATAGGCACAATCTGGCTGCGGAACCGTCCCTCAGCCGTAGCGCGTGCTGCCCGCCGGTGGCTCTCCAGGCTAAACTCGTCCAGTTCGGTTCGGCTCAGTTCCCACTTCTGGGCCACGAGGTCGGCGCTGATACCTTGGTGTACCAACCCATTATTATAGCGCCGCAACATGCGACTACCAAATGGCGCCCCGGGGCCATTCTGATAGGACGAACCCAGCGGAACCCTGGTCATCGCCTCAACTCCCCCTGCGATCACAATGTCATACGCTCCGCTAATCACACCCTGCGCGGCAAAGTGAATCGCCTGCTGACTCGACCCACATTGGCGATCAACCGTAGTGCCCGGTACCACTTCGGGAAAGTCCGCCGCGAGTACGGCGTTGCGTCCCACGTTGAGACTCTGCTCTCCAACCTGACTCACACAACCTACAATGACATCCTCTACCATGCCCGGATCAACGCCAGTCCGCTTGACCAATGTTGAAAGCACCTCGGCCATCAAATCCACCGGGTGCCAGTCCTTCAAACGCCCGTTCCTGCGCCCAACCGCAGTTCTGACTGCTTCGACAATAACCGCTTCGCGCTGTGCCATGCTTGAAAAGCTCCTTGCTTATCTTAATACTTACTATCGCAATTTCTCATGGTTGCAATTAGGAGGACATTACTTCTTTGTAAGTGTTATTGTACGAGAGCAACAGGCGGAGTGCAAGGGACGGTGTAGAGCCTTTTTCACAGGTTTTTGTCATTGACATCTACTCTTGAGCGTGTGTAATTGACGTCCAGGTACGCCCACGATATTAATCCCCTTGGATAATAGTGGCCTATCCAGTGACACTCCACTGGGTCTCAAGACCCGCAGCTTCTGACACTCCTACGTAGTCGGTTCCCTGAGTCGGTATAGCGTGGCTACGACTCACATGGGAATCGTAGTTGGTGAGGAATATCTGATAGGTGCTCATCCATCCTGAGCGACCCATCTTGAGCGGTGCCATGCTCGTTGCAATCTGCATGCCTTGCTTGAGGAATAGATGGTCCCTCGTCGCTTTTGGCGTCCTGGCAGGCTTCAACACCTGTAGATTTCTCTACCCTCTCTACACGTAGAGGAGCTTGAGGCTTTCCCTGTGATGAGTGCTGATAGCGCGTGATGAGACGTTGACCGATCACCAGACTGGCATTTCTATCCGCATTGCCCTTCATACCACACTCTTGACAGAATACCAGGGGCGCACCAGAGCTATACCCTTCTGCTGGTTGTCCCTCCTCATAGCGAGCAACGAGGCTGTGGCAATCAGCGCATTCTCTACTCGTATTGCGTGGATTGACTCGGCTGGTGAGAATGCCTTCGTTATACGCTTTGTATTTGGCGGACTTGAAGATACGTCCCTTCATCCAGAAGGCCCGTTTGCTATTGCCTCTGTGACTATACTTTCCTCTGGTCGGTTTGAGATTGCCCAGGTGCTCAAACACCAGGATGCTCGCCTCGTGCTCTCTGGCAAACTGGACAATACGAGCGCTCACCAGGTGCGCGATATGCTCATCGACATGGTTGATCTTCCCCCAGAGGTGGACGTTGTCCTGTTCGCCTTCCACGATGATGCCCGTCTTGCGTCGGTTGCGTGCAATCCATCCTAACAGTTGCTTCCTAAAGCCGGATATCTCTCTGCCACCCCCAATGAACCTGGTGGCGAGGATCGTACCTTCAACCGTTTGAATAGCGCATACGGCTAAGTGTTCGTTCATGTTCAGATCTACTGCACAGATTTTTGTTTCTGCGATTGCTGTGACTTGGTGCTCGATTGTGGGGGGACTGCTAAACTGCTTTTCAATGGGAGTATGCAACCACCATTGATTTCCCCGCCGAATAAGTGAAGGGCTTCCCATCTCGCCATCGACAGGCAGTTCTCGGCCAGTGATGCGTACTTTGATCCAACTCCAACACCTTCCTGTCCAGACTTTGAGTACGATGGATGAGGAAGTGCGCTCCTTCCACTGACCTGCATAGAGGAGAGCTGACTTGTTCCACGTGCGTGGCGCAACTGGTGGACGCTCGGTGAATTTCTTCCCACGGGCCTGCGCCTTCTCTTTGCGCTTTTTCCACCTGGAGAGGTGTGAATAGAAGGAGCGAGCTGATCCAAGAGCAGCATGAATTGCTGCTCGCCGAAACAGCGCGGGAATATCCTCTCCGATATCGGAGAGGGGCATGGCTGGTGTTGGGTTCTTTTTCGTCGTGTGGGTGAGCTTTTCCAGAGCTGTGAGCGCCTCTTTATTGGAGAGATCGAGTACTTTCTCATGTGCCTGGATGACCTCAAAATAGAAGGCAGCCATCTGATTGAAGAGCACTTGATTGGCAGCAAACCACGCAGCGTGCTCGTCCTGGTAGTTCAAGACCTGCTTGATGGTCGTGGTTGCTTTTGCCATGTTAGATCCCCTTCTGAGCGTCGATATATTCCTGGATCGTTTGCGCACTGACCGCACCCGCGGTCGATGAAAAATACGAACGTGTCCAAAGCGATGGAAGCCTTGAGAGAATGGGCTTGAATTCTTTTCGCAGGAAGAAGGATGCATATCCCTTCAATTCCTTCACCACCTCTGACGCGCTATCGGACAGCCAGACACGTACAGATAGATGGATATGAACTGGTTGCATAGCAAGCGTGAGAATAGTCCATCCCTTCTCTTTGCACTTTGCTTCAAGAAGCTCCTGGCAACGATGCTTCAGTTGGCCAGTGAGAATTGGCTTTCGTCGCTTGGGACACCAGATGAGATGATAGACAATGAGATGGACTCTGTGTTCCTCTCGCTGGTATTCAAGTTTACCCTTTTTTGTCGTTTCCATAGTAGGCAATCTACAGCAAATTCAACAGACTGTCAACAACAATGGCAAGTGCTAACGCCTGCGAGAAACCCGCCTATCCGCCTGGGTTAAAACCACAGCGGCTTGCGGCGGGTTCTTTTATGTCAAAGGTGAAATCTGGTTGATATTCGAAATATGCCAGTACTCCACTCCAGTGCTCGATGCCTGTAAAACAAGAACACCTCGGATTATGTACGAGGGAGATGAAATGCGTACACGTTGGCGCCAAGGGCGCCGACGTAGACCACGCCATTGGCCACTGTCGGCGAGGAGTCCATGCCTCCTGTAGGATAGGCCCACTTCTTCGCCCCGGTTGCGGCATCGAGCGCGTACAGATTGTCCCAACCAGCGCCGACGTAGACCACGCCGTTGGCCACCGTTGGTGGGGAGAACATGGGGCCTCTTGTCCGGTAAGTCCACTTCTTCGCCCCGGTTGCGGCATCGAGCGCGTACATGTAGCCGTCATGGGAGCCGACATAGACCACGCCTTTGGCCACTGCTGGCGAGGCTTCGACAGGATTTCCTGTCTGATAAGCCCACTTCCTTGCCCCGGTTGCGGCATCGAGCGCGTACACATTGCCGTCGCCAGAGCCGACATAGACCACGCCATCTACCACCGCTGGCGAGGAGTCGATGCCGCCTCTTGTCCAGTAAGTCCACTTCTTTGCCCCGGTTGCGGCATCGAACGCGTACAGGGTATTGTCCTCGGAGCCGACGTAGACCACGCCACCCACTACCGCTGGCGAGGAGACGATAGGGCCTCCTGTAGGATAGGCCCACTTCTTCGTCCCGGAGGCGGCATCGAGCGCGTACAGGGTATGGTTCTCAAGGGAGCCGAAGTAGACCATGCCACCCACCACCGCCGGATCATCGGCGACCTGGCTTCCCCCCGTCCAGTAGGCCCACTGCTTCGCCCCGGTTGCGGCATCGAGTGCGTACATGTAGCCGTCATCAGAGCCGACATAGACCACGCCACCCACTACCGCTGGCGAGGAGGTGACCGAGCTTCCTGTGTTGTAGGCCCACTGCTTCTTTAGACCACCGACGGTCGTTGGATTGAGAATCCGCTCATACGGATTGGCATGGGTATGCTGGGCATCAAAGCCAAACATGATGCCGTTGATCGCTACAAAACTGTCATAGGAATCGGCAGCTGCTCTGGCTGTTGGCTGTACCCGAGCCGTCGCTGTGGCATAGGCTTGAGTCGCACTCGTTGGATGACTATCAGTTGGTGGAAGTCGATGCCGAAAGAGCAGCAGAGATGTACCAATAAGTGCTGCGACCACCAGGACGGCAGCGAATGTTTGGGCCAAAGCTCCAATGCGGTGCATGCGTGTGGAAGATTTCATCGGGACTACTGGGGAATGATACCTTTCCAACTCGGTTTGAGGAAACTCTTCCTGGAGTAGGTCCTCATCGTCGTATTGCAGTACAGAGCCTGTGCTACCCGTTGTGAGGCGCTCCTGGAAACGAGAAAAGGCTGCTGCTGTCTCTGTACGGGTACCTGATGAGGGATCTAATGTAGAGAGTAGATCAAACACTTCGTGGCGATCTCTCATCAGCGCACGATCTTCAGTAGCACAGCGGGCACATACTGCCAGGTGGGCAGTAACTTCATCAGCCTCTTGAAGAGGCAAAGCGCCATCACGCCACGCGATCAATTGGCCTGCATCAAAGCACGTATTATTCCGCTTCGGTTGATGCTGTTCGTTCATTGTATATTCTCCGAAATGCCTCCACGGCGCGTACCAGTACCGTGCCGATGGAAGTGATGGAAATACCTGTCGCTTCGGCTATCTCCCCATAGCTGAACCCTACACTCCGCAGCACCAGGCAGACTTGTTGCCGTTCAGGCAATTGAGCCAGAATATTTCGTACCAATGCTGCTTGCTCATGAGCAAGCACGTATTGTTCAGGATTCTGATCTTCTGCGACATCCAGAACACTCTCTTGAACGACGATATCGATGGAACTCTCCTGGTTAGAGTGGCTTTTGCGTTTTCGTAACGCATTCAAGCCAAGATTGATGGCGACACGACAGAGCCAGGCGCGTTGTTGTGCTTCATTCGTTGCATGCCGAGGAAGATGGTAGAAGCGCAGGAAAACCTCCTGCGCGATATCCTCTGCCTCGTCAGGTCGCCCTACATAGCGATACGCCAGCCGGTAGACCAGGGGATAGTAGCGTATAAAAATGTTTTCAAATATCTCGACTTCAGTAGAAGTTACGAGTGGTCCTTCACTACCTTCGAACGACATACACTCTTTGCGCTCCATCAGACCAGAACTGAAGCTATGCCTCAACGCCCATCTCTAAGACACAGTTGGACCCGATTTTATGACACAAATCTCTACCAAAATGCCAATTGTCAGAGGCGGAGTAGGGCTGTTGATGAAAGGAAGGCTAATGAACCTAAGCTCCGCTGCCAGGTAAGTACTAAAGCCCAGCAATAATAAAGTGGCCAGCAGAATGAGGAATATAATAATGCTTGAGAAGTGCGAATTTGGTTGATTGGGTTGTACTATGTCGGAATGTGGGATAGTTCCATGCTGAAACTGATAGGATGTAGCTGAATCAGGGATAGGTACAGTTTTACCCAACATAGCCTCGCCAACCGCTTCCAAGGCTCGCGCCAACTCTGAACCATCGCGGAAGCGCGTCTCGGGCATTTTCTCAAGACAGTGCAGAATAACCTCCTCCAGAGTCGCGGGGATAGTGGGATTGAATTGGCTGGGAGGAATTGGTGCGTCCTGAATATGCTGCATCGCTACGGCTACAGGCGAATCACCATCAAAAGGCGTGCGGCCGGTAAGCATCTCATACATGACGATGCCCAGCGCATACACATCAGCAGCAGGACTGACAATCTGACCTTGGGCCTGCTCCGGCGGCAAGTACTGAACGGTGCCCACAGTCATACCCGTCGTGGTGAGGCGCTTGGCATTGATATCTTGATAGACACTGGCGATGCCAAAGTCGATCAACTTGATCAAGCCATCACTGCCTACCAGCATATTCTGCGGCTTAACATCGCGATGGACAATTCCCCGCCGGTGCGCAGCGCTTAGGGCAAGCGCGACGTCGTGAGCAATAATGACGGCGCGGTTCGTATCAAGCACGCCACGAAAACGCAAGTAGTGACGCAGGTCAGTGCCTTCGACCAACTCCATGACGATATAATAATTGCCATCGGTCTGCCCGTAGTCGAAGACCTGGACAACATTGGGGTGCTGCAAGGCCGACACCGCCTTCGCTTCGCGTTGAAAGCGTGTCACAAACTTGGGGTCGGTACTGTAGACATCGCGCAGCACTTTGACGGCCACGGCACGATCCATCCATAGATCCCGAGCACGATAAATGGTAGCCATACCACCACTACCTATACGGTTTTCTAACAGGTAGCGATCTCCCAGCACTTCGATCTCCCCACAGTCCTCCAGGATCAATGCCGCTTTCGCAGTGGTGACAGTATCGTAGATTACACCCATGTCATCCTTACCTTTCTATACCAAAATTCATCTACCTATCCAGTGCTCGCTTACTATTTCAACAAGCCACTACCCAGGAAACACCTGGATTGTCACGTTGGGAGTATCGCCTGTCATGGTCACTGTTACGGTTCCTACATAGTGAACACTGTTGGCATCGGTCCCACTGGCGGTGACGGTATAGGTCCCCAGCGCAGCCCCTGCGATGGCATAATTGCCCGCTCCATCCGCCGTGGCATTCAGTGTGGTACTCCCACCGGTCAAGGTGAGGATGGCTCCCGGCAACGCTTGCGGGGTCGTACACGTCGGAGGGGTCGAACCCGGGCACGCAAAGACGGTGCCACTGACCGTATAGCCGGTCACCGTCAGGGTCACCGAGAAGGTTTGAGGGCTGCCCTGCACCAGTGCACCACTGGCGTCTCTTGCCGAGATGGTCACCTGCGTGGTGTACGTCCCGGTTGGAAGACCAGCGATGGTGGCACTCACCCCAAGACTCCCAGATTGACCCGTGCCTTTCACCGCCCCGCTCGAGGGTGTCAGGGTCAACCAGGGTGCGGCAGGTACAACGCTCGTCGTCCAGGTTTCCGGCCAGACACAATTGCCCCAACTGGTGAACACGACGATCTGTTCTGGGGGATTGACAGATGCTCCCTGCACCGCGCTGAAGGAGAGGGCACTCGCCGATGGCGGGGACATGGTGCAGGGAGGCTGCACGACCAGGGTGACCGTAATGGTCTGGGGACTGCCTGGAGCAGGGTTGCCTAATGGGGAGGCCCCCAGCCAGCTAAAGAGCTGTGGAGGGGGACTCGCATACCACTTGAGCGCACTGCCACCATTGTTGGTAATGGTCACCACCTGGCCAGTGGGGCTGGGCTGGCCCTGCATATTGCTAAAATTGAGACTAAGGGGAGCAGCACTCAAAATCGGGATAATCTGCTGCGGAGGTACAGCCTGGATCGTAAGCTGCACCGGCACAGTAAGCGTACTCTGCCCCGTGACAAAAGAGAACGCGCTGGAATACACATTCGGTATGAGACCAGCAGTATTGACGCTGACAGAGACCATCGTATTGGCAGTGCCCCTCAATTGCCCACTGGCAGGAGTGATCGTCAGCCAGGATGGGATGGACGTGGTCGTCCAGGAGGTAGGTATTCCTGAGCAACTGGCGGCATTCAAACTCAAGGTCTGGTTGGTTGGGTTACTCTGCCCCTGCACCACAGTAAATGCCAGGTAGCCGGCGCTGCTGATCAATCCGCAATGCGGCTGCATTGTCATCGAGACGTTGACTACTTGCGTACCATTAAGAGCCCCAGCAGCTGTAAACTTCAATGTGCCCAGATACACCCCAGGCAGCAGACACCGATTCTTCACGATGACATGAAGAGTGCTGGTCGCCCCAGCAGCTACGATTCCTGAGTTCGGAGTAGCGCTCAACCAGTTGCACATTGACCCTTGTGTAAGCGCGAATGACCAGTTCAAGGGACGCGAGCCAGGATTGCTGATCGTCAAGGCCTGTGAGGGCGAATCAGACCCGCCGTCGGTTGCTGTAAAGGAAAGCAAGGCTGGTGCCACAGCAATCACCGGCCCGACATTGCGAGGCAAGGGGAGAACCGTCATTTCTACCTCAATGCGTTGTGGAGAGCCGATATTCGTCGAGATCGTGATGCTCCCACCGTAGTCTCCTGGCTTGAGCCCTACACGTTGGGTGGTCAGCGAGATAGTTTGCTTCTGGCTGAAGCTGCCATGGCTGGGTGAAACCAACAGCCACGGTTGATTGCTACTAGCTGACCAGGTGATCGAGCCGCCTCCACTATTCACCAGGTTGAACGAGCGGATCGTATTGGCGCCCACCACGTCAGCTCCCATATGGATTGAGCTGGAATCCACGAGCAGGTGCGGTGGCGGGGTAGGACCTTGCCCGGTGATCTGGAGGTTAGCGCTGGCGATATTACGTGTGACTACATCTTCAGCGACGATCTGATGGAAGCCCGGTCCCCAATTCTTATCAATGACGACAGAGAATCTCGCCGTCCCCTGTTTATTAGTGGTGATAAAAGAACTACCATTAATCAGGATAGGCTCCTGGATATCATGTGTCAGAGCAACGCTCGCAGATGGCGTAACATGCTTGAGTGTAAACGTAATGCTGTCACCAACCCTTGCAGCATGAGGGGAAAGCGTCAGGGTCGGAAGCCCTCCTGTCCCACCCGTTGATGAATGTCTCGAGACACCTGTTGATGAATGTCTCAAGAGGATTAGAGGAGTACCAAGTAGCACCGCGATGATCATGGCAGCAGCAAGCAACGCCATCAAGCGAAAGCGTCGTCTATCACGATGAGGCTTTCCTGGAGGGGATACAGCCTTGTGCGGGGAGGAATCGAGCACTCCTATTTGAGGTATAGGTCTATCCCCATTAAATGAGTCCCCATGATCTGCCTTCACCAGGCGTTCTCGCACTTGTGTAATAACCTCCTCCTGCTCGGTTGGCGGTACGGGGGCAGGTCTGCGATAGGCACGCTGCAGCAAGGTTATCAACTCTTCATGCTGTGGTTCTCTCTCTTCGGGGAGCAGATCATCGAACCTTTTCATTGCTATTCTCCCCTTTCTAGCTGATCATAGATCGTACGCAACTGGCGCAGGGTACGCACAAGCAATTGGCGCACCGTTCCCTCGGGTTTCTCGAGGACAGCCGCAATTTCGAAAAAGCGCAGGCCATTTCGATAACGTAACATGATGAGCTCTCGTTGAAGCGAGGTGAGTTGCGCAATCGATTGATAGAGACGCTCATAGTTCTCCTGCTGCTCGGTGTATTGTTCCGGTGTCAATGCGCTATCTTCAATCTCTATGACTTGCTCTATCGGCAGCAAGTTCAGCAGGGCAACGTGGCGGTAGCGATCAATCACTTTATTCCGGGCAACACGCCTCAACCATGCCAGTTGCCGCCCAGCAGGGAGACTGGAAAGCGATTCGTTTTGTAGCGCAGCTACAAAAACCTCTAGCAAGAGGTCCTCGGCATCCTGCTTATGCGATACCTGTTCACACAAATACTGAAAGATCGTAACAGCAAAACGATCATAAAGTGTGCTATATGCTCCGTTCTCAGCTCTCTCCGTATTCAATTGCTGCATACGCTTTCCTACTCACGAAACTACTCTCTCATAAAAGAAGTCGTATGGATGAGAAAATTGTGACAGATTTGGGCCCGAATTTCATAAGGAAAAAAGTCCTCTCCCGCAAATCCTGTAAATAGGGGACGTGATTATCGTTAGCGGCGATACACATTGGGTACTGGTCATACACGATGGAACATCATCGATGAAGTGAGAGTCTCAGTACACCATTGTCGCCCTTTACATAGATGATGGTTACAACGAATGTCGTAGGTTACTTAACACTGTAGGAGGAAAGAATCCATGAAAGCTCTTCG
>WNGJ01007899.1_pt1 | contig 11330 bp, 8 predicted proteins | sample 5400611 | NCBI WGS metagenome assembly WNGJ01 (sample SAMN13153375, study PRJNA577476) | soil metagenome | isolation source: 40 cm soil or saprolite under Garry oak tree replicate 1 | place: USA:California | collected 2016-06-15 | reverse complement strand
TCTCGAGATAATAGTCGCGATCTGCGTCGGGAATTTCGCCCGGCGCTTTTTCGCGATCTTCCTTGCGTTTCGGGACCCAGACGCGTCCGTCGTTACGCAGTGACTCGGACATTAGCGTAAGCTTGGATTGATGTTCGCCGCTGACCGGAATGCAGGTGGGATGAATTTGTGTGAAGGATGGATTGGCAAAAAGCGCTCCCTTTTTGTAGGCACGATAAGTGGCTGTGACATTGCAGCCGCGCGCATTGGTCGAGAGATAATAGACATTCCCATATCCGCCCGTGGCGAGCACGACCGCGTCGGCTGCGTGTCTGTCAATGTTTCCCGAGCGCAGGCTGCGCGTGATGATTCCCTTGGCTTGTCCATTCACAATCACCAGATCGAGCATCTCTGTCTGCGGGAACATCTGCACTGTGCCGGCAGCGATTTGACGGCAGAGCGCCTGATAACAACCGAGCAGAAGTTGCTGGCCGGTCTGGCCGCGCGCGTAAAAGGTCCGGGACACCTGCGCGCCACCGAAGGAACGATTCCCCAGATAGCCGCTGTATTCGCGCGCAAACGGCACGCCTTGCGCCACGCATTGATCGATGATGTTGTTGGCGATTTCAGCAAGCCGGTAAACGTTTCCTTCGCGGGAACGAAAATCGCCGCCCTTAATCGTGTCGTAGAACAATCGGTAAACGCTGTCGCCATCGTTCTGATAATTTTTCGCCGCGTTGATCCCACCCTGCGCTGCAATCGAATGCGCGCGCCTCGGCGAATCTTGGAAACAAAAGCATTTCACCTGGTAACCGAGCTCACCCAGGGTCGCTGCGGCCGCGCCGCCCGCGAGCCCGCTGCCGACGACTATGATTTCAAACTTTCGCCGGTTGTTTGGACTCACCAGGCGCAAGTGGTCACGATGGCTCCGCCATTTTTGAGCGAGCGGGCCAGGTGGAGTTTTTGAATCCAGCGTTCCGATCATAGTTGTTGTGACGGCTTGATGAGTCCCAAAAGGATGGCGACGGGAATGGAGGTGTAGCCGACAAAGAGTAGCCACGCGAAAACTCGGGCGCCGACGGCGAGACGCGGCGTCATTTTTTTGTCGTTCAATCCCAGCGATTGAAAAAAGCTCGATGAACCGTGACTCAAGTGGAGCGCGAGCAAGAACAGCCCGAGCACGTAAAAACCCGACACGAAATAGTTTTGGAACCCGTAAACCATCATTGAATAGACATCGTAATGGCCGAAAGGATCAGGCTTGAGCAACGCAAAGCGCGGATCAGTTTTGCGAAAGGTGAAATGCGCAAGGTGATAAGCGATAAATGCGAGCACGATCAGCCCACTCATCACCATATGACGGGAGGCGAACGTTGCTTTGACGTAGCGCTTGTCCATGTAGGGCTCGGGCCGGGCACGGCGATTCTCAATTGCCAATTGGATGGTCAGGTAGATGTGAATGATAACCGTGGCCAGCAGGAACAAACGAATTAGCCAAAGAAGCGGACCCAGATCGTGCAGATGTTGCGAGTAACCGTTGATCCAGTCCGGTCCGATGAAAATCTGCAAGTTCCCAAGTAGATGTCCGATCACAAAAAGAATCAAAATGATGCCGGTGATCGCGACGATGATTTTTTTTCCAACCGAGGAGCGATAAAAAGCCGATAAAATATTCACCGTGTGAAGCTGAGCCGCCCGAGCGGCGCGCGTCTCAGATTATGAACGCCGCTTGGAGCGTCAAGCATGGCGCACGCGCCTGCGTCGTCCGCTTGGGCAGCGTGCTGACGGACAGGCGACCTGAACAAAGTAGTCTTTCGCTTCAGCGTGGTTGAGCATATAATGGGCGGCCTCATGGCAAACAGGGAACAATCGCAGACGATTTCTGAAGAATTTCTTGCGTTTGACGAGGAGCATTCAACACGCGTCGGCGAGTCCGCCGTCGCGGTTGGGCGCAGGGTTGGCTTCTGGTCGCATTTTGTCTACCACGAGTGGGCGGCTGCCGCGCTGTATCTCCTTCTCGATGTAGTGATCTGGCTCGCGATTTACCGACTGGTAGGTTGGTTTCGGTACGATGCGTTTTATGCCACGCCGTTTCAATTCTTCATCGTTAACCTGATTCAACTCGGCGTCATTGTGACAGCGCTTTATTTTGTGGGCGGCTATGATCGCACTGTGGAGAAGCTCACTCTCGGGTACGCGGCTGAACACATTCTTGCCCTCATCGCAGCGGCCATGGTTAGCGCGATGTTGATTTATTCTGCGGCCACATTCGATCAGACCATGAAGCCGAGCCGGGGTGTGCTGCTGTTGAGCTTTGCAATTTTTCTGCCGGTATCGCTAGCTTACCGTCGTTGGGTCCGGCAATATGTCGTCGCTAGCAGCGCCGGCCGGTCCTTCCTCGTTATCGGCGGCGGCGCGAGGGCGTCGCGTTTTTACGAGGCTTACAAGAATTCACCGAACGGAGAGCCGCTTGAGTTTGTAGATGCGAACGAGAAGCGGGTGGGCCAGCCAATCGCCGGTAAAGGATCGCCGATTGTGCAAGGAAACCTCGCAGCCAAGTTAAACAATCCACGTTACAGCGGCATCATTCTCGCCGAAAGAGCGAGTTCGCTCAGCATCGAACTGCTGGAGCGCCTGGTGCGCGCGCAGTTTCAGCAAACGCGCGTTTATACGCTGGAATCATTTTATGAGACGCACTGGCGTTTTCTGCCGCTGGGGATTGTCGATCCGTTCTGGCCGCTCCAGACTGGTTTCCAACTGGCTCGCATTTCTCCCTACCATTATCTGAAGCGACTGTTCGATATCGTTGCGTCCGCGACAGCACTGGTCCTTTGCGCTCCGCTCTTCGTGCTGATTCCTTTTTTCATATGGATAGAGGACGGCAAATCGATTTTTTTCCGGCAGGAACGATTAGGCCGTGACGGCAGACGGTTCATTCTCTTCAAGTTCCGTACGATGCACCCGCGGCCCGACGAACCAGACGAAGACATTTACACGCGCAAAGGTGATCGTCGCGTGACGTCGGTGGGGCGTTGGCTGCGAAAGCTACGGCTCGATGAGCTGCCGCAACTTTGGAATGCACTCAAGGGCGACATCAGCCTGATTGGGCCGCGCCCTGAGTGGAGCAAGTGCGCCGAACGCTATGAGCAAACGATCCCGTTTTATCATTTTCGGCATTTGGTCAAACCGGGGATCACCGGTTGGGCGCAAGTGAATTATCCCTACGGCGAGAGCGACGAGGACGCCGTGGAGAAGCTCAAGTACGACCTCTATTACATCCGGCATTACTCGCTGAAACTGGATGCGATGATTGTGTTGAAAACCTTATACACGATGCTGTTTGGCAAAGGACGCTGATCAGGGTCACTAGAAACCAGTTCGGCGTTTTCGCCTGTGATCTCTCATATTTGTCGCGCCGCATCTCGCTGGATTTTTTTTGCTGCCCTTGTCTACGCCCCGTGGGCGTACGGCGCGACAACATCGACGAGCATCCAAATAACCAACTGGATCTTGCTGGCTGCCCTCGTCCTTTGGGCCGTTGAATTGCTTGTTAGCAGGCGAACGCCGCGATTTCCGCAGCTTCTATTTTTCTTAGTGGTGGCTTCGGTCTGTGTCGGCGGTTGGATGGTTTTCAACGCCAAGTCAATCTACGACCCGGATTTTTTTGTTTTCGTCCCGCTACGCAACTTCGCTTCACCTTTGGCCGGCTCGATTGATTACACGATCAGCGCGGCGTGGATCGTTCGAGGCACATTGCTGCTGGGGACGATCTTATTCGTCGTCGACCTTTCTCAGAGTAACCGGTGGTTGCTTCGGTTGTGGTACGTGATTGGTCTCGTCGCCGGCTCGATAGCATTTCTGGGTTTGCTCCAGAAAGCCACCGGCGCGCAGATGATCTTCTGGCAACCGCCGCCACCGCCGCAGTTTGGAGTGAGCACTTTTTTTGCGACATATTATTACCACGGTAATGCCGGCGCATTTTTGAATCTGGCGTGGCCATTGAGTGCCGGGCTTGTTATCCGAGCTTTTAGCAAGCGACCTCATCCCGCCATGCGCGCGGTTTGGATTAGTCTTTTTATCCTAACGATTGCCGGGGTGCTGGCGAATACCTCGCGCATGGCTCAGCTAGTCGCGGTCGTATTGCTGCTTGCGATCTGCCTGCAATTCGGACCGGCGCTTGTGCGAAAACTCTCAGGCACGGAGAAAAGCGTCGCCTTGGCGGGCGCACTTGCAATTCTTTTAGCGTTGGTGGCGCTGGCTCAGGCCACTCATTTGGACCAACCGCTGACCCGCTGGCAGGCGGAGAGCCAGCGGATTCCTACCGATGCGCGCTGGCAGGCTTGCCACGTCGCGTTAGCCGCGCTGCCCCACGCGGGGCTGTTCGGATTTGGGCCAGGAACCTTTCGCGTTGTATTTCCAACTTATAACATCGGATCGGTCAACCAGGTTCCGGGCACCTGGAGATTTTTGCACGAGGATTACCTACAGACTCTGATGGAATGGGGCTGGATGGGAAGCACGGTATGGGCGGTGCTCTTTTTTGGAGCAATAACAATCGGGATTCGTAGTTACAACAAGCATGCGAGGCGAGACTGGACGCCGCGGAGACGCGTGCTGCAGCCTTTGGTTATCATAGCACTTGTAGGAGTGGCGCTGCACGCGCTGATCGATTTCCCGTTTCAAATCGAATCGATCCAGCTGTATGTGGCAACTTATCTGGGTGTTTGCTGGGGAAGCTCCCTATGGCGTCAGAAGTCAGAAGTCAGGAGTCGGAGGTCAGACATGTCAGACACGTCAGATATCAGCATTACGCTCCATTAACTTCGTGATCGGCCTTGGATCGGTAACGGTAGCTGCGAGAATACGCTCCTTCTTCTGCACCGTAACCGTGCGAAGCATAATAGTAATAATAGCCAACCCCGCCGCTCCGCCGCAGTCGATTCAGAACCAGACCGGCCGGCCGAATCCCTGACTTTGCCAGCAAGGAAATCGCGCGGCGCAGCGCAGGCCGCGGCGTTTTTGCCGCTCGAACAACGATGCAAACTGTCTGGGCGTGTGGAGTCATGAGCAGAGTATCACTGACTGCCAGGATGGGTGCGCTATCGATCACTACGCGATCAAAGAGTTTTGCAGCTTCAATAATCAGCTGGCCGAAGAACGGCCCGGCAAGAATCTCAGCCGGATTGGGCGCACGCCGTCCACCCGCGAGAACGAAAAGCTGGCCTCCCGTTGCGGTGAGAATTTTCCCCGTCAGTTCAATGTCTTCGTCCACAAGCTGGATTTCTCCCGCGGGAATCTGGCGCGCTGCCGAGGCTACATCCGCTTCACCCACCAGGCAATCCGTCACTCCCGGCGGGCTGTCTTCGTCCGAATTATTTCGCGCATTCGGGAAGCGGAAAATCTTGTGCATGTTTGGCCGGCGCAGGTCGCCGTCGATGAGAAGGACGCGATAGCCCTGCTGAGCCAGCGCCAGCGAATAATTGGCGCTGGTGAAACTCTTTCCTTCGCCTGGCAGAGCACTGGTGAAAAGTGAAACCTTGCGCTCGACTTCCGGGCCTAACAGAGAAAGTGCTGCGCGCAGATTACGGAATGCTTCGGCCGCCGGGCTTTCAGGCGTTTCCACGACCACGCGGTAGTTCGAATTTCCCAAAGCTTTGCTTCGCCGTTTTAGCCTGGAAACAGGACCTTCTTCGGTGGTTTCGGGAACAGCTGCAAACACAGGCAATCCAAGTGTAGTTTCTGCCTGGTCCACGGTTTTGATGGAGCGATCCAGTGCGTCGAGGCCAAAAATGAAGGCCAGCCCAACAGCCAGACCCGCAAGCAGTCCCCAAACGATCGTTTTTGTCGGACGTGGACTCACAGGCGAACCGGGAAGTGGGGAATGTTCGATGACGCTGACTGCGTTCGTCTTCACGTCTTTTGTTAAATTTGTCTCTTTTATCTGGCGAAGGACGCTCTCATAAAGCGCACGATCGGTTTCGGCTTGCCGAGCCAATTCCTGATAGCCAATCGCGGTGCGGTTGAGATTGACGGCGACGCCCTGCTGGTCTTGCAACGCTTGTTGCAAGCTGGCCTCGGTCGCCTTGATTTGTTCGATGGCGTTACGCAGAATTGGGGGTTGCTCCAACACCGCTTGGCGAAGCTTTTGTTTCGCCTCGGCCAGCGAAGCCTTGGCCGCAATCATTTTGGGATGCTTGTCCTTATATCGTAGCGCGTAGGTGGCGATCGTCGCTTCCATCTGAGTAATACTGCGCCGCGCTTCAGTCACCAGTCCGGCGGCAGAGATACTTGGAATCGCGAGCAGCGCGTCAATATTGTTGCCGGCTTGCTCAACTTGCTGAAGCTCGCCTTCAAGTCTGATCTGATCGGCTTTCGCTCCGGTCAATTTGTTGTTTAGCTCTTGTAGTTTGTCCTCCACCAAGCCGCCGCGAGGTCCGCCAGCGCCAGCACCAGATCCCTCCTGTGAGCCCGTCGCGGCTGTACCGCCGCCAAGTTGCAACGCATCTGGATTCTTTGCCTTATATTCGGCGACAGCCGCCTCGCTTTTTTGCAGGTTCGCCTTCAATCGTTGTTCTTCTTCCAGCAAATAACGCAATGCGTCCTCGCTGAACGAAGCGCGCTGCTCGATCGAGCTGCGGATGTACTCGCGACCGATTGCGTCGGACAGGCGCTGTGCCATGGCTGGATCGCGGTGCGTCACGTATAAATCGATCAGGCGTGTCCCGCGCCGGATTATGGGTTTGACCATGCCCACGATCGCTCGTCCCAATACTTCTTCGAGCGGCGTAAATATTGTGATGCCAGTCGCACTCTTGGTCTTGTTCGCAGCTTGTGAGGAATCGCCGGGCAGCGCCGAGCTGGAAGTTTTATCGGTGATAATACTCTGGCCCACAAGCGCGCGTCCACCGTCTTCCGCTAAACCCTCCGAACGCACGACTCGGGAAAGAAGGGTTTGGTTAGTTAGGTTTTGTTCGATGGTTCGCAGGGCTTCCTGGCTGGCCAGAAACGCGGAGCGCATGCGAGCGGAAGCGTCCGCAGCGATGACACTCGGCTCTTGGAAATCCACTTCCAGAACTGTGTGCCCCTGATAAAGTTTCGGCGTCCGCGCGAGGTAACCCAGCGCCAGAAAAAGGCCGGCCAGAACGCAGATGGCAACGATCCAAATACGCTCGACGAAAGAATGCCAGTAGCGCCGAAAATCAAACGTCTGTAGTCCCTCGGCGTAATGCCCGGTTAGAGAAACGACTGGTTTCTCGGGATTTGTGGGAACGTTCGTTCCCCTCACAGAGTAGGCAGGATCAATCACGGTAAATATTGGCCCGAAGCTTACACTCAAGCAGCGCGCTCGGAAAGGCGAAGGCGCAAAATTTTCAGCTAAAAAATACTTTCGCCCACGGTAATGGTATCGCCCGGCTCGACAAGAAAACCGCCGCCGCTCCCCTTGGTGAAGCGCTTCGCATTCACTTTGAAAATTTGATCGCCACTGGCGTTATGTCGTCGCACCGTAATTCTTTCCGGTGCGGCGATGCGCGTATATCCGCCGGCCATGGCGACCGCCTCCAGTAGGTCGATACCGCCCGGATTGGTATCGGGCATTTCGATACTGCCAGGTCGATTTACCTGGCCCAATATCGAAAAACGCCGCTTTGCGTAGCTCAGGACCACGACATTGATTTTTGGGTTGACCAGATAATCGCGGCCGTACAACTCTGTGAGTTTTGAAGCTGCCTGAGTCAGGGTCAGTCCCGCCAAATGGATCGAGCCCAGCAATGGCACACTCAAGTTGCCCTCGGGGTTCAATCGTCCATTTGTGCGTAGATCATCTTCGCCGAAAACCTCGACAGCCACTTGATCGTTCGGAGTCAAAATGTAACCAGCCGGTGCGCTGGCTCCGCCGCTGAAAGCAGAAGATGAAACAGCCGCTGGCGTGTTAGGGATAGATGTGCCCGGCCGAGACGACCCGCTGGTTGTCGGCGCGATTTGGGCTGACAGAAAGCCTGGCAGCAACCCGAATGCAACTACAATCGGCAAGCACCACCGCGGCATCCCAGTTCGCAAACGACTGAATCCCTTTTTAAAACCTGACCGTCGCCCGAACGCCCACCTGATTATCATAGAAACTGAAGAAATCGATATTACTGCTGTCCTCGCGATAGAGATAATAGACGCCAGCACTTAGCCACCTGGTAATCAACACGTCAACGGACGGTTCGATAAACCAGTAATTATCATTCCGCGGCGCACTGACGTCGCGGTCAGTGGCGATGTAGTCTGAATTTTCATAGCCGCCGGCCAAGCCCAAGTAAACGCGCCGAAATAAACGCTGCTGAAACCGGCCCACAATGTATGTGGTACCGAAATCCTGGTTAGCAAGGTACCCGGAATTGTAAATCCGCCGGCCAGCAGCCAGCGTGAGAGTGGTACCGTTGAAGGGATTATAAATCGAGCCGACTTCAAACACCGGCGAGGTGTAGGTGCCGCGGTTGCCGTCGAACTGGCGGAACTCAACACCCGCCGAAGCATACAAGAAAAATTTGTTTGTCACCTCATAATTGAGGCGCACGTTCACCTGTTCGAAAGTTTGGTTAGTAGTCGGATCGTCCACCCAATCGTACCCGACGGTGCCGCCAATGCCGACCGTCACTTTTGGCAGCCAATGGTAGTAAACATACAGCCCGCCGGAGATCATATAGGAACTGATGTTATCGGGATAGAAGTAGATCAAGGAATCAAGCTCACCCTGCAGAAATACTTTTCCGGTTAGCTGATAATCTGCCCTCAAGCGCGTGCTGAAGATGTTGACCCGCGTTGGCGCGCTCGCATCGAGGTTTGCCCACAGCCCGGTCGTATCGACGAAGCTGTTGAGGTTTGCCGACTCCAGTAGCGCGATATCCTCGGACATGCTCAGCCTCAATCGGCCAAAATCGTACCCGCCCTCGACGTGAATCAGCTGGTTAAATGCGTCTTCATCTGAGTGATCTGCGAACAGAATAACGCTGGGCATGTAATCCAACCGGAGATAGCTCTTGTTGCGCCCCTCGACGTCGCCGACTCCGACGGTAATATACGGTTCAATCGCGAAATAATAATCTGAGACCCGATTGGTATTGCTGATAAAGATGTTGTCATCCCACACACCTCGCACTGTCATCCCCAGTTTGTAGTAAACGCGACGCGGTTCACTTGAATAAATCGTTTCGCCACCTGGAAATACCCTGGTGTCCACTACGCCGTTAGGACCCGCCGGTACCGGCGCCGGAACAACGGTTGTGTAGCCCCCAGTGTAGTTCATTGATGACGACAGCGGCTCGCGTGAAGACGGAAACGCCTCCTCGGAAGAAGGCAACGGCGGTTCTGATGAGGGCAATGGCTCCGCGGTGTTCGATGGCAATGATTGAGTTGAGGCTGGGAATGGCTCTGCGGAGGTAGACGGCGGCGGTTCCACTGACGAGGGCGGCGGCTCGGCCAACGAAGGCAGGATGTCCGGCTCAATAGACTCCTGCGCTTGCGCAGCAAGAACAGCCGCAAAGAAAATCCCCGCCACAAACACGAGGGTTAGTCGGGCAATTGGGCGGAGTGGAAATGGAGCAAAACGGCAAGAGGTTAAGGCGAAACCGGAGCTCATGGCCGCGAGAGTAGAGTTGCGCCATGAGCCCGTCAATCAAAAATCTTAGTAAAATTACCAAACGAGAAACCGCCGTTCCCACGGGCGTCGAGGCATCCGCTACGCCTGGGAGGAGATTGATCTCTCGCGCGAGACTTGCTTTACGATCGCTCGCATAAGACGTTTATCGACTTGGCGAATGCACGATTCGATCTTCCGACGGTATGCCGGAACCGGAAAAGACGCTGACTATTAACGAGATTTATCACTCGATTCAGGGCGAGAGCACCTGGATGGGGCGACCGTGCGTCTTTGTGCGGCTCACCTTCTGCGATCTGCGCTGCAACTATTGCGACACAGAGTACGCATTTTACGAAGGGAAAAAGCAAACACTTCGGGAAATTGTTAACACCGTCGTGGCGTTTTGTTGTCCTTTGGTCGAGATCACGGGCGGGGAGCCTTTGTTGCAGAAGAACGTGCTGCCGTTGATGTCGATGCTATGCGACGCGGACTGCACGGTTCTGCTCGAAACTAGCGGCGCGCACGATATCTCCAAAGTCGATCCGCGCGTTCATCGGATCATGGATCTAAAGACGCCCGACAGCGGCGAAGTGGACAAAAATCTTTGGTCCAACATCGATTATCTTACGCTGCGCGACGAAGTGAAATTCGTAATGGGATCGCGCGAAGATTACGACTGGTCTCGCGACAAGGTGCAGCGTTACGATCTCCCTTCCCGCTGTCATGCCGTGCTGTTCTCCCCGATTTTCGGAAGAATTGATCCGCGCGAAATCGTTGAATGGATTCTGGCCGATAAACTCGATGTCCGGTTTCAACTTCAGATGCACAAATTCATCTGGAGCCCGATACAACGGGGAGTCTGAACGATTGACGGACGACCTCTGCGGTCATCCTAAGCGGAGCGAAGGATCTCACAATGGGTGATCGGTCACGCAAAGTAGCTGAGTGATCTTCCGAGTTTATGGGAGGTCCCTCACTTCGTTCGGGATGACAATGCAGATGTAGAGATGGTAATGTGGGCGTGATGCGTGCACGATTAACGAAAGATTTCACTTTCGAAGCAGCGCAGACTTTGCCCAATGTGCCGGAAGGACACAAATGCCGCGGGTTACATGGGCACAGTTTCAAGGTCGAAGTTTCAATCGAAGGCGACGTCGATCCCCAAGCAGGTTGGGTTTACGACCACGCGGAGATCAGCGCCGCGATGAAACCGCTAATGAAAATGCTGGACCACAAGTATCTCAACGACATCGAAGGACTGGAGAATCCGACGATCGAAAATATGGCACAATGGTTCTGGAAAAAGTTGGAGTCAGCATGTCCAGGTCTTTGCGAGATCGTGGTGCACGAAACACCGACCGCGCGCACCGTTTATAGGGGCGAGTAACAAGTCTGTCTGCACGCGCTCTCCTACAACTCGATGGCGTAGCGCTTCATCTTGTTGTAGAGGGTGGGGCGCTGGATGCCGAGTAGTTCGGCCGCCTTTTTCTTGTTGCCGCGGCACTCTGCAAGCGCCTGAAGAATGGCGGTTCGCTCGAGGTCATCAAGCGTTTGTACGCCGCTGCGCGGTAACGCGCCGCGCTCGGCCTGTTGCAGCTCGGGAGGCAACTGTATCTCTGTCGGAAGCTCTTTTATGCCGATTGTGCCCTGCTGCGCCAGCACGACCGCGTATTCAATTGCGTTTTGCAATTCGCGAACATTCCCCGGCCACGAGTAATCAAGTAGT
>WNGJ01036708.1_pt1 | contig 11331 bp, 12 predicted proteins | sample 5400611 | NCBI WGS metagenome assembly WNGJ01 (sample SAMN13153375, study PRJNA577476) | soil metagenome | isolation source: 40 cm soil or saprolite under Garry oak tree replicate 1 | place: USA:California | collected 2016-06-15 | reverse complement strand
GAGCAGCCCGCCGTGAGCCGCGCCGCGGACGCTCAGGACCGGGAACCAGTCACCGCGGGCCGGCGGTAACACCCGGGCCGTTCGGGAGAATGCCCGCACATGCCGCCGGCCGGGCGCCGACCTCGATCGTCGTTTCCCCGGGTCGTGGGTGACCACCAGCATCGTGACTCCGAGTTCGGTGTTGGCGGTCCGCGTCGCCTTAGGCTCCAGGCATGACGGTACGCATCGACGAATCGCTCGAAGGGATCGACTGGGCACAGGCCAAGGCCGACCTGGCGGCCGACGACTTCGACAACGGCCGCTCCCCCGGGGCGCTGCAGGCGTCGTTCGAGCGATCCCAGCATGTCGCCATCGTCCGGGACGGCGACCGCGTGGTGGGCATGGCCCGGCTGCTATCGGACGGTGTCTGCAACGCCTACCTGCTCGACGTGTGGACCATGTCGGCCTACCGCAGGCAAGGCATCGGCGCCGCGATGGTCAGGCAACTGATGACGCGCGCCCCCGGCCAGCACATCGGCCTGCAGACCGATGACGCCGAAGCGTTCTACACCTCGCTTGGCTACCGCTACCAGCCCGTCTTCATGTCCGCCATCGTCGGCGAATGGCTCGTTAACGAGGCCAACCAAGCATGACCGGCCCAGGCTCTGGCTCGTCCTAGACGGTAAAGGATCCGGAAGCCAGGACTCTCGTCGGACGTAGCGGGAGCCTGACATGGTGGCTCCCGGCCTAGTCCGTTCGGCCATATCTAAACCACGGACCTGTACCCGACCGCGGGACGGGCATGGCCGTGTACCTGTGGTCGTTGGCTCCCCGGCGGGCCGACGTGACCTGGCGCGGCGCTAGTCTTTCTCCTGTGAGCCAAGGTGGGGAAATCTCCGTCTCGCGCGTCTTCGACGCGCCGCGCGAACTGGTCTACCGGGCCTTCGTCGACCCCGACCAGTTGTGCCAGTGGTTCGGGCCAACGGGCTTCTCCGTGCCGTGCGAGACGGTGCAAAGCGACGCCCGGACCGGTGGTTTCCAGCGTTTTATGCTGGTGAGCGACGCGGACCCGACTCGCCGCACTCCGGTCGATGTGGTATTGAACGAGGTCGTCGAGGATGAACTGCTGGTGGCGCACGCCGATATCGGCGCGATAGCCGACGCCGGGAGGACGGCCAGGATCAGGCTGCGGCTGGAATTCCTCGATCAGTCCAGCGGCAGGACCAGACTCGAGCTGCGCCAGGACCCCTCCCGCCACGAGATATGCGACGATCCGGAGGCAGTCTGGGAGAGCTCATTCACCCGGCTCGACTCCCTGTTGCGGCGCTCGCTGTAGCAGCGGCCGACGGGCGGTTTTCTACATGTGACTGCACACCCAGGCGATGGCCGCGCTGCGGTTGTTCTCCTCGAGGTTGGTGTGGTCTTGGCCGGCGGGGAAATGCGCGGTGGCGTGCGGGATGTGGGCGGCGAGCCAGCGGGAATGGCCCGGCGGGCTGCGGTGCCGCGCAGCCCGTGCCACAAGGCGACCGGCGCCTGGATGGAGGCCAGGTCGAAACCCCCACGGCAGGAACGATGCGGTTCGTGACTATGCACGCAAGAGCGGGCGAATTCAGGCTCGCGCTGACCCGAACAGAAGTACCGCTGCTGGTCGTCATCTAGTCTTCTCTGCAGAGTTCAAGAAATCCTTCACGACATTCCATACTCTCTCGCCTGAGCTGAGCATGTCGTTATGGCCGACGTCGGCCAGGCTGACCAGCCGAGCATGGCCTTCCATGGCCTTGGTCAGCTCGTTTGCCATCCAGGGCCGAGTGAGTGCATCTTCTGACCCGCCTATGATCAGAGTCGGGCAGTTGACGCTCCTAGCCCGGGAGAGAGCGTCGAATGGGCCGATGGCGAATGAGGTCTTGCCGATGCGTACCAGATCCAGCGCGCAGGAGAGCAGGCTAGTCAAGGGGCTTAGCAGTACTTGCGTTCTTACGTCGCGGCGGCTGGCAAGATCGACTGCTACTGCGCTTCCGAGAGACCAACCGATAAGTGTAATCTGGTCAAGAGTTATCGATGCCTGCCGTTGCAGGTATGTAATAGCCGCATCCGCTGAGCGGTAGCAGCCGTATTCTGAAGGTGACCCGGAACTGACGCCGAAGCCAGCGTACTCGACACAGGCGACGCCGTATCCTGCACTGCCAAGCCACTGTCGAACAGCCCTGGTCCCGGCAACGGTCATGCCGTTTCCATAGAAGAATACGATCCATCGCTGCTTCTCAGCCGGCGGACGGATGATCAACCCGATGCGTTCGTCGCGGGTGGTCTCCTGCCACACAAGTTCTTCTCCGGGTTCCAGGGTTCGCTCGACTTGCCCGACGTCAACCGACCGGCTGGCGCCGGGATAAATCAGTCTGGATATCAAGCCGTTCATCGCCTGCTCCTCTCGGCTGCGGCATTGCTTTCCCTGACCGGCAATTCGCTCACGATCCTTAGGAACTCGTAAGCAGGCAGCGGTGCCTGCAGCCAATACGGATGCCTAAAGTCTCGATATACTTCGAACTCAGTGTAAAGACCAGATGTTCAGGTCTCGATGCTGGCCTCCGCGGCGGCCCGGCCAGTTCAATATGCGGCTGTTCGGCCTGCATATTTATGCATCGCAGGTGTGCGCCGAGACTGCTCTCACATGACCCTGACGGGGCGGGTGCTGGGCTGCCGAGTTTCCGTGGAGCGCGCGCTGTTGTGCGGCAGGCGGTTCGCCGTCCCGGAGGTCACGCCGGTCGCGGGTCACGGCGCGGAGGGTGACCGGCGGGGAACCTCGGCCTGGACGATCCGGATGCTGTCGGGGTCCTCGGTCCGCATCCCGGTCCCAGAGGCTCGGGGGGCCGGGGGCTCACCACCCGCGCCGTGGTGCTGACCTGGGCTTCCTGCCCGGGCCTGCTGGGTCGTTCCAGCCGGGTTGAAGCCGCGTTGCAGCGACACCGGCCAGCCTGGTGCGTGGTCACCGGCCTGCAGCAGCGCCGGTGCCGCTACCGGATGGAGACCGTCATGCGCTCAGCCATCCATTCCCGGCTCGTGGCAGCCGGAGTGGAGGAGGAGTTCCATATCGTCGACCTGGCCACGCGGGGGCTGACCGGGCAGGCTGACAGGCTCATGGGGCAGCTGCCCGCTGACCGGTTCAGCTGGGAAATGCAGCGGTCGGTAGTAGAGGCAAACAGCCGTCCCTGGGCCGACCTGACCGAGCTCGCCGGGGACATCGCCGGACTGCGGCAGGCGGCCATCGCCGCCGCCGGACCCTTCGGGCTGGGCATCGTGGCCGCCGGGACGGTGCCGCTGGCCGACCCCGGCACGCTCCAGGTCACGGCCGATCCGCGGTATGAGCGCATCCGGGGCGAGTACCGGATGCTGGTCCGTGAGCAGCTGATCTGCAGCACGCAGGTGCACGTCGACGTGGACGACCGGGATCTGGCCATAGCCGTCGGGCGCCGGGTCGCGCCCTGGTTGCCGGCGCTGCTGGCGCTGTCGGCGAGCTCACCGTTCTGGCTGGGAACCGATACCGGCTATGCCAGCTACCGCACCCTGATCTGGCGGCGCTGGCCGACGGCAGGCGCCCTGCCCGGCTTCGAGTCAGCCGCAGAATATGACCGGACTGTCGCGGACCTGGTCCGGTCCGGAGTCATCTGCGACCCGGGCATGATCTACTTCGACGTCCGGCCCTCGGCTCACCTGCCCACACTCGAACTGCGCATCTGCGACTCATGCCCCGCCCTGGCCGATGTGGTGGCCTGCAGGGTGATCTGGTCGATCCGGTGACCGCCGGCCCGGTACCCGCCGGCCGGCTGATCGGGCGGCTGCTGGCCGGGTTGCGACCCGCGCTGGAGTCGACTGGCGATTGGGAGCTGGTAAGCGAGCTCGCCAGGTCGGCCATGGCCCGGGGCGGCTCAGCGGCACGGCAGCGCGCCGCTCGCGGCAGCGGCGGCCTGCGCCGCGTCGTCGACATGCTCATCGCCGAAACCCGCGCCGTCCCGCCATGGCTGCAGGGCACCCGGCGGGTCGCGTAACCCCCGGGGCACCGATGGCCACCCAGCCACCAGCGAAAACACGGCCGCGGAAAGCCGAGGCGGAGGGGTGCATCGCCCCGGGGCGCTTTACCCTGCCCGGACCTTCCCGCACCGGTCCCGGCCATCGCCGCACCGGCCGGCACCGAGCCGGTACCGCCCGGACGGAACGGAACCGTCATGAACCACTCTGACGCCAGCGGACAGCGGCGTGCCGATGGACTCATCTCCTGGACCTGCGGTGAGCGGATCCGGTTTCTTTGGTACCGGCTCTGCCTGACCGTGCAGGAGATGGCCTGCGCGACCGGCCAGATGACCGCGTTCCAGATGGGCCTGACACCGCCTGACAGCACGCCGCCAGCCGCGCGCGGTCCCGAAATGCGCTGAATGCCGGTTAGCCGCCGCCGCTGGCGTCCGCGGGATCTTGGTCAGGCCTGGTGCCCGCTGGCAGCCGGCCCAGCTGGCCCCGGCCGCAGTCAGCCGGGAGCGATCACGGCGACCGGGCGCCCATGGCCTTCGCGGGCCAGTTGCCCGCTCGCGGTCCGGAGCAATGCCTGACACATGCGGCGGGACGGGACACCGGTCAGGGAAGGCAACTCCGCATCGACTTCAGCGGATGCCTGAGCGGTAACGCTGTGCCGGGGCCGGTCGCCAGGTAGCCCTCGTTGAAGACGAGGAAGAGGACGGCGAGTACGCCGGAGACGCGTGCCGGGAGATCCTCCGCGGACGGCACCCGGTACGGGATGCGAGCCGCCTTGATCTTGGCCTTCGCGCGGGTGATCCGCCGGCGAGATACTCCTTCGACTCCAGGAAGGGCCCGTCGGTAAACATCGCCTCCTCGCCCCGGTTGTCGATGACGGTGGCCGAGCTGGGAGACCGCGAATCATCCTCTTGTGATCGCGGTGCAGACCGCAAGCCCTCTCAGCTAGCCCGGCGAAGGGCATCTCATCAATGCCGAAGCTGTCAATGCCGAAGCTGTCTTCGAGATTCGCGGATTCCACGGCATTTGGCGCGATCTTACGTGCCACTGCTGGTCGCCCCTTCTATTCCGTGAAAATACTCGGCCGGCGTTCGGGCGAGAGAAGCGTTGCCATCCACCGGGCGTCATCGGCCGGCGGGCGGCCGCGATAACCGCAAGCGTCCAGGCCGGACAGGTGCCGCGACCCCGCTCCAACCTGGCGAAATCAGTCGATTTGCTAACAGTGTGGTTGATTTCAGTGGATTTAGCGGTGAATGCCCCTCGTGAGCGCCGCGAAGGTTATAGCGTGCCCAGCGACGGAGGGGACGGCCAGATGTGGGCGGTGCTGTATGACGACGGTACGTCGCTGACAACCGTCAGCGAGCCGATCGCCAACAGCCTGGCCGAGGCCGAACGCCAGCGCGGCCGCCACGTGACAGTCCACCGCTTGGATGACGTCGCTGAGAGCGTGCTGGCGCCAGATCCGGCCCCCGAGCCTGAACCGACCCTCGCAGCTGAGCCGGCTCCCGCACCCGAGCCGGCCCGCACCCCTGAACCGGCCCAGTTTCCGGGGCCGGCGCAGGCGGTAGAGCCGGCGCAGGCGGTAGAGCCGACGCAGGCCGAGGAACCAGCCTTGGTGCCTGGATCGGGCAGCGAAGCCTCACGGCCCGCACCGACCCGGAAACCCGAACCGGCCCGAACGGCCGGGCCTACGGCACGCCGCAAACTCCTGCTCTACGCGCTCACCGCCGTCAGCATTCTCGTCGCGGCCGCACTGGCCGATCACTGGGGCGTGCTGCCCAGAGTAGGTGCCACTACCAGCTCCAGCCCGACGCAGGTCGTCGGTCCTCCCTATCGTCCGCAGCTGCTACCTCCGCTGAATCAGCCGCCGGTCATGCGCTTCAGCAGCGCAGTCAGCGCGAGGTCGGCGCCAGGGCCGCAGCCCGCGACGGGCGAGAGTTCCGCCGGCGAGCCGTCAGCCATTGCCCGGGGAGGATGACAATGACAACGACCTCGATAGGGACACGAGCGAGTGGCACGGAGGGCACGCGCGCCGCCCGTTCGGGCCGAATGTACGTGTGGATCGTGGCCGGCGCCCTCGTGCTGGGCGCCTGCGGCGTCGGGCTGCGCATCGGGATGGAGGAGCTATTCGGTCAGGACGTGTTCGTGGGCATACGCGTAACCCGAAGCCGGCTGCGTGGTGACCCTGACTTCACGCAAGCGGCGGTCAGCGCCCTGTCCCGCAACTCCGATGACCTGACCAAGCTCTTCGCCCAGGTTTACGGCGGCGCACAGGCGCAGAAGTTCCGCGGGCTCTGGGAAGCAAAACAGCAGAGCCTCATCGACTACGCCCGGGCGGTCAGTCAGCACGACCAGGCCGCGAAGGCCAGCGCCCGTAGCCAGCTCGACGCCTTTCCCCGGCAGATAGCGCAATACCTGCACCACCTCACCGGAGGGAAGATCGCCGCCGGTACGATCAGCTCTCGCCTCAGGACGCACGTCAACGACCTCATGGACTTCACCGACGCCTATGCCGCCCGCGACTACGCGACGGCCTACCGGATCGAGCGGGTGGACTACGAGCGCCAGTTCGCGCTCGGTACGGTCATCGCCGCGGGGATCGAGGAGGATCGAGACGGGCACCTCCCGGCCAGCTTCGACAGCCCGCTCACGCGGCTGCGGTCGGCGCTCGGCGAGCTGCTCGGAGAACACATGCAGCTCGTCGTCGACGCGATGGGAGCCGCCCTTCGGGGCGGTCCGGAGTTCAAGGCCGACGCGGCGCAGGTGAACGCCGACACCGAGCAGCTGGCGGGCGCGTTCGGGGTCCTGTTCGGGCCGCAGAGCGGGGCCAAGTTCACCAGCGTGTGGGGCGATCACGTGGACGCATTGGTCAGCTACTCCGGGGCGGTCGCGGCCAAGGATCAGAAGAGCGAGAATCAGGCCCTGGCACAGCTGAGTGCATTCGAACGGCACCTGAGCGCCTTCCTGAGCACGTCGACCGATGGCCGGCTGACGGCACCCGCGCTCTCGGACGTGCTCCACATGCACGACCGTGACCTCGTCGAGCAGCTCGACGCGTACGCGCGTGGCGACTTCACGACCGCGTACAACGTGGCGTACGAGGGCTACCAGCACATGTTCGCCGTCGCCGATACGCTGTCCGGCGCGATCGGTCCGACGATCGCGGCCCGGCTGCCCAAGGGAGGCGTGCAGACCGGCGGCGGGGGGATGGCGGGCTCAGTATGAACCGCCTGGCGGCCGCGCCGCTGGCCGCCGTGACGCTGGCCGCCGTGACGCTGGCGGCGGTGCTCGTGTCGGGGTGCGGCCGGCCGGGCCACAGCCCCGCGGCGGCATCATCTCCTCGCGGCGGGCCCGCGACGACGGCGAAGCCGCACGAGCCGCCCGGCGTGGCGGGGTTCCACTCCGTTCGGACCTACGATCAGGTGGCCCTGCCGGTGCGGTTGCAGATACCGGCGATCGACGTGTCCACGCCTTTGGTCAAGCTCGGCCGCCTGCCCGACGGAAGCCTGGAGGTCCCGAAGGCCTGGGACACGGCCGGCTGGTACGACCAGGGCCCCCGGCCCGGGCAGCCCGGCCCCGCGGTCATCCTCGGGCACGTGGATTCCAGGACCGGACCGGCCGTCTTCTACCAGCTGCGTACGCTGCGGCCGGGAGATATCGTCCGGGTGGGCCTGGCGGACGGCCGGACGCTGACCTTCCGGGTGCAGCGCCTCCAGCGGTATCCGAAGGATGAGTTCCCGACCGAGGCGGTCTACTTCCCCACGCTCAACCGTGAGCTGCGCCTGATTACCTGCGGAGGCGACTTCGACTACGCCCGGCACAGCTATGTCGACAACATCGTGGTCTACGCGACGCTGGCCAGCTGAGCTAGCCAGCTGAGCTATAGAGTCCGCTTGCGCCTGGCCTGCCGTATGTCGAAGATCGCCGTGCCGACCAGGCCGACCAGCAGCACCGCGGCGATCAGCCAGGCCACAGACACACCGGCGTTGCCGCCGCGGCGCGCGGCCGCTTGCCCTGGCGGATCGTAGGCCGGCACCCGCACGGTGGCTTCGGTGGTGGCCGTCGTCCCCGCTTCGGCCACCGCCACCCGGAGAGGGGTCGCGGTCAGCGCCGGAACGGCCGTGGTGTACGCGAGCTGGTACTGGTGAACAAGGTCGGCGCCGATCGCATCTACGGCCGGCAAGAGCGAGCGGGCGGATGATGCGGTAACCGTCCAGCCTCCGCTTGCGCTGGCGAGCCCGGCGAGCGAGGGCGCGACTTCCCGCACAGCCGCGACGTACAGGCTGGCACCGGCGGCACGAAGCTGCCCGGACACCGCGCTCACCAACCCGGCGGGGATCGGTCTGGTCGTGATGAGGACCACGGCGCGCCGCCCCGCGGGCGCCTTGAGGACCTCCCGGACGGCCAGCTTCAGCGCCGACGCATCATCGCCCGGGCCCGAGAACGTCGCATCCGCGAGCGCCCGCACGACCGAACCGGCATCGCCGGTCAGCGGCTGGACGAGGCGGGCGGGCCTGGCGCCCACGACCGCCGCCTCCGCGCCGTTCGGCAGGCCGATCATCAGGTCGGCTACGGCGTTCTGCGCCCCCAGAAGCTGAGCGCCGGGACCGGCGTCGACAACCACGGCGATGCGCAGCGCTGACGCCGGAAGCGGATCCACGCGGACCGCTTTCTGCCGCCCCTTCTCCCACAGCCGGAAGGCTTGCGCCTTCAGCGGCCCGTCTGAGCTAGGAACCGCGACGATCACACCGACGTGCGATGCGTCGACCGCGATGGTGCCAACCACCCGAACCCCGAGCGTTGGCGTACGGCCGACGGAGGGGTCGGCTGCCGCTGGCGTGGCCGCCGCCACCGCGATGGCTAGTGCCGTCACGCTCAGCAGCCAACCTCGTACTTGTCGTCCCCGTCGCTTTCCGGAAACCGCCTGGTTGCTGTGCATATCTGACCTCGACCATGGTAAAGCGGCGTGGCCCTGGCTTGCGTTCGGGGGATGTGTACGTGTGAGGATTGTAATGACGGCCGGAGGAGATCGTCGGGCTGCTCGTGCGCGCACGTGTCGAATAGGCCCTGCTCGGTATCTGTCTGCGGGCTCTACCATTCCACTGGCAGTTCGGTCAGACCGCCGGTCACCGAACCGGAACGCATCCGAAGTTGCTCGAGCGGGACTGCGAGCCGCATCGCAGGAAAGCGCGCCAGCAGCTGGGAGAAGACCGCATTCAATTCGATCCGGGCCAGCGGGGCGCCGAGACAGTAGTGGGCGCCATGCCCGAACGAGAGATGGGCCGGCCCCTCGCGGGCGATGTCGAAGCGATCGGGGCGGGGAAAAACCGCGGGATCGTGGTTGGCGGCGCGCGTATCCAGCAAGACCAGGTCGCCCGCATGCACGGTAACCTCCCCGATCTGCAGGTCGGTACGGGCGTAGCGGGGAATGCCGCCGCCGCTCCGGCCCGGGGCACGCAATATCTCCTCCACCGCGGTGGTGATCCGGCCCGGATCATCGATCAGAGCCTGCTGCTGGCCTGGATTGGCCAGCAGGCACAGGGCGCCCAGGCCGATCGCCACTACCGTCGTCTCGTGACCGGCGAACAGCAGGGCCATCGACAGCATCGCGATCTCGTCATCACCGAGACCATCGGCGCACAGGCGGGAGATGAAGTCGTCACCCGGCTGGTTGCGCTTGCGCGCCACCAGTTGCTGGCCGTAGCTGAACAGCTCACCTAGCCCTTGCTCGGAACGGGCCCGGTCACGAGAATCTCCGACGGCCTCACTCCAGGCGCGGAATTGGTCGCGGTCGGCGTACGGCACGCCGAGCAGCTCGCAGATGACCTGGATGGGCAGCGGCAGCGCCAGCGCCCGGTGCAGGTCCGCGGGCGATCCGCGCCCAGCCAGATCATGGAGCAGGCCCGCGGTCAGTTCTTCCACCCGGGGCCGGAGCGCCCGCATCCGCCTGGGTGAGAAATGCGGCTGCAGCAGTGAGCGCAGCCGGGCGTTGTCGGCCTGCTCGGTGTCGTAGTTGCCCATCGGCCCGCCGAACAGCACCGACTGCCCCAGCCGGGCAGCCCTGTCCGGGTCGGCGTGGGAGCGGCCAAGCCGGTCATCGGCCAGCAGACGGCGTACCTCCTCATGGCCGGTAACCAGCCAGGCCTGATCACCCACCGCGGTCCGGACCTGGTGGACCACGCCATCTTGCTGCAGCTGGCGGAGCAATGGCGCTACATCCAGTGGATGAGCCTGGTCAAAGGGCAGCTGAACCGTCATGTCTGACGCCTCCTCAGCTCAGCATGGCCCGGCCCGGATCCCCGCCGAGCGCGGCCACTGCCTTTGACCCATGCTCCCTCATCGGCTACCCAAGGTCGATAGACCACAGTCGCCCGCGGCGGCGGCGGCCCACATTGATCACCCCGTTACGTGCGGGCTGCCCGGCGATCGGTGGTTCTGCCGCACCGTCGTGGTATGCCTGCCAGGAAGCGGCCCGTCCCCGAGGACACCGTGACCGCCCGCCGGGTCCTGCTCGACGGGCTCGCCCGCGACGCTGACATCTTCGAGCTGGTGAGCGAGCTTGCGCCCCTGCACCCGCGGGACGACACCTTCCCCGGCGAGGTGTTCATCCGCGTCGCGGCGGACGCGCTGGACTGGTGCGGGGCCAGCCGGGCTGACCCGCTGCCCCTGGAGGGACTACGCGAGCGGTTCTTGCCCGAGTGCACCTTCCGCGGCCGGGAAAACACGAAGCTCCAGTACGCGGTGCTGGCCGCAGCAGCCCTTCAGGGCGGGACCGAACCGGACCTGCTTGATGAGGTGGCCTGGTGGCAGGCCGACGACTTCTGGCAGTATGCCCTGTTCGCGGCGGTCGCCTGCATCCGCGCCGCCGCCAGCCGGGCGGGCGTCCCAGTGGGCCAGGCATGCCATGACCTGGGCGAGCGCCCTGGCTACCTGGCGCCGTAACGACCAGTCCGGGACACGGCGGAAGCGGTCATCTGACGGTGCGGCGGCTCATCTGACGGTGCAGCGGCCGAACAGATCGGCCGGTCGGCGGGCGGTTATCCACCCCGCGTTGGTCGCCTGGCTGCCTCGGATGCGGGCTCACCGCATGGTCAGCCGGCCTGAATGTTCATACATCGCCGCTATGAAGGCGGCCGTCCGCTTCTACCGCCGACAGGGTGGGCGCTGGGCTGGCGCGTTGCTGCGGCACGCGGTGTTATGCGCATGCGGTTCGTCGTTCCGGCGGTCACGGCGGCCGCGGGTCACGGCGGTCGCGGGTCACGGCGGTCGCGGGTCACGGCGGAGAGGGGTGACCGGCGGGAACCTCGGCCAAGGCGATCCGGAGGCTGTCGG
>WNGJ01035644.1_pt1 | contig 11331 bp, 14 predicted proteins | sample 5400611 | NCBI WGS metagenome assembly WNGJ01 (sample SAMN13153375, study PRJNA577476) | soil metagenome | isolation source: 40 cm soil or saprolite under Garry oak tree replicate 1 | place: USA:California | collected 2016-06-15 | reverse complement strand
CAGTGGATAAGACTTGGACAAGTTTTCCAGTATACGAACGATAAAGTTGTCTTACAAGATTGATCAGGTGGAGAACGGCTGGACGGTAACGACCGTGGATGGGACGGTCTTCATCTTTCCCGATGCGAGGGAGATGGCTGAGTGGTTCTGCATGGTGGTCGGTGTTCCCTTCTTGTATAGGAAGGTCGAGCTGGACCCGTTGGAAGAGGAGATCAGGAAGCTTACGAAGGCTACGGCCAGTCTTCTCGCCTGACCTCTCAGCGCTTCCGGATGGGTACTGGAAAACAGATATTACCGTTTATCAGTGTGGCTTTCTGGAAGCTTCTGGTATTGGCAAACATCCCATCGGACATTGCTCGGGTTCTCGGGCCCGGTGAGCAAGTCGAGTTGTTTATCCAGCAGAAGATCTATCACCCGAAGATCAACATCGACTCAGTTGTCTTGACCACGCAACGGATTATTCTGCGTCACCCGCACGATCTAGGTTTGAAGAAGGATTTTACCGATTTCAATTATACGGATGTTGCGAACGCGATTCTTGACAAGGGAATACTCCGGTCGACCGTGAAGATCACGTTGAGGTTTGGCGGTGACCCGTTGAATCTCAGCGATCTACCGAATAGTGATGCGGAGAAGGCCTACGGGATCATACGATCGAATATTTCGCGGTTCCAGACGCCGTTCTCAACAGGTTACGCGGGGATGGCGCCTGTGATGCCGGCGGCGGCTATGGTCCAGCAGCAGCCTCCTCAGATGCAGGGTATTGTCTGCACTAAGTGTGGGGCGCGGAGTGCGGCTGGGACGAGGTTCTGCGGGTCCTGCGGCAAACCATTCTAGACAATATCTTTCGAGCTAGGCTCACCTGATTCCTGGTCTTCCTATCTCAGCTTAGACGGCGTTCTTCCGTACTCCTTGGGCCGGGATTGGTCAGCTCGTTCGATCACTCTGAGCGTGTTGGCGAGGAACGCTTGTTCTTCCATATCTGTCGATAGTAGTATTTTCCAGTGGACTCTCTGTTTCTCATGGCATAGTCCGCAGAGGTAGAGGTTGGAGTCTTCGGCTTTGACCACGTCCTGGAGGTCTCTCAGACACTCAGCGCAGAGCATACGTGGAACCACGGGTTGGTCTTGGATAAGTATGGTAGAGACTGGAGAAAGCATGGCGGTCTCGCCGCTATGTACTGGCAAAGAAAAAGGGGGTTTGTGAATGGTTTCTCGCAGCGGAGGCTTGTGTTATAGTTGTACGCAGCGGCCTAGGAGTATTTGATCGCTGACTGGCTGGCCGCGTCCGTCTAGGAAGGTGAGGAATATCCATGGGTTTCCTCCTACTCCTCCGAGCGGGGGTTGTTTCGCGAACTGGACTGTCTGTCCTGCAGGGATCAGTACGACGCTTACCGCTGTAGGACGTGTGTTCTGGTGGGGTCCGCCGACTCGGTTGTCGTTGTTGCTGAAGATTAGGTTGGCGTTGATTCCGGTTAGTGACATTTGTCCGCTGAGGCTGATCGTCGAACCGTGGTTGTCGCAGCTTCCTCCTGATACTTGAATAGGTCAACGGATGTGTTGAAGAGTCCTTGGACGCAGCGTCCGAGGAAGATCTCGTTGGACAGGGGGTTGTTGTGGTTGTCTACGAACTGGATGGAAATGAAGGGGTTTCCGCCGGTTCCGCCTAGAACAGGTTGTTTGGGTATTGTCACGCTTTGTCCTGCTGGAATCACTACGGCGCTAGAGCTGGAGTCGACTGTGAAGGTGTGGGTTCCGGCTAGGTTGTTTTCGAACAGTAGCTGGACGCCTACTCCTCCGAGGCTCATTGCTCCTTGAAGGGTTACCTTTGGTCCAGGAGAGTTGTCGCAGCCCGAGGTGGTCATCGAGGTCTGAACGTGTACGGGGGTCTGGAAGGTTGCGCTGACGGTTGTTGTTGCATGAGCGACGCCGGCTACGCCGAGGACAGCTAGCACCAGTGCTACCATTGCTGTTTTCTTCATCATGTTTTTCGAAACCGGGTACCGGCGGGGCTTCGTATATCATTCAATGGTTTTGAACGGGGTTGGAGGATTGAGAGAGATTACCGTTTGTTGGATCCCAGGAGTTTCGAAAGTTCTCGTCTAGTGAGTCAAGTATTCGCATATCCTCTCTTGTGAGGTTGTAGTCGAACACCTGGCTGTTCTCTTTGATCCTCTCTTCTCTCACTGACTTTGGTATGGTCACGAGGTTATGTTGAAGACTCCAGCGTATCAACGCCTGAGCTGGGGTTTTGTTGTGTTTTTTGGCGATCTGTTGGATTGTGGGATGGTTAAGCTTCGCGCAGCTGTTTCTGGTAGAGGAAGGGGCTGAACTCCACCTGGTTCACCATCGGAACCACATCCGCGTCTTCAAGCAGCTCTGTCAGATGCTGGATCGTGTAGTTGCTGACACCGATAGAACGGCATTTCCCATCTTTCAATAATCTGGTCAAACCGTCCCAGCTCTCGTTTCTGACCTCTGGGACGGGCCAGTGGATTAGGTAGAGGTCGAGATATTTCAGTCCGAGCCGCTTGAGGCTGTCCTCGCAGGCCTTGAGCGCTGTTTCGTAGCCGTGGTCGCTATTCCAGAGCTTGGTTGTAATGAAGACGTCTTCGCGTTTTATCCCGCTTTTGCGGAGTGACGCGCCGACGTCTGTTTCGTTGCCGTAGATCCTTGCGGTGTCGATGTGACGATATCCAATCTTCAGCGCGTACTCTACTGCTCGCTGGGTTACCTGTCCTGGAGGCGACTGGTAAACTCCGAGGCCGAGACGCGGGATCATTACTCCATTGTTCAGCTTTGCGAACGGCTCGACTGTTGCCTGCATGAAGGCTAAGATTGTTCGAGTCCCACTTCAACCTTAATCCCAAGACCCTCATAGGCAACGTTTCCGGGAGAACCACTTCCGCGTCCCGGGACCAAAATCACAACTAGGATAATTTTTTCTCGCGACCCTGTTTCTGTCTGCGCTGATTTCTGAGCTTGTTTTGGTAAGACGAACTTGTTATCGGCTTGTCCGGGCTTTTTGGATCCCCGTAGATTCCCCTAGGGATAACCGTGGGACATCGCGTGTCTAGAAATCGTGGGCTCGGATTCGTGATCAGGGCTGAAAATGGGCGTTGGCCGTGATTCTGCGGCTGGTCTAGGGTTTTCCGCGAACCCATCGCGTCGAGGGTGCCAGCGCTGAGGCTCCCTTCCCGCTGCAGACATCTTTGTGAATCTTCTCGTAGAAGAACCGGTCGAAGGTTTCTCCACACTTTTCACACGTTACCTTTCGAGATTGGTGAGTGGATTTGAACGGGGTCTTTTTCATTGGAGCGTTGCCCATTAGTCATCAGCTTCCTAATGCACCAAGGCTCCTCTAAATCTTACGCCAAATGGCTCTGTTAACTTATCCATGCCTACACAAGGAGAGATCCTTTTCGTCTGCGTTGAGAATGCTGGCGCAGCCAGATGGCCCAAGCATTCGCCGAGAAACTCGGTCTAAAAACATCTAGCGCCGGCACCGTTCCTTCCACCCGGGTCAACCCCGTCGTGGTTGAGGCGATGAGAGAACGAGGAATAGATGTCACCAAGAGATCGCCAAGAATGCTGACAGCTGACATGATCAGACATGCGCGCCTCGTGGTCACAATGGGCTGCTCTGTCGAAGAAGCGTGTCCCAAGCCGATGCTGGCGGCGATGCAGAAGAAGCTGGTCGACTGGCACCTGGACGACCCGAAGGGCAGACCGATAGACGATGTCCGCAGGATCAGGGACGAGATTGAACAGAGAGTGAGAAAGATTGCACAGGAAGAATAACTGGCTAATCGCTCGCAATCAAAACGACCAAGACTAGATATTTCAAAGACCCCTTTTGGACAGTGAGAGAAGGGTATGAGTTCTGTTTCTCAGATCCGAATAAGAGCGCGGCTAGCGAAGCCTCCGGATTATGTCTTGGCGAAATTTCCCCGTTATGAGAAAGAATTCTTTCACGCCTACGCCAATTTCATCCTGAAACTGATCCTATCCAGCGATATCAGAGAATTATTGAGTGCGCTAGTTTCCGCGGAAGGTATTCGGTCAGACCGATCAATTGATCTCCGTGTGATGATCTTTCCCGCAAAACAGTTGAGACGACAACCCTCCAGAATGCTTTACGGGAGCTATAGTCATACTCTCGCCCAGATCAGCCTCTACCCGCTCAGGATCAGCAAGGATCGTATTCGGAAGGAGGGAACAGACGTGTTCAGGAGTACACTTAATCAGCCGTCACTTGCTCAGAGAAAGCTTATCGGAGAAATAGCAACCGCGGCGATCTCTACTCTAATCCACGAGGTCTTGCACGTAAAGTTCCAACAGAGAAGCCTGGCAAGGTATGTCGAGGAGGGAATGGTGCAGAGGCTGGAGAAAACATACATGAGACAATGGGCAGACAAGCTTGACGGGGTCCTAAGGACACAATTTTCGACCCGCGTCGACAGTCTTTCTGTATGACGGAAGTCTAAGATAGACTATGGCTTTGATGAGAATCAGGAGATTCTGATGCCTCAGGAAATGACCAGCGAAGAGGCTAGACAATTTCTCGCACTTTCCTGCGAGGCACACTGGGCGTTCCCTTCCTCTCAAGGCACTCCGATAATCAATGGCCAGGCCTCGAGCCAGTGGGTTGACCAAGCGGTCAAGGAACGAGAATCCTACGTCAACGCAGTACGTTTCTTATTGAAGAATGGATATGAAGAAGCTGCGATTGAGATCGCTTCTAATATTTGGCGTCTCTGGATAGTGGTGCGTGACCTCAGCGGCGGACGCGCGTTTCTAGCTGCCGTGCTAGACGCGCGCGACAAGAAGCCATCACGGGCCAGATCACTTTCACTCTATGGTGACGCTCTCTTGGCTTTCAAGCAGGGAAAAATTGAGGAGTCACGTCGAATGAGTCAGGCGGCGCTGGACGCAGCACTCGTGGTAAATGATCGAGAAGCGTTGACACTTGCATACCTTGCAATGAGCAGAGTAGCATTCGAGGATGGCGACTACACGCAATCCCTCACCTTGGCTATCAAATCTCGAGAGTTCGCACGAAGCTTGGAACCGGCGATGGGACAGGCGCCGTTGTTCCTTCATGCCCCGGCAACACGGATGAAGGTGAATATGATCAAGCAGCGGCCTTGTTTGCGCAGAGCCTTGATCTTAATCGGAAGATCGGCGACCTAGGGATGGTGAGGGCGGAACTGCAAAATCTTGGCCTTGTGGAGATCTACCGAGGAAATGTCGAGGCAGCAGAACGCTACTTCGCTGAATCAGAGAGCCTTGGATCAGCGAGTGATGCGTACGGCATTGCGATGATGCATCTCTACCGATCTGCTATCGAGTTCGTTCGAGGGAACAGGGACTGGTCCCCCATCCAATTGCAACGCGCTCAATCTACACTAATCGAGGCAGGGATCGAGGCGGCTCCGGACGACCAGTTCGAGATCGACTGGCTTCGTGGGAAGTTAGAAAAAAGTGTCCGAGATTAAGGGTAGACCTGAGGACACGATTCAGCGTCCTCGGCCCCGCATCCAGTCTCTCTCCGACCTAATCTTCGGCCTCGCCTTATCGATCGGTGCGCTCAACCTGATCACGAGTAAACCTGCTGACACAGCGGCTCTGTTCGGGAGCATTGCAACCTTTGGCTTCAGCTTTCTCATCCTGATCTTCGTCTGGTTCCGCTACACAGAAATCATGTCAGTCCTACCCGTTGAGACAACTAGGACCCGCGCACTCAACACCATAATGCTCTTCCTCGTCGCTATAGAACCCTACCTGTTCAATCAGATATCGTTCGGCTTTACCCCCGTGGGGTCCCCGACCCTTCCGCAGATTGACGCATCCGCCACCTACGCTATCGACCTAGGTGCGATCTGGGCAATCCTGGGAGCTTTCACTCATATCCTAACAATCGAGGAGAAAAAGCTGGTCGCGCCTGATCTGATCAGGAAATACAGGTTGATGAGGAACCTTGAGATAGTTGTCGCAGCAATCTTCTTCGTATATGGTGAACGCCGCTGCGAGATAGATCACCATGATGGACCCGGTGAGCGCGTACACGTTGAGCTGGGCAGCTAGTATGCCGATCGGCATGGACCACGAAATATACCACGCCCATTTTTCGCCCTTCCTGTAACCTGTCATGGAGACGACCATTCCGAAGACCGCGAGACCAACGCCGGAAATACCGTCATCGACTAGCGTGGAAGCTAGGAAACTGGCGAACTTGGGATTCGAGGACACCAGCTGGCCCCAAGTCATACCGGTTAGGGCCTGTATCGGGGTCTCTGCGCCTGAAGCGCATGCGAGACATAGATCCTGCAGATTGGGCAGAAAGTCACGGGCGGACAGGACTAGATGGAGCGCCCAAAAGAGGAAGAGGATAGCCCACCCATATTTCCCATAACCTTTGACTGGTGCAGCGGCTGTCATGCGGATTTTGCTAGACGGCCTACGCTTAAGCCTCTCCGCTAGCTATTGACTCTGGGAGGGTCTATCACTCCCGAACCCGTCTCAAGCTTACGGACTTGATTGATGGGCTAGTTTACGAGGGGCTGACGAAAAGAGTACACTGGTTCAAAGGGCAAGAAGCCCGATGGAGAGAGACCTAAACTCGCACAGCTAAAATAGGAACTTATCGCAACCTCGCGTCATGGTCTTGGTCGTCTCGAACATGATGTCGGTTGCAAAGGGCTGGGAAGAGGACTGTGAGCGCCAATGGAAACAGAGAAAATGGACGGTCGCCTAGTTTCCCGGTTTTGTCAGAACAGAGGTCATGCCACCCGTGAGAGGAAACCAATATGTTGTGATGACATATTGGAGATCGAAGGAGGATTTCCAACGCTGGACTGCAAGCCAGGCGCACATCGAAGCGCACGCCAACCCACCACCAAAAGAAGCATTCACCAGTCCCAACAAGCTTGAGCTTCACGAGATCATAGCAGAGAGCCCACCAACGGCCACCTCCACCTGATGCGCACAGCGTCTGCTTGATTCTAGCTCTCTTTGGACTGGTCGAGTCTGGTTCTCTTGAGTACCAGTGATCTCGGGCCGACCGCTCTTGATGGAAGATTCGTGAGGCTGGAGCCTCTTCGCGCAAATCATGCGGCCGCTCTGTGGGATGTTGCCCGGGGAATGGACTGGGGATGGATGCTTGAAGCGTTACGTTCGAGGGAGGACGTTGATCGACGGATAGCGGAGATGTTGAGTGGAGAGGAGAGGAAGGCGGAGTACGGGTTCACTGTCTTTCTTAGAGCGAGGAATAGAATTGTCGGTAGTACATTCTTTCTGGAGGTCGCTCCCAAGCGCAAGATCGCTGAGATAGGTTCCACCTGGTACTCGTCTGATGTTCAGGGCACTGTGATGAACCCGGAATGCAAGTATCTTCTGTTAAAGCACGCCGTCGAGGACTGGGGCGCGATTCGCGTGCAGCTGGGAACCGATGTGAAGAACGTCCACTCACAGCGGGAGATATTGAAGCTTGGGGCCAAGTTTGAAGGAAGGCTGCGGAATCACGGGATCAGACCTGATGGTTCCATCCGTGATACGGTGCTCTACTCGATAATATCCGAGGAATGGCCTACAATCAAAAAGGGACTGGAGGCAAGAATTGAGAGCTATGCGGGCTCATAAAGCCAAAGCCTTGATCTGTTGAGCCATCGCCAAACCTTTTTCTTACCGTCAATCAACCGGGACCTCAGTGAAGTGTTTACCCGTTGAAGGCAGCTGAGAAATCCGAAACTTGGTGGGAGAGAGCTAACAAGAAGCTCGCAGAATCAACACTCAAGACCAGATTCATACTAAACAAAGATGGACGGGTCGAAGTTAACCCCGCCGCTCTGCCAGAAGACTATGAAGAAACACGATTGCTCTTCGAGATAGTAGACGATGTCTTCTCAATGCTCGAAGAGGAAGCCGAAGAAGCAGAACTAGACCAACCCGACAGCTAGAAAGTATCCACTGAAGCCTCTTCACTTCTGCGTGGAAGTTCGAGAGTCTCCTACTCTATACGTCAAATATAGATAAGTCAACCCGGAGATTCCGACGGAAAGCCTCTTCCGAAGCAGGCATTTCCGTACTGCCTAAATATGGGGCTTTCTGTTACTTCTTCGAATCTCATGCCTAGCAGTGTTCGATTTTCTATTTTCTTTTGTTTCATCCTTGTCGGCCTGGTTCTTTCTCCTTCGATCCTCTCTGCACACGCGACTACGTCATACGTGCCGGCTGTTATGCCGGGAAATTTGGCGCAGTACATGATTCTCTATGATACATGCCAATCTAGTGACCCCTCTCTTTGTCAATCGATGGGAAGCGGAGGCCTCAACGACACGCAATATGCAGCGCTTCAAGTCATCGCAGTATCCGGACCAATGGTTACTCTCCAACTGATAACTGTCTACAAGAATGGAACAGGCTCGCACCAAGGAGTGAGCCTCGACGTCGACACGGGATATTCCAACATTACCGATCTGGGGCAAGGTCCTCCAGGCGACTATTTTGTCCTTGCAGGACAGCTCCTCGTCACCGATCACATTTGGAATTCTCCGTCAGCACCAATATTCAACTCGACGAGGACCGAGATAGTCCTGAGCACGCCTAGATCAGTAAACTTCCTTAACTTCTCATCATCCATCTCTGGTCAAGGGTACAGTCTCTCTTCTTCTTCCGGCTTTGCATTTGACCAGGCATCTGGTGTGTTCATTGAAATCTCATTCTCGTTCGCTTCCACTACCATCGCGGGCAGTTCTCTCATAAAATTCGCACTTGGCATGGTTGACAACAACATCTGGAGCAATGCTAATCTGCCAGATTTTAGCTTGAGTGCCAATCCGACCACCGTCAATATTTCTGGAAGTGCGACTGGAACGTCTACCATAACTCTCACGCGTTCGAACAGTTTCTCGGCAACGGTCAAACTCACTGCCGCTCCATCCTCATCGAGCATCACATGCTCTCTCTCTTCGAAGAGCCTAGCGACGGGCGGATCGGACACTTCGACTCTGTCCTGCTCAGGTTCCCCCGGAACCTACACTATCTCAATTGATGGGGACAGTGGATACTCCATCCATAGTGCATCAGTCTCTCTAAGCATAGCTGCGAGTCCTGACTTCCAAATATCTCACAGCGGAGCGATCAATTTCCAGACCGGAGGCTCGGGTACAGCTACGATTACGATTGCAGCGCACAACGGCTTCAATGCTGCGACAACTCTCGAAATAGTTAACGCGCCCTCAGGCCTCACGTGCACTCTAAGCAACAATAGTGTGTCCGGTTACGGGTCTGTGACTCTGACATGTTCTGGTCAGCCCGGCAGCTACACGGTGACCGTCAAAGCCACTGGCGGCGGCACATCGCATTCTACAGACACGCCTGTGACTGTTAGCGCCGCGCCAACCTCAACGCAGCCAGCTAGCAACCTTCCAACGCCTCTGCTCTACGGTGGAATCGGAGTTGCAGCAGTCATCGCTGCGCTGGTCGCATTACTCTTCCTCAGAAAAAGACCGAGAAGCGCTGTAGTGCCTGGTAGCGCGCCAGCTCCAGCCCCCCAAGCGTAGATTTCAATTCTTTCATCAAACTGTAACCCTGCTTGATCGCCATCTTTCGGACTCTTGTTAGGGATGTACGCAATAGTAAAGGCACCATTCCCACTGAATGAAGAAGGTAAACAGGCTAATACTGCTCGCTATCGGAACGGCGAGTGCAATCCGGCTGCGAAGCATCCGAGCGCGATAGAATCCGAACACCGCGCCAAAGGATAGTAGGGGGCCAGGAAATGAGGAGGATGCCGCCGGAGGGATATGTGCCACCATATTGAATTACGTAATTGTACAACATCTGATAGACGAAGATTGCGAGGAGCCCGATACCTGAGAGCAGGGTCCCGATCCTGGAGTATAGGATTCCCTCCTTGGTTTTTGAGAGGTTCACGGTATGGACAGAGATAGAGCTAATCGGATTTGTCCAGTTCGAAACTCACGAGAAACGGAGCGGGTAAGCATGGTTCGGGTAACGTGAAACGATGACAATGGTCACACGGGATTAAAGACCCAGCATGACAAGTGGCGGGGAGTCGAGTCGTCTTGGCTTCCACTGGGCGCTTTGGCTGGTTCCTAATCGGAGTAATTCTCGGTGCAATAGTTCTGGAGATTTACAATGGTATTGTGGGTTTCGTTCCTCGCTGGCTTGGCGGCGCCACCGCAGTTGTCGGATTCCTGATCCATCTCGTCGCCTGGTTTGGTCTAATGCTCGCAGTAGCCGGGGTCCTGGGATCGCGAATCATTCGAAAAGACCAGATGAACTATAGCTTGATCGGGTTTGGCGCGATCATCGTAACCCTGGAATTATGGCTGTCCATACCTTTCAGATAGGGTAGGATTCAAGCTTGCATTATCAGGCATACCAGATAGCTGGGGTCTGGGACGATTTCTTCAAGCGGGTCTCTGCTGTCCAAGGTGTGTGTCTAGAAATCTCGCAGCTCGCTTGAACGCGTCTATCTCGTTCTCGCGCCGTACGAACCCGTGGCCCTCGTTCTCGTAGATCTTAACCTCGACTGTCGTCCCGTTTTTCCGTGCTGCTTCCGCCATCTGTTGTGTTTCTTCAATGGGGCATCTAATGTCGTTTTGGCCGGCGAGCAGGAGAAGAGGTGCGCGGATACGATCGGCGAAGAATAGGGGCGAGCGGTCTTGCCAGAGCTCGCGATCGGCTACCGGATTACCCATCAACCACTCATCATTTTTCTGGAGGACCGGGTCCTCGTTCATGTGGGCTGTGAACCAGTTGGCTAGGGGGACGATGCTGACGCCTGCCGCCCACACCTCAGGGGTCTTAGTCAACGCCATTAACGTGAGGTATCCTCCCCACGACCCACCCATTATCGCGATCTTCTTTGGATCAACATAACCGGTGGTCTTGAGATAGTCGACTGCGCTGACGAGGTCGTTCAGATCGCCTCTCCCAGCGTCTTTGCGTAGAGATTCCATGTATTCTCGTCCGAACCCTGTTGACCCGCGATAGTTCGGCGCGACGACGAGATAACCGTGACTTGTCAGGTATTGGATGTTGGGATACCAGCTGTTGAAGTGCTGCCACTGGGGTCCGCCGTGGACATAGACAATCGCCGGGCGTGATCGGTCGGGTTTGATGTTAGCGGGGACGTATAGGAAGCCGGAGATAGGAGTCTGGTCCTCAGCTGGATAAACGATCAAATGTGGTTGGACGAAGTTATCCTGGTTTAATCCCCCGACTAGAGAGTAGGTGATCTGTTTGAGGCTGCGCTGCTTGAGGTCGTAGACCCAGATTTCATGCGGACTATCGCCGGTGCCAT
>WNGJ01032971.1_pt1 | contig 11331 bp, 10 predicted proteins | sample 5400611 | NCBI WGS metagenome assembly WNGJ01 (sample SAMN13153375, study PRJNA577476) | soil metagenome | isolation source: 40 cm soil or saprolite under Garry oak tree replicate 1 | place: USA:California | collected 2016-06-15 | reverse complement strand
GAAACATGTGAAATTTGTAATGTAGGGTAGGGGTGCATACAGCTAGCGTACCCATGTAAAGAAAGAGTGCTATGAATGACACAAGAAACAGTATTACAAATTAGCTCCCGTGAAGTGAAGGGAAAGGCTACGAAGCGGTTACGCAAGGCAGGCATTATTCCAGCCAATATTTTTGGTCACAAGGAAGAGTCACAGGCTGTTCAAGTTAACGCGATTGCCTTTGATGCGCTGCGTCGAGCGCGCCGTGCAACAGGCATCATTTCCTTGCATATGTCCGGTAGCAACCGCGTTCAGACGGCGCTGATTCGTCATGTGCAACGTGATCCTCGTACAGGCAAGATTCTGCATATCGACTTCTCCCGTGTGAGCCTGACTGAACATATTACCATGAAAGTTCCGCTGCATTTTGTCGGCGAAGCTCCAGGTGTGAAGGATGAGGGCGGCGTCTTGCTGCACCTTCTGGATGCGCTCGAAGTAGGATGTACCGCGAGTGATATTGTTGACTACATCGAAGTCGATGTCTCGCCATTGACTGAAATTGACGCCATACTACACGCAGAAGATGTCCAGCTACCCGCAAACTTTACGCTGATTACCGACCCTAAAGAAAGCATTGCGAAGGTCGCAGCCACACGTGCGGAGAAGGCCGAGGAAGTAGCTGAAGCTGCCGAAGCTGCTGCACCTGCAGAGGCTCCTGCTGCTGAAGAAGAAACGAGCGCGACCACTACAGAGGAATGACGAGGATTGATGCATTGCGTATTATGATCGTTACTGATCAGTATCCTCCGATGGTTGGCGGTGTTCCAACGGTCACCCAGGGACTCGCCGTTGACTTTGCTAATCGTGGAGACCAGGTATGGGTCGTCGCGCCTAGCTATGGTCAGCGAGACGTTCACCGTATCGAGCATAAAGTGCATGTCTATCGCTTCTCTTCATTTGAATGGCCTACCTACGAGGAGCTCCGTATCCCTTTCTTGCCGTTTCTACCATTCCATAGAATCTTGAAAAAGGTCGACCCTGATATTATCCACATTCATTCGCCGGTCGTGCTGGGCAATATCGCTCAGATTGTGGGTGGCAGTTTGCGCAAACCTATAATCGTTACAAATCACTACTTGCCCATAAATATGAACCGCTCACTCTCCTCGGATCAATTATTCGGCAAGACTTTCATGAATGTGTCTTACAGTTACCTGGTGCATTTTTGTAACCGTTGCGAATATGTAACGGCTCCGACAATGACGGCTCTGAATCTGCTTTATGAACATGGACTACGCGCCCCCGCCCAGGCTATTTCGAACGGCATCGATCTGAAGAGGTTTTCGCCGGGTGAACGTGATAAGCGGCTCCGCCAGCGCTTCAAGCTGCCGGATGATCGTCCGCTCATCCTCTCGGTCAATCGTCTAAGTCAGGAAAAACGTATTGATGTGCTCATTGACGCGGCGGCAAAGATGACACGGGATGCGCACATCGCCATTGCCAGTTCTGGCCCGGCTGAGTCGGTATTGCGGGCTCAGGTTGAAGATCTAGATCTGGCGGATAAAGTAACATTCCTGGGATTTATACACGGCGCTGACCTCGCGCCTCTGTACCGCCTGGCAGATGCCTTTGCAATTCCATCGGAAGCAGAATTACAAAGCCTGGCGACCATGGAAGCGATGGCGTGCGGCTTGCCCATAGTTGCTGCTGATGCATATGCACTGCCAGAACTGGTGCATCATCAATTGAACGGCTTCTTATTCCAACGAGGGAACAGTGACGAGATGGCACAGTATCTCGATATGCTTGTGGCAGATGCAGATTTACGCAAACAAATGGGGGCAAAAAGCCTTGAACTAATAGCCAGACATGACCGCACGCTGGTACTGGATCAATGGGAGGCGCTCTACCATCGCCTCTCGAATGAATTTGTCGAGGCCAAAGAGCGCAAATTGCGGCAACGTAAAGTGGGGAAACGTTCTGGCTATACAGGTACTAAGAAGGTTCGACCACGTTTGGTTCGCTCTAGCAAATTAACACTCGATCAGAGCTTCTTTATAGAAGAGTAAGGTCTCTTACCCGTCTTGCCAACGCCGCTGCGCGGCTACTGCTTCGCAGTCAGGCAAGACGAAAGGAGTAACTTCATCCTCCCCAACGACGGTTGAAGAGTCGAGCGAGACCGCGTTCGATGTCCCAGCGCAATTGAATACTGTGGTATTCCAACCACTTTCTAAAGCGTAGCCACCACGGTTCAGATTGCAAGAGCATGGGAGATTGTTTACGTCCATCATCAGTAGGGACAAATACAAATGACAGGGAAGCCCTGGTTCCTGGTTTCTTTGCTTTCGTCTCACCCATGCAGAAAAACTCTCCTGGAAACGCACTGGTACATTAACTTGTTTCTAGTATAGACACTGGACAGGAATTTGTCCAGTGGGCTAAAGGGCGATCGGCAAGGGTCACCCTGGAATACACATTGCGCAACCTCATTCTAGAAGCTACACTAGAGTATAGTCAAGAGTCCGGGGTACTACATGGAGCGAAGTGTACATATCCATCGAACAGGTAATGGAACCAGGTTCAACCACCTGCTAGAAGAATTAGCTTATCGGATGTCTTGCCTCGCACACCAAATACGCGAGCTTATCATTGCAACATTTGAAAAGGGCATTGCCTCCGATACCATGCGAGATCTGTTAGACTCGTTTAAACAAGCACTAAACTCCGACGTTACTGTGCCACAGTTCGCCGATATATTTGCCCAGACGCTCTCATACGGACTCTCCGCCACGCGTTTTAACTATACAGGCCCTGCGCGTTTCCAACGCCAGTATGCCAACAGTGCTATTCCGACCACGGATTCATTCCTACAGAAGTTTTTTGCAACCATCGGTGGATCGGAACTACACAACGAACCTTTCATTCACCAGGTTAATGAGCTTATCAGCTTGCTAGCAGAGACCGGTGTAGATACAGCATTGGCTTACTCCAATCGATATCCCAGCCAGAAAGATCCTCTGAGCTGCCTCTATGAGAAGTTTTTGGAACAATATGACCCTCAGCTACGTGAAGTGCGCGGTGTCTATTACACTCCCAAGCCTGTAGTCTCCTATATAGTGCGCTCTGTAGACCTTGTACTTCGCTCCCACTTTACCTGTCGTGAAGGGTTGGCTGCTACGTGGAATCCTTCGCGTGTTATTCTCCTCGATCCTGCGTGTGGGACTGGCATTTTTTTACAGGCGGTGATAAAGCACATCCGCCGTGAGTTCCAAATAAAGAGCAATGCTCAGGGTTGGCAAGCTTATGTTCATGCGCATTTGCTGCCGCGTCTCTTTGGTTTTGAATTACTCATGGCTCCTTATGTAATGGCTCACCTTAAGCTTGATATGCAACTTGCTGCATTGGATTTACCAGAGATAGAACGGCATGCATGGGCTTATCACTTTGAGAACGATGAGCATCTGAATATCTACCTGACCAACACATTGGAAAAGGTAGAAGAAACGTTGAAGGATAGCAAGATTTTGGTGATCTTTGGTAATCCACCATACGCTGGACATTCGACAAACAAGAGCCAATGGATCAATACGCTGATAGCCACATATAAAGAAGGCTGTCCAGAATTGAAGAAACCTGGTCAAGCAAAATGGTTGAGTGACGACTATGTAAAGTTCATGCGCTTCGCGCAGTGGCACATTGAGCAGACAGGTTATGGAATCCTGGCCTTCATCACCAATCATAGCTACCTGGATAACCCTACCTTCCGGGGCATGCGACGCAGCCTGCTGCAGAGTTTCGATGACTTGTATATCCTTGATCTGCATGGTAATAGCAAAAAGCAAGAACAAGCCCTTGATGGTTCGAAAGACGAGAACGTTTTTGACATTCAACAGGGAGTTGCCATTAGCATTTTCGTGAAATGGCGAGATTCCGAGAGCGGGGGAGTACCGGGCGGGGGCAAGCCCCGCCCCTACTATACACGATCCCCCCGTATTGCCCGTTGTATAGTAGGGGCGGGGCTTGCCCCCGCCCTGCCAACGGCGGAGCTTGTCCCCGCCCTGTCTGCTACAGTTCACCATGCCGATCTGTGGGGTCTTCGAGAAGTCTATGAGCTCGATGCCCAGGGACATGCGGTGCTAACGGGTGGTAAATTATCCTGGCTTGCGGAGCATGATCTTGCCAGTACACAGTGGACGGTACTTGACCCTCAAGCTCCATTCTATCTCTTTGCGCCGCAAGATAGCCGGTACTTAGCAGAATACGAAGCAGGTTGGAGTGTAGCCGATATTTTTCGACCAAATGGTGACCCTGCTCCTGGCGTTGTGACCTGCCACGACCAGTTCGCCATTTCCTGGACAGAAACTGAAGCATGCGCCAAAGTCGAGCGCTTCCTATCGACTGGGACCGAAGAGGAAGCTCGGCAGCTTTTCCGGCTGTGCTCTCAGAATCAGTGGCAGTATGCTGTTGCAAAAAGCCACTTGCAGCATGACACTTGGCGCCAGGATATTACAGAGATTCTTTACCGTCCCTTTGACAGGCGCTGGACGATCTTCAGCCGGTATGTCGCAGTACACCGGCGCGAGCGTGTGATGCGCCATATGCTGGCCGGGGAGAACATCGGGCTGACAATTGGCCGGGCGGGACAGGTAATCGATCAAGATGAATGGGATATTGCATTTTGCACGCGTTTTATCACCGAGTTCAACCTGTACAGGCGGGGCGGAAATAACCTCTTTCCGCTCTACCTCTATAACGATGCCGCTCCAGGTGCTCGCAATGCGAACCTCGCAGTCGACTTCATAGCTGATTGCACTGCACGATTAGGGATAACATGGATACCGGATGGTCGTGGTGACCTCCAGCAGACCTTTGGCCCTGAAGATATCTTTTCCTACATGTACGCCGTTCTCTATTCACCAACCTATCGCAAGCGCTACGCGCCTTTCCTCAAGATAGACTTTCCACGCCTGCCTCTGACCTCAAATAGTGCCCTCTTTCGTGTGTTATGCTCCCTTGGAGATAGACTGGTCTGCTTGCACCTGATGGAGCATTGCATATCTTCGATTTCAGGTTTTCCCGTTTCAGGAGATAACTGTGTTGAGGCAGTGCGCTATACAACTCAGAGCCGGCATAAAGATAAAGGGCCTGTCTCTAGCCACACCTCCAACGACGCTAGCGCGTCAGGTTCTCTACCATCTCACCAACGAGGCTGCGCCTCTAGTGCTACGCACTCAGGTGAGATGCAAGGAAGTATTTTTGCTCCGCAAAAATCAGGAGGTGTGAAAGGACAGATATGGATCAATGCAACGCAATACTTCGACGATGTACCATTAGAAGCCTGGAACTTCTCGATAGGCGGTTACCAGATTTGCAAGAAATGGTTGAAGGATCGCAAAGGGCGTAAGCTGAGTGATGATGAACTGGCTCATTACCGGCAGGTCGTTGCGATACTGGCAGAGACGTGCCGTTTGATGCAAGAAATCGACAGTACGATAGAGGAATATGGTGGGTGGCCACTTTAAGGCTTCTCAATAATACAGCCTTCGAGCGACGAGACAGGATCACCTGTAAATCTTGATACGAGATCTACTACCTCGCTGCCGGACACATAATTTTCACCTGGTGCGCGTTCCTATCGTACAAAAACGAGCATGTTTGACCGTTGATAGTGGTAGTGCCCGAACACCCTACCAATACCGTGCCATTAATCGAGCAGTCAACCGGAGTGAAAATCGTTTTACCGTTAATGGTTGCATCAATCGCCACCCCATTACTATCAGTCTTCACTTTGATAGGATCAGGCTGGCCAATCAATTTTGCACAGTTGAGTCCCGGGGCGGCTGCGCCATAGGAAGTGACAAATCGTTGCGCTAGAAAGGTAAAAAGTGTGTTTGCTACTGCCGGGTCAGGTGCAGGGATTGCTTTGGTCAGGCGAGCATCTAGCATCATGCGTTGCGGTGCGATGGCAAGCAGATTTGTACAGTAGAGACGTGTACTAGCGGTCTGCAGATTCTGCACCAACTGCTGATCGACGCCCGCGCGGTAGGCATTGATTTTAGCCAGATTGCTACTGTTACCTACCAGGACCATCGGGTCGCGGCCAGGTACAAGCGCTACTGGAGTAGCCTGGTGAGCTGCAGCCTGAAGTTCATTGAGCGGCTGGGCGGTCACCATTTGGCCCGGATCAGCCAGATCGGGAGCCATCCACGGAGTACAGCCGAGAGCAGCATCAATAAAACTGTCCAGCAGACGATTATCACTGCCATTTGCTGCTCTTGTAGCGTTCGGCAATGCAGCGACGTTAGCTCCTGTCTGTTGTGCGGTTTGTCCGGTACCTGTCACAAGGTAGTCTGCGGTCACATTATCACTTTGGTCCTGGTCAACCACGGAAAAATCCCGGACGGTGGGACAAGGCAACCCATCCTTCGCTTTTCCCAACGGTGGAGGCACAAGCTTGCCTGCGGCAATGGCCTGATTCGCCGCCTGGAAGAATGCAGGCGCATTACAGTACCAGACCTGCCCGAATATCGAGCCATTGACACCATTCACACAGCGTCCCTCTCCCAGGCTATCTTGCATACCGCGCAATGTAGTGTTGTTGTCGTTGCCTCCACCCCACAGCGCGACGATGCCTCCTGGAGGGAGTTGCGGTATCACGGGAGCAATCGCTGGCTGCGTGCCTTTGTCTATTACTAGCGGATTGTAAATAGCAATATGCCCCGTTGCAGGGTCAATGACGGCTCCCTGGACAAAGACAGCCTGGTTGGGGTTCGACTCGTTACATGGCCCCTGGTCGGGGTCCGTAGCCGTCAATTGAAATGGGGTTGCCAAACCCTGGGCAGTAAGTGGCTGGGCGGGCACGATTAACGTACAATCTCCATTTACTGCATCTGCCGCATGCGATCCTAAATGTGGAAGCACAAAGGCCACCGCTCCTATGAGCGCTATAGCGAGTGATACAATCACCCCAACTAGTACCAATGGTGAGAACCGCCTGCGTCGTGCTGATCGAGAGCCGAAAGGACTACGTCGTAGCTTTCGCATAATTACCTACCTTTTCCTTGTTCTCTGTGTATCCTATGCTATGCGAGCGCCGAAATAACCACCTTTCTTTGGGCATAGCAATGCCAAGCTCGCCACCGCTGTGGAAGCAACTTGTCACAATGTTGTCGAATCCTGCGCGTCACGCCCCTAAACAGGTCCAGGTTCTATTTGCTTCATCCAGGTAGAACCCGGAAGCTCAAGCTTCGCTTGTCTTGTGAAGAGACCATTAGCAAAGTCTGCATCACACACAAGCATATTCAGTTACCTGACAACGCGCTTATTGTACTGATAAAGAGGCAGCTACAGATGAAACACTGTAGACTGAAGTGAAACATTTTGATATTTATTGAAATATTTGTACGGTTGCGATATTACCACAGCATTTTCAATATATTTGTATGCTATGCTCGATTGATAGCAGTAAAGTACCGGGGTTTGGTTAAGAAATCTTAATCTGACGAAGGCGAGTGTGAGGGAAGATAGTACCTGAATAATGCTTTCTATTCAGGCCATTGTAAGGGATTGGCCACTTTCATCAAAGCAAACGTAATGTACAACAGGTATGCTCTCGACAAAGGTCATACACAAATGGAAACGCGTAGCAAGATTAATCACATCAAGTTATGAGAGGTAAACATGCTGCACAGAGCAGGACATACAGTGCTCCTTATTGAAGCCGACAGATCATTACGGCGATTGCTTGTTCTTGGTTTACAGTATCGTGGCATGCATATTATCGAAGCCAGCTCTCCTACAAATTTACCCAGTCATTTCACACCTCCTGATTTTTGCTCCGCAAAAATAGACGCGCCAGCGTCGTTGGAGGTGTGGCTACAGACAATTCTTGAATCACAACTGCCGGATGTTGTAGTGCTCGATATTGATGGTGTAGCCGGTAGCAATCATACGCTCCTTTCCACTATACAGTCGCATCCATACCTTTCTACCATACCTATGGTTATACTGGCCTGGGATTGCCTGATACCAATTGGAAGTTATCACAATTCCTCGCAGACGCAGGTAACCTGCCTGACTAAGCCATTTGATGCACGCACCCTGCACGCGACGATCGAGCAGATACCTGGTCCAGGTAAAGAGAGCAGCTTTACTGCCGAACAAGAGGCATTGCTTGCTGCGCGTTCTGTAACCACTGCTCCTAGTATCTGGCCTCTTATCACTGCTGTTGGCTTGCTCCTATCATTCATTGGCCTGATGACGCAGATCACTATTAGCGCACTGGGTCTTCTCATTTTTATCTCTGCCCTGTTATGGTGGACACTCGGCACAAAGGCAGAGCCTGACCCGTTAGCTGTTGAAATGAGCATATCTAAACTTCTCTGAATGTTCAGGTTCTTGTAAGGAAAGCTTCTCAAGCTGCAAGTCAGATATCAGGCCCAGGCACAATAATCAATCTGGTATCGTTTAACCTGCGGGAAACGAATGGCAAGTATGGAAGAAAAAGGTACAGCCCCTGAAATCTCACAAGTGGAAAAACAAGCACCGGCATCAAAGAGCAAGGGCTCACGCAAGCGTCGCATTACAATATTTATCGGTGTAAGCCTGTTGAATATCGCACTACTTGTTTTTCTATGGACACAACTGCTGACACCTGCTCAAAATGCTGCTCAAGGCCAGAGCCGGGCCAATGATCCGCTCGTAGGGCATCGCGCACCGGATTTTACGTTAGATGCTTTAAGCTTGCATCCAGCAGCATCTATTTCTCTGGCCAGCTTCAAAGGGAAGCCTGTTGTGCTTAACGTTTGGAACTCAACATGTGGGCCGTGTGTGAATGAAGCTCCGCTCTTGCAATCCCAGTGGCAGCGCCTACAGTCTCAGGGAGTTGTCTTTATTGGTATCGATTTTCAAGATACCAAAAGCGATGGGCTGAGCTTTTTGGAGAAATATGGCATCACCTACCTGAATGTGTTAGATGCAAGTGGCTCAACTGCCATTAGTTACGGGGTAACAGGCACGCCTGAAACGATTTTTATTGACCGTCAAGGAGTGGTGATCAGCAGAGTACCCTACGAGCTTACCAAGCAAACGTTGCAGAGCAACCTGCAATTGATTTCCCGCTAAGGGGAAATGATGTTTGAAATTCGTTTGATTGTTCGGACGGCACATTTACTGGCCGCCGCTGCCTGGGTAGGGGGTAGTATCCTGTATCTTGTTGCAGTCTTGCCCGTATTGCGTAGTGGAGGGATTACTCCAGAAGTATCCACGCAGATTGCTACGCTTTTCCGGCGTATGGTGAATATGTGTATAGGAGTGCTTCTTCTGAGTGGCGCTTATCTGATGTTCGACCGCTTGACATCAACATCTTTAGGATGGCTGTATCTGGTGGTCCTGGGCGTGAAGATTATAGTTGCGCTGGGTATGTTTGTGCTGGCAATCTATCTTGGACAGAGTAATATTCGCCGACTGGCAAAGCGTACGACGCGCCTCTCTAAGGCTGCGCCGCAACTGATGTTAGCCCTGGGAATACTAGTATTTTTGCTGGGTGCGCTCCTCAACGGATTGTTCGAGGTGACCATCGCACCAACGTAGGGCCCGATTAGTAAGGTAGCAATATGCAAACTGCTGTGAGTGTGCCACAGGAAGAAGAAAAGCCTAAATCACGACGACGAAGGCGGCTGCCGATTAGCTTCATCCTGGGTGGACTTGCCATCCTGGGAGCCGTGATCTATCTCGTCTATGCGAATACACAGGCTAATGCAGTTTACTATTTGACTGTCTCTGAGCTGAAAAGCTGTTCCATTTGTACCTCGCAGTCGGTGCGTGTGGCTGGTGTCGTTCAAAAGAAATCGGTTGTGCGCAACGACCAGCAACAACAGATTAGTTTTGTGATCTCAGATGGCGGACATTCGCTTCCCGTCATCTATAGCGGCATCGTGCCTGATATCTTTCGCCCCGGTATTACGGTGGTTGTGGAGGGTCATTATACAGGCCAGGGACCGTTTCAAGCTCAAACGCTACTTGCCAAATGTCCATCAAAGTTTCAGGCTGCAACACCAGAGCCGTAGGGACGAGGTTTATCCTCGCCCGGTAGTAAGGTTTTATCGTGTATTTCTCCGATATAGGCATCATCTCACTTATACTTGCTTTAGGATTTGCCGTCTTCACGATGGTCGTAGCCATATTGGGTGCAACACGCGAAATACCCCAACTCGTAGCCAGCTCCAAACGGGGTGTTCTGACCGTTGCTTTTTTTCTGATACTGGCTTCAGCCGCTTTGATTGCTTCATTTCTTACACATGACTTTGGTTTGAGCTACGTCGCGCAGCATTCAAATCTAGCTATGCCCTGGTACTACACTGCCTCTGCTTTTTATGGCGGGCAAGAGGGTTCCTTGCTATACTGGGCATTGATGCTCTCAATCTTCTGTGCAATATTCGTCTTTACTGCAAAACGCGCTCCCGCTGTACTTGTGCCTTACGTGATGGCTACCTTGATGGGCATAGAGACCTTCCTCTTGATAGTGCTGACAACTGTCAGTAATCCTTTTGTACGCCTGCCTGTGCCTTTAGCTGATGGAGTGGGGCTGAATCCGCTCTTGATGGATCCAGGCATGCTGATACATCCCCCTATGTTATTGATGGGCTATATGAGCTTTTCAGTACCCTTTGCCTTCGCTGTTGCCGCCATGATTACCGGAAAACTCGATAGTGAGTGGTTGCGCTCCATTCGTCGCTGGATGAGCGATGGTGCAGGAACGGCGCGGCATGCTCAAGGTATGGAATCTAAGCCTGGTGATCGCCTCCTTTGCTCTTTCGATATTTGGTACTTTTGAGGTGCGTAGTGGCATCATCAACTCTGTCCATTCGTTTGCCTATTCAGCCATCGGCGGGTATTTTCTAGCGTTCCTTGGCATCGTAATTGTATTTAGCATCGGACTATTCATTTTTCGTTTACCTAAGCTGCGGCCTGAACAAGAATTTGATTCGGTGATTTCGCGGGAAGGGAGTTTCTTGCTTAACAATCTTCTGCTGATCGGCATAACGTTCGCGACCCTGTGGGGAACCCTCTTCCCGCTCATCTCAAACGCTGTGCGCGATCAAACCCTGACCGTAGGGCCACCTTTCTATAACCAGGTTAATGGGCCGATCTTTATTGTACTGATTTTGGCAATGGGCGTTGGTCCCTTATTGGCATGGCGACGCACCTCTACTCGTGCTTTGCGGCGCAATCTAGGCATTCCAGCGCTTGCCGCTGCCATTTGTGCAGCCGTGTTGCCACTTTTGGGTATTCGCGACATCTGGGCAAACATCGCCTTTGCCGTCTGTGCATTTACTGCTGGTGCGATGCTCT
>WNGJ01024488.1_pt1 | contig 11333 bp, 11 predicted proteins | sample 5400611 | NCBI WGS metagenome assembly WNGJ01 (sample SAMN13153375, study PRJNA577476) | soil metagenome | isolation source: 40 cm soil or saprolite under Garry oak tree replicate 1 | place: USA:California | collected 2016-06-15 | reverse complement strand
CGGGCAGCCCCGGTGAGCCGTCGGGCCGCCCGCCGAGCCGGGCGCATTCGTGCAGCACGCCCTCGACATCGGTCCGGTCCGGGTGGTCCTGCACGACTCGACCGACCCTGGCCGCGGCGGTGGCGCGGCCTGCGGCGAGCGGCTGGCCGTCCTCGACGCCCTGCTCAGCCAGCGGCCCGGCGCGCCGACCGTGGTCGCGATGCACCATCCGCCGTTCTCGACCCGGGTGCCGATCATCGACGCGATGAAGTACGAGGGACTCGCGGATCTGGCCACGGTCATCGAGCGGCACCCGCAGATCGTGCGGGTGATCTGCGGCCATGTGCACCGCCCGATCACGACAGGGTTCGCCGGCACGATCGCGATGACCTGCCCGAGTACGTGGGTGCGGCTCACGTTCGGCAACCCGCCGCCGGCCAGCCCGGTCATCGCCGGGCCGCCTGGACTGGCGCTGCACCTCGTCGATGCGGGCGGCGGCACGCTGTCACATCTGATCCCGATCGGCGAGTATCAGCCTGGCTGAACGCGCCGGTGGGTGCCGGCCTCGCGGGCGCGCCCGCGAACCGGGGAACCGCCGGCCCGCCGGCGGGCGGGGGAGCGGGGGCTCGATCGCGATCCCGGCGGCCCCAGCCGCGGCCGGCCGCCGTGGCCGGGTGCGGCTCATGCCCGCCGAAGACCTGGCGGATCGCCGTCCGCGCGGCAGTCATCCGCGGAGCGTCCGGTGTGGCCCTCGGCGCCGTGATCGCGCGGGGCGGAGGCGTGCAGTTGCGCCGCGACCCAGTCCGCGGTGTGGTACCGGTGAAACGGCGCGAGGTTCGCGCAGCCGTGGTTTCCCTCCTGAAGGAGCAGCAACTGAGCGGGCCCGGCCGCCTCGGCCACCAGTCGCTGCGCTTGCTGCCAGGGAATGAGGCGGTCGCGCCGGCCCATCACGGCGAGCAGCGGGCACCTGATCGCGCCGGCCCGGCCGGCCAGGCTGAGCGTCGACGCCACGGCACGTGCGGCCGCGTCGCTCGCGGACGCCGACCGTACGCGGAACGCGGCCCTGGTCAGACCGGGCAGCCGGTCCCAGGTTGCGCCGAAGTCGTAGGGGCCCGCGAGCGCCACGCAGGCCCGCACCCGCTCGTCGCCGCTGGCGACCCGCGGCGCGTAGTAACCGCCCAGGCTGACGCCCCAGACGCCGATCCGGCTGGCGTCGAGCGCGGGCTCGGCGCAGAGCCGGTCGAGGATAGCCGCGCCCGGTACCTCCCAGTCACCCCGGATGGGCAGGTCGTACTCGGCCTCGCCCTGGCCGGGCCCGTCCACGCTGAACGTGGCGAGCCCGCGGTCGAGGAAGAGCTGTTCGGTGCTACCGAACTCCTCCTTGGCCGAGTCCAGGCCCGGGATCAGCAGCACGACCGGGTGCGGCCCGCTACCGGGCGGCGTGCGCAGCACTCCGGCGAGGCGCGCCCCCTCGAACGGTATTTCGATCCGCCGGCCCGGCGGGACCAGGAACGGCAGGGCGTCGGTCAGGCAGCGCACGGCGGCGCGGTGCGCGGCACGCAGCTGGTCCATGTCGTCGACGAACAGGAACTTCGCGAAGTGGTAGTAGACCGAGGCGCGGGACAGGTGGGCGCCGGCGGACAGCTCGTGGCCGGAGGCGAGCGCGTCACGGCCGAGCTTCTCGTGGCCGGCGGCGGCCGCGCTCCACGCGGCACACCAGCGCGCCCATTCCCCGACACCGGCGGTGATCCGCTCGAAATCCGGCGCGGTGACGCCGTTGGCGGTGAACCTCGGCGCCCAGTGCGAGATGGCCGCGGCAACCCGGTCGTCCACACAGCCTCCCGCGTTCGGGCCCGCCGCGATCCGCCGCCACGCCGGGGGCGGTGCCCGGCCGGCGGGGCGCCCGGCCGGCGGGCGGTGCCCAGCGAATGCAAACGAATGCATACCTCCTGAGCGGCGGCGCGTCAACGCGGGCGCGGCGGCGCGTCAGCGCCCGGGCGGCCCGGGCCGGGATATGGTCGCCTCTGTGGCCCACGATCTCGTCGCCGAGGGGCGCCGGGTCCTGACCGGCGGCGTTCCCGAGCCGCCCGCGCGGCTGAGCCGGAGGCACCGCCTCGCCGCGCTCGCGGCGGACGTCGACGGCGACGTGGGCGCCGTGCTCTTCGCCCGCCGCGGCACCAGTGGCCAGCCCTGGTTCGAGGTCGTGGTTTTCGAGCGGGGCGCGGGCGGCCACTGGGAAGGTACCGGGGCGAGCGGCGGGCAGGCAGAAGACGACATCCTTGATGACCGGCCGCCATCGGCGGCACTCGGCGCGCCGCTGCGCTGGGAGGGCGGCGGCGCCTGCCCGGGGAAGATGGCGCCGCGCCGGCGACTCGGCGTCCCGCGGCTGCTGCGTGGCGGGCGCGTGCTGAACCACACCCTGGTCCGGGCCGCCGCCGAGACCGGCCAGGTACGCGTCCACGGCGCGCACGGCGAGCGCATCCTGCCGGTGCCGCGCCACGGCCAGCTTGTGGTGGTGTGGCGGGGCCGCGCCGCGCCGTCGCTCACGCCGTGGTCGGCCGACGGGGCGCGAATCGGGCCGGAGGTCTCGGTAGCGTCCGGGGGATGGTGACGCCGCGGCCGGCCCGGCCGGGCGACCGGGCGGCGATAAATCGCGGGCGGCGGCTGACCTGGCGCTACCAGCCGCGCTCGCGCCACTCCCGCAGGTGCGGGCGTTCCCTGCCCAGCGTCGTGTCCTTGCCATGACCGGGGTAGACCCACGTACCGTCGGGCAGGGGGCCGAAGATCCGGTCCTCGAGGTCGGCAGGTGGATGACGCGCAGCACCGCCTCGCCGACCCGCACCTCGTCACCGCCCGAGATCGGCTGTGCCACCTCGACCGGCAGCTCCCCGGCGTCGGCGGGATGGGCAGCCACCGGCGCGCCCGTGGCCTCCTTGACCTCGCGCAGCGCAACCCAATGGTCCTGGTGGCGGTGGGTCGTGACGATCGAGGCGAGTTCCGTGCCGTCGATGAGATCGAGCAGCCGGCCCGCCTCGTTGGCCGCGTCGATCAGCAGCCCCTCGCCCGTTACCGTGCAGCGCAGCAGGTAGGCGTTGTTGTCGAACGGGCCCACGGCAATCTTGGCGACGGTGAGGCCGGGCAGTTCCCTGACGTCGGGCGGCCCGCCCACGGCCACGGCTCCTGTGTAGCTCACCCTGATCCTCCTGAGGTAACCCTGGATATGAGGTAACCCTAGATAACGGCCGGCGCATCGCCGCGGGCGCTGCCAGACCGGCGAGCCGCGCGAACCCGTCAGCTTTGTCGTACCCCGCGGATACCATGGCGTGGCACCTTTGTGCCGTGCGGAACAACCAGGAGCGCCGTGGCTGATCGTCTCATCGTTCGCGGGGCACGCGAGCACAACCTGAAGGATGTCTCGCTCGATCTGCCCAGGGATGCGCTTATCGTTTTCACCGGCCTGTCCGGGTCCGGTAAGTCCAGTCTCGCATTCGACACGATCTTCGCCGAGGGGCAGCGCCGCTACGTGGAGTCGCTGTCCGCGTATGCCCGTCAGTTCCTCGGCCAGATGGACAAGCCCGATGTGGACTTCATCGAGGGCCTGTCGCCCGCCGTGTCCATCGACCAGAAGGGCACCAGCAAGAACCCGCGGTCCACGGTCGGGACGATCACCGAGGTCTACGACTACCTCCGGTTGCTATACGCGCGCATCGGCAAGCCGCACTGCCCGGTGTGCGGCCGCCCGATCGCCAGGCAGACGCCACAGCAGATCGTGGACCGGATGCTCGAACTGGAGGAGGGCACCAGGTTCCAGGTCCTCGCGCCGGTGGTGCGGGGCCGCAAGGGCGAGTACGGGGAGCTGTTCCGCGAGCTGCAGACCAAGGGGTACTCCAGGGCCCGGGTGGACGGCGTGGTCGTGCGCCTGGACGAGGCGAGCGCCGGCCAGTTGCCCGCGCTGAAGAAGTACGAAAAGCACGATATCGAAGCGGTCATCGACCGGCTGTCGGTAAAGCCCACCGCCCGCCGGCGGCTGACCGACTCGGTGGAGACCGCGCTGGCGCTTTCCGGGGGGGTGGTCATCCTCGACCTGGTCGACCTGCCCGCCGACGACCCGCACCGGGAGCGGATGTTCTCCGAGCACCTCGCCTGCCTGTACGACGATCTGTCGTTCGAGGAACTCGAACCCCGCTCGTTCTCCTTCAACTCGCCGTGGGGCGCCTGCCCGGACTGCACGGGCCTCGGGACCCGGATGGAGGTCGATCCCGAGCTCGTCGTCCCCGACCCGGCGAAGACGCTGGCCGAAGGCGCGATCGCGCCCTGGAGCGGCGGGCACGTCTCCGACTACTTCATCCGGCTCATCGAGGCGCTCGGGGCCGCGCTCGCCTTCAGCATCGACACGCCGTGGCAGCGGCTGCCCGCGAAGGCGAAGGACGCGCTGCTGCGCGGGTACGGCGCCCAGGTGCACGTCCGCTACCGGAACCGTTACGGCCGCGAGCGCTCGTACTACACCTCGTTCGAGGGCGCCATCCCCTACATCGAGCGCCGCCACTCCGACGCGGAGAGCGATTCGAGCCGTGAGCGGTACGCGAGCTTCATGCGCGAGGTGCCGTGCCCGTCCTGCCACGGCGCCAGGCTCAAGCCCATCGCGCTCGCCGTCACCGTGGGCGGCAGGTCGATCGCCAGCCTGTGCGGGATGCCCATCGGCGAGCTCGCGAAGTCGCTGCTGGCCCTGGATCTTTCCGAGCGGGACAAGCACATCGCGGAACGCGTGCTCAAGGAGGTCAACGCGCGGCTCGGCTTCCTGCTGGACGTCGGCCTTGACTACCTCACCCTCGATCGCGCGTCCGCCGGGACAACCATCGGCTGCTGGAAACCTTGATCAGGCTCCGCGACATCGGCAACACGCTGATCGTCGTCGAGCATGACGAGGACACGATCAGGACGGCGGACTGGGTGGTCGACATCGGCCCTGGCGCGGGTGAGCACGGTGGCACCATCGTGGTCTCCGGCACCGTGGGTGAGCTGATCGCCAGCGAGAAGTCACTTACCGGCGCCTATCTGTCCGGCCGCCGGAGCATCCCGGTCCCGCGGCAGCGGCGCCAGGTGTCCAAGACCCGCCAGCTGGGGGTCAAGGGGGCGCGCGAGCACAACCTGCAGGACATCGACGTGGCGTTCCCGCTTGGCTGTTTCGTCGCGGTCACCGGTGTCTCGGGGTCGGGCAAGTCGACGCTGGTCAACGACATCTTGTATCTCGCGCTCGCCAGGGAGCTGCACGGCGCCCGCACCCAGCCGGGCAAGCACGTGCGGATCACCGGCGTGCATCACCTCGACAAGGTGGTGCACGTCGACCAGAGCCCGATCGGGCGCACCCCGCGGTCCAACCCCGCCACCTACACCGGGGTGTTCGACCACATCCGGCGGCTGTTCGCGCAGACCACCGAGGCGAAGGTCCGCGGGTACCAGCCCGGCCGGTTCTCCTTCAACGTCAAGGGCGGCCGGTGCGAGGCGTGCTCGGGCGACGGCACAATCAAGATCGAGATGCAGTTCCTCCCGGACGTGTACGTGCCCTGTGAGGTGTGCCACGGCGCCCGCTACAACAGGGAAACCCTCGAGGTCCACTACAAGGGCAAGACGATCTCCGAGGTTCTGGACATGCCGATCGAGGAGGCGGCGAGCTTCTTCGAGGCGGTCCCGCCGATCCGCAGGCACATGCAGACCCTCGCCGACGTGGGCCTCGGTTACGTCCGGCTGGGCCAGCCCGCCCCGACCCTGTCCGGCGGAGAGGCGCAGCGGGTGAAGCTGGCGTCGGAGTTGCAGCGCCGCTCGACCGGCCGGACCGTGTATGTTCTCGACGAGCCCACCACGGGCCTGCATTTCGAGGACATCGGCAAGCTGCTCGGCGTGCTCGGGCGCCTGGTCGACGCGGGCAACTCGGTGATCGTCATCGAGCACAACCTCGATGTGATCAAGACGGCGGACTGGATCATCGACATGGGCCCGGAGGGCGGCTCGCGCGGCGGCCTTGTCATCGCCACGGGAACGCCTGAGCAGGTGGCCGCCACGGAGGAAAGCTACACCGGCCAGTTCCTCGGGAAGGTCCTGGGCGGGTGACCGCCGCTGCGCCGTCCACGGCCGAGCGCACCGTCGCGACCTCGCATGGCAGCGCCGTCGTCCTGCTCGACGAGGTGCCGCGGCCCGCGTTCCTGCTCGCGCTCACCCACGGCGCCGCCGGCGGCGTGGCGGCCCCGGACCTGCTCGCCACCCGCGGTGCCGCGCTCGCAGCCGGCGGCGCCGTCGCCCGGGTCGTGCAGCCCTACCGGGTCCGCGGCGCCCGCGCCCCCGGATCGGCCAGCCGGCAGGACGCCGCCTGGATCGAGGTCATCGCCACGCTGCGGCGGGCGGTGGACGCGATCCCGCTGATTCAGGGTGGCCGCAGCAACGGCGCCAGGCTCGCCTGCCGCACCGCGCCGCAGGTGGGCGCCCGTGCGGTGATCGCGCTGGCCTTCCCGCTGCACCCGCCCGGCCATCCAGAACGCTCTCGCCGCGACGAACTGCGCGCCGCGGGCGCCGCGGGCGCCGAGGTGCTCGCCGTGAGCGGCAGCAGGGACCCGTTCGGGACTCCCGGTTCGGCTGACGCCGGGCAGGTCGTCGTGCTGGACGGGGACGGGCACGGGCTGTCGAAAAATCCGGCCGCGGTGGCTGCGGCGGTATCGGCCTGGCTGCGCGAGCGGGTCATGAAGCCCGCGTGAGATTCCTTGCCGCCTGGCGAGGCGCTTGAGGCAGGTCCTATGCGGCCGGTGAAGGCTGGCAGATGTCCGTCGGCCGGTGCGGCGCGATGACGTCACCGTCCGGGAGCAGCTCCCCCGTGTCCTCGAAGAGGACGACCCCGTTACACAGCAGGCTCCACCCCTGCTCGGGGTGGGCGGCGAGCGTGCGGGCCGCCTCACGGTCCGGTGACTTCGAGTCCGGACATGGCGGCGTGTGCGGGCACATGGCGTGCCTCCCGGTCTTCCCCTGAACGGGATGTTCCCCCGTCCCAGCTTGCTCTCATCTGTACTACGGCGGGAGACGACACGCCGTTCAGCCGCGAAAGTTCCCGTTCGGACCGGCGTAAACCGATTCTGCGCACCTGCGCCGCCGTGACTCCAGGCTAGCCGCTCGCCCGCGTGGTTTGCCCGCAGCTCAACCGGCCCGCGACCGGATCCCGAGCCAGGCGCGATAAACGCCGCTGCAGGTCAGGCGTTCGCTGCTGTCATGGCGCCCCCTGGGGCCTGCTCCGGCTGCGGCGGGAGATGCGGGATTCCGGTGAGCCGGTGCTCCTCGCGCAGGGTCAGCAGCCGTTCGGCTTCCGCCCGCCACATCTTGACCTTCGGCTTGGCCTTGGCCTTGCGGCGGTAGATCCAGTCGTCGTATCCGAGCGGCCCGACCTCGACACGCTCGGTGGCGTACGCGGCACGCATGACCGCGGTGAGCGCGGCATCGAACGCCAGGCCAAGCGTGCGCTGCCCGGGCAGGGGCGCGCGGAGCGCCTGCGCCTGCCGAAGGGCATCCTCGGTGTCTTTTGCGGCCTGGAACAGTTCAGGGAACCGCGCGGCCAGTTCGGCATCCGCGGCGTACCTTTCCATCGCCTCGCGGCTCGGCCTGCGGCGCGTGACCATCGTGACGTTCTCCTGGCCGGTAGGTGCTTCGTCCCTGCGGGCGCTTGGTGTCCTCGGGCACCGCCGCGCGGCGCCGTGCCTCAGCGTACGCCCCCCGTTCGCGCCCGCTCCGGCGGCCCGGCCGGTTACGGCTCGTGCCCGGGGAACGGGGGTGTTCCAGGGGCCGTCGGGATCTGGGGTGTCCCGCGGCGCGGCACCAGTGCCCGGCCGGCGCGACGCAGCGCGCGCTAGCGCGCGAAAAAGTGCCAGCCGAGCCAGCCCCACAGCAGCAGGATGAGCACCCGGGTGATGCGAGTCTGCATCAGGAAGCCGACCATCTGCCCGGCCGTGGGGATCCGGGAACCGCGGCGGCGCGCGGCGACTTCGAGCCCGATCAGCGCGGCGGCGATGACGGTAAACCCGTAGACCGTGATGTCATGTGTGCTCATCGGCAGGTCACCGCCTGATCAGCCCCCACCCGGCGAGCAGCCACGCGGCGAAGGCGGTGCTCTTGACCACGTGATAGTCAAGCAGTGGGCCGGTGACCACGCTCAGCGTCGGATGCCACCACTGTGAGCCGTCCCTGAAACCCGCCGCCTCCCACTCGAAGAACATTATCGCGGCGACCGCCCAGTACGATGCGCCGGTGATGTCCAGGCGCTCGGGGGGCGGGATTCGCTGCGGCGGCCAGCGGAAAGCGATCACCGCAAGCGTGACCGAGGGAACCGCCACCGCCACCGTCGCTGCCGTCGTGAACGAGGCGATACCGCCCGCGAGCCAGGAATATCCAGCGACGCCCGCGCCCACGATGGCCGTCCGCACCGGGTGCCCTGCCCAGTCAGGATTTTGCTCCATAGCCATCTGTGCTCCCGGTTCAGGATCTTATCCGTTCCAGGTCACCGGTAACCGCAACCATAGCCGCATGGGCTATCTTCCCTTCTCGCCCGGGCCGGCACGCTTCGCCATCCCGGTCCCCGAGCGCCATTGCCGGGCCGTCGCCGCGCCGGCTGCGCGGGCTCGCGCGGTGCGCCCGGTCACCGCGCCCGAGCCCGCGGGCGCCTGCCGCGGGGCCGGGGACGACGATGGCAGAAATGTCATGTGGATTGGCGGCGGGTGGCAACCTCTGGCACGCTGGGCTGACCCGGGTCAGGTGACCGGCGGGCTGTGGAGTGCACGGGCAGGGGGACGCCTGCCGGTGGGGGAGGCACCCGTGGACGAGCCGGAGGGGGCGGCGACCTGGTTTCGGCTGGCACCGGAGCCACGTCAGTGATCGCGTGGACACCCGCGCGGGCGCTCGCCATCTACCACGACGGGGTCACCGTCGTCCGCGAACTCGCCAGCCAGGTCACCGGTGCGGGCTGGGACGCGCCGACCCCGTGCACCGAGTGGCGCGTCATCGACCTCGCGGCCCACCTGCGCTGCGTCGCCGACGACTACCACGAGTATCTCGACGACGCACCGGCGAGCCGCCTCGCCAGGCTCATGGCCACCGGCGCGCCGGCCGCGTCCCTGGCGCGGAAGCTCGCCAGGCAGAACGCCGCCGAGCTCGCCACCTTGCCCGACGTGACCGGGACCGAGCACATCGCGGCGTTCGCCACATCGGCGCGGTCGTACGCGCAGCGGATCTCCCAGTTCTGGGACCTGCCACATCACCGGTACCGCGGCGTCGAGGTGACGGTGGGCGGCATGGCCGGTGCCGCCTGCGCCGAATGGCACCTGCACGCATGGGACCTGGTCCGTGCCATGCGCAAGGACTACCGCCCGGCCGCGCCCGAGGTGCTGGCGTCCGGCTGGCGGGCCGGCCTCCCGCACATTCCGCTGCCAGCAGCGGGCGATCCCTGGGAGGCATTACTGGCCGCGTCGGGCCGCTCGCCCGGTTGGCACCCCTGAGCCCGCGGCGCCCGCCCGCGTTGTTAACACACCCGTCACGTCCGCGATTCGGCCGCGAAACGCCGGCCCGGCACGATCTCGGTTGTGGGTCAGGCACAAGGCGGGACAGGGCACGAGCGGCACCGGCCTGACACGGGACGGTGCCAGCTTGTGCCGGGCAGCCCGCCGCGGCATTGCCGCGGCGGGCTCACGTGCGGCGCCATGGCGCGGCGGTGATGGCTCCGCACGGATCGTCTCACCTCGCTGGCGCGGCGGCTTGCCACCAAGCCGCCGCGCCAGCGGCTATCCCCCGGGCCACACACGCCGCGCCCGCGGCTAGCCGACGGTAGCTCAGGGCACAGCGCACGCTAACCCTTCAGGCCAGGTCTTACCGATCCGGCGGACTTCCTGCCGGCGACTCCGTGCAGATGCGCATGCTGGACGAGACGATCGCCCGGCTCGTCGCCGGGCGGGACCAACCCTGACCGCGGCCGGCCCATGAAACCAAGCCCGGGCATAACCGGCTGCCCGCATCGGCCGCGTGATGGCGCAAGGCGCGGGCAAGAGCAGGCTGTCACCGCCTGCGGCATGTCGCTCAGGCCGGCAGCGGCGCGCGGCGGGCCCAGCGCCGGACGCATGGCATGGTTGTCCTGGAGGCGGCGCTCCAGCGGCCGCCCGGAAAAACGATCATGATGGGCCGGCGGCGACCGGCCGGCTCACATCTCAGGGAGCCCTGCCGCCGATGACATTCGACGTGAACACGATCCGCGGCGACTACCCCGCGCTCGCCGACGGGTACGCCTACCTCGACGGAGCGGCGGGCACCCAGGTCCCCGAGGCGGTCATCGGCGCGATCTCGGCGGCCTACCGCGCCGGGATCGGCAACGCGGGCGGCGCATTCCCCGCCAGCGACCGGGCCGGCCAGATCGTCGCGAGATGCCGCGCGGCACTCGCCGACCTGGCCGGCGGCCAGCCGGACGGCGTGATCCTCGGCCCGAACATGACCACGCTCACCTACCGGCTGGCCGGGACCCTCGCCAAGAGCTGGCGCCGCGGCGACGAAGTGATCGTTTCCCGGCTCGACCACGACGCCAACGTCAGGCCCTGGGTGCAGGCGGCCAGGCACGCGGGGGCGACCGTGCGCTGGGCTGAGGTGGAAACAGAAACCGGCGAGCTCCCCGCCGCCCAGTACGATCACCTGCTCTCCGGCCGAACCCGGCTGGTCGCCGTCACCGCGGCGAGCAACGTGCTCGGCACCCGGCCGGACGTGGCGGCCATCACCGCGAAGGCACACCGGGCCGGCGCCATCACCTATGTCGACGGCGTGCACGCCGCACCGCATGGTCCCATCGACGTGGCGGCGCTCGGCGCGGACTTCTTCGCCACGAGCGCGTACAAATGGTCCGGCCCGCACATCGGCGCCGTGATCGCTGACCCGGTCCTGCTCCGCGGCCTGCGCCCGGACAAGCTCGCCGCAGCGCCTGACACCGTGCCCGAGCGGTTCGAGACAGGCACACCGCCATACGCCGACCTCGCGGGCGCCGCCGCCGCGGTCGACTACCTCGCGTCGCTCGACCGCGCGGCGAGCGGCTCGCGCCGCGCCAGGCTGCTGGCCTCGATGGCCGCCGCCGAGGCGCACGAGCAGCGGCTCTTCCGCGTCCTGCTCGACGGCCTCGCGTCCATGCCGCACGTCACCTGCTACGGGAAGGCGGCCAGCCGCACCGCCACCGCCTACTTCACCGTGGCCGGCCACACCCCGCGCGACGTCGCGGCCCATCTCGCCGCGCGCAAGGTGAACGTGTGGAACGGCCACAACTACGCGTGGGAGCTCACCAGGGTGCTCGGCATCAG
>WNGJ01017321.1_pt1 | contig 11335 bp, 9 predicted proteins | sample 5400611 | NCBI WGS metagenome assembly WNGJ01 (sample SAMN13153375, study PRJNA577476) | soil metagenome | isolation source: 40 cm soil or saprolite under Garry oak tree replicate 1 | place: USA:California | collected 2016-06-15 | reverse complement strand
TCGCGGAGCCTCGCCTGGGCGGGCGGACGGTTCTCACCTTCCCGCTGCTTCCGCCTCCGCAGAAGAACTGATCGCCGCCATCGGACTCGAGCCCCGACACGCCCACTCCAGGCGGCATCTCGAGCTTCTCCAGGACCTCTCCTGTTCGAGGATCGACCCGCCTCAAATCGCTCTCGTCACCTTCCCAGGTGCCGTGCCAGAGCTCGCCGTCGATCCAGGTGACCCCGGTGACGAAGCGGTTGGACTCGATGGTGCGAAGAATCGCCCCGGTTTGGGGATCGATTTGATGGATCTTCCGGCCCCGATACTGCCCCACCCAGAGCGTCCCTTCGGCCCACGCGAGGCCCGAGTCACCGCCGCCGCCGGGCGCCGGGATCGTGGCGAGCACACGGCCGGTCTTCGGATCGATCTTCTGGATTCGATCCTCGGCGAGCTGAAACAGGTGCTTGCCGTCGAAGGCCGTTCCTGCATGCCCGGCGACATCGATCGAGCGCAGCATTTTCCCGCTCGCAGGATCGAAGGCGTTCAGCTTGTCTCCGGACGCAAACCAGACGTGCTGGCCGTCATACGTGACCCCATTCACCCGGTCGACACCCGGAAACGGTCCATACTCACGGACGATCTCGGCCTCTGATCGATTCATGCTTCCATCCTAGTCACTCGGTAGTGGAGCCGGGAGTAACAAGGTCGTCGTGAATCCCGGCACCGACGGGGTCATCCAACGACGAGCTCGCCCGCGACCAAATGACTGTACCTTGCCTGCTGCCGCAAGCGAGTCCAGTGCCCGCTGCACGGTGCGCTGGCTGGCTCCGAGCGCAAGTGCCAGGGCCGAGCTCGACCACGACTCGCCGTCGGCGAGGAAAGCGAGCACCGCCGCATGCTGCTCTTCGACGGGCCGCGCCAGCACGACGACCTCGCGTGCGCGGCGCGGCACCAGCGCAAACCCTCGCTTCGTCGCGCTCACGCCGGCCAGCGTCCGAAGCACTCCGCGGAGCCGCCCGATTTCGACGCGCAACCGTGCGCGATGCGATTCATCGGCGTGCTTCGCTCCGAATGCGCGCGCGAGCAGCGTGCCCCTCGGCACGTCTCCCGGCCAGGCTTCGCCCAGAGCGCGTGCGAGCGCGAACAACACCGGACGCCTTGCAAGCGAGACCACCGTGCGTGCGTCACGCACGACATGCCGGCACGCGTCCACGATGAATGCTTTCGACGCCAGCAATTCTTCGACCTCCTCGAGCAGGAGGAGCCGCTCCTCGCCACGCGCAATCAGGCGCGCAGCAGGCGTATTGAGGACGAGGGATGCGCTTTCGACCTCCGCCGTCAGCGCAGGGATACCTGCGTGGTGCGCGGCACGCTCGGCCCGAACAAGCGCGGCGCGCGCCGTCTTCGTTCGGAGGCGTCGCATCGCGATCCCCGCGACGACCAGCTCGTGGGCGGCCCTCGACGCGGGCCGGAAGGGCGCGGGGTCGAGCTCGGCGAGCCTACGCTCGGCCTCGTCGAGGCGCCCGATCAGGAGGAGGCGCCGGACCTCGAGATAGCGCGCATGCGCGGCGTTCACCCGGTCGCCGTGCTCTTCGAGCATCGCCCGCGCCGCGTCGAGCGCCTTCGCAGGCCAGCCCAGGTCGCGCGAGACGAGTGCGATCTCGGCCTCGGCGACGACGCACCTCGTGCACGCGCCGCGGCTGTGATCAGCGAGTCCATCGGAATCCCGACACACTTGTCACTCCCACCCCTTCGATGCCCGATCCTAATCTATCTCACGACCACCAATCAGCAAGTCGTATCGCGAACGCTACGAACGACGAAGCACGGAGAAGAACGATGACGAAACACATGACCGGAACACGTGAAGAATGGCTGGCAGCGCGGATCGAGCTGCTTGAGGCAGAGAAGGAGCTGACGCGGCGCAGCGACCAGCTGGCGCGGCGGCGGCAGGCGCTGCCGTGGGTCCGGGTCGACAAGGAATATCGATTCGAGACCGATGAAGGGAGCGCCTCGCTTAAAGACCTCTTCCGAGGGCGCTCGCAGCTCCTTGTCTACCACTTCATGTTCGGGCCCGACTACAAAGCCGGGTGTCCGTCCTGCTCGGCGATCGCGGACGGGTTCAACGGCATCGCCGTCCATCTGGCGAACCACGATGTCACGCTGTCGGCGGTGTCGCTGGCGCCGCTCGCCAAGCTGCAGGCGTTCAAGCGGCGGATGGGGTGGACGTTTCCCTGGGCGTCCTCGCTCGGCGGCGACTTCAACTTCGACTTCAACGTCTCGGTCACCGAGCGGCAACAGCGCGAGGGCGGCGTCGAATACAACTACGAGCGCAGTGGCCACGCGCTGGACGCCAAGCCGGAAACCGCCGCCGAGGGGCCCGTGGCCGAGATCGCGGCCATGACCGGAACCGACGCGGCCGCGTTCATGCGCGAGAGGCCGGGCATGAGCGCCTTCGTGCTCGAGGACGGCGTCGTCTACCACGCCTATTCCACCTATGCGCGCGGACTGGACGGCCTCTGGGGCATGTACCAGTGGCTCGACCGCGCCCCCAAGGGGCGCAACGAGACGGGCCCCTGGTGGCGCCACCACGACAAGTACGACAAGCGCTGAGCCAAGTCTTTTGAGTCTAGCCGGCGCTGGCGCGCGCCGTACCGATCGTGGTCGGTGTGGTTGTCCTGATCGCCGGCTCCCTCCAGCTCACCGCGTGGAGGGCGCGTCGCCTTGCCTGCTATCGGGAGGCACCCGGGCGCGGCCGCACGCTGCCGGCTGACGCCGGCACGGCCTGGCGACACGGCCTGCGCCTCGGCCTCCACTGCAGCCGCTGCTGTGCCGGTCTGATGGCGATCCTCCTGGTCATCGGGGTCATGGACCTTCGCGCGATGGCCGTCGTGGCGGCAGCCATCACCGTCGAACGTCTCGCACCGGCCGGTGAGCGCGTCGCGCAAGCCATCGGGGCCGTCGTCGTCGGGGCAGGGTTGTTTCTGATCGCGCGAGCAGCCGGGCTCGGATGACGCACCCGCATCGCGCACCTGAACTTCGCCCACGTGCGCGCCGGGGACCTTAGATCAGGGTGGGCCGCACGTGCGGGCCATGACAGAGATCAGAGATGCTCGGCCGGAATGACAGGACGGGTTCACCGGATCGATTGGATCGCGGCGCCGAGCATCTTGCTGGGATGATCGAGCGTGCCGGTCTGCACGATCACCGCGAGCGCATCGATGCCGTTTTCGGCCAATCCCGCGGTCGGCACGCTGAAGGAATGCTCGGCACCGTTCCATTCGCCCAGCCGCAACCAGCGGCGGACCACGTTGTGATAGACGATGGTGTGCCCGCCGTTCTCGCCGCGGCCGATCGCAACCGGAACTGCCTTGGCGAGTTCGCACAACCAGACTTCGCCGCCGGCGGGTGCGTTGGCGCCGGGCGCGACCGTCACCTCGAACCGATCTGCGGAAACCGCGAGCTTCACCGGTACGGAGAGGGTCGACGAATCGGCCTGCGTCGCGAGGATCGCCGCATCGATCGCGTCCTTGTCGCTGCCCAGCGCATGCACCGCACCGTTGATCACGGCCTGCGGCGTGTAGACTTCGCGATCGCCCCGGACCCGGGCGTAGCCGCGCTGGCGGGCGGTGTGGTCCGGGTTGGCGAGCGTGTCCTTCCAGCCGAGGTAATCCCAGTAATCGATGGGCAGGCTCAGGGCCACGATCGCGGGATCGCGCGCCAATTCGCCCAGCAGGCGATCGGCGGGCGGACACGAGGAGCAGCCCTGGCTGGTGAAGAGCTCGACCACCGCGCGGGGCTCGGCGTGCGCACAAACGATCGCAGCCGAAACGGCGATCGCCAATGCGGCCGGGAATGCGACGCGGCGCTGCATCCGACTTCTCCGCTCACCCGATTCGGCCTGCCCCGAGGCCCCGGCCGAACACTTAAGGTGCCGAGCGCCAGCGAAGCCACTCAATTCGCGGTGAGCGGGCGGTGAGGCCGCATCGATTCCACTCGCGGCGGAGGCTCATGCGGCGAGACGCCGGAGCACGTAGTGCAGGATGCCGCCGTTCTTGAAATAATCGAGCTCTTCCAGCGTATCGATGCGCGCGATCAGCGGCACGCGCTTGAGCGAGCCGTCGGCCCCGACGATTTCCGCGATCAGGCGCTGATGCGGTTTGAGCTCGCCGGTGATGCCCCGGATCGTCACCGTCTCGTCGCCCCTGATGCCGAGCGATTGCCACGAGGAGCCCTCCTCGAACACCAGCGGCAGCACCCCCATGCCGACCAGATTCGAGCGGTGAATGCGCTCGAACGATTGGGCGATGACCGCGCGGATGCCGAGCAGCGCCGTGCCTTTGGCGGCCCAGTCGCGCGAGGAGCCGGTGCCGTATTCTCTGCCGGCGAAGACCACCAGCGGCACCTTTTCCTGCTTATAGCGCATCGCCGCGTCGTAGATCGGCATCTGCTGTTTCGAGGGATAGTGCGCCGTTACGCCGCCTTCCACCCCGCGCACCATCTGGTTCTTGATGCGGATATTGGCGAACGTGCCGCGCATCATGACCTCGTGATTGCCGCGCCGCGTGCCGTATTGATTGAAGTCGAGCGGCTTGACGTTGTGGGCCATCAGATATTTTCCGGCCGGCGAGTCCGGCTTGATCGATCCGGCCGGCGAGATGTGGTCGGTCGTGATCGAATCGAGGAACAGGCCGAGAATGCGCGCGTCGACGATATCGGTGAGCGGCACCGGGCCGCGGCCCATGCCGGAAAAATACGGCGGGTTCTGCACGTAGGTGGACTTGGGATCCCACGCGTAGGTGACCCCGCCCGTGATTCCGATCCGGCGCCAATTGGCATCGCCCTTGAACACGTCGGCATATTTGCGGGTGAACATGCCCTTGTTGATGATTTTCCGGATCACCGCCGTGATTTCGCGGCTCGACGGCCAGATGTCCTTGAGGAACACCGGCTTGCCCTTGGCATCGCTGCCGAGCGGCGATTTCAGCAGATCGAGCTGCATGGAGCCGGCGAGCCCATAGGCGACCACGAGCGGCGGAGAGGCGAGATAGTTCGCCCGCACGTCGGCATTGACGCGCCCCTCGAAATTGCGGTTGCCGGACAGTACGGCGGCGGCGACGAGATCCTGATCGTTGACCGCCTTGGAGATCTCCGGCGGCAGCGGCCCCGAATTGCCGATGCAGGTGGTGCAGCCGAAGCCGACCAGGTTGAAGCCGAGCTGGTCGAGCTCTTTCTGCAAGCCGGATTTGGCGAGATATTCGGCGACGACCTGCGAGCCGGGCGCGAGCGAAGTCTTGACCCAGGGCTTGGGCTTGAGCCCTTTCTCGTTGGCGTTCCTGGCCAACAGCCCGGCGCCGACCATCACGCTCGGATTGGACGTGTTGGTGCACGAGGTGATCGCCGCAATGACGACGTCGCCGTGCCCGAGGTCGTGGTCGCGTCGCTCGACCGGTACGCGCTTGCCCAATTCGCCCGCCTTGCCGAACTCCTTGTCCATGGCCTGCGCGAATCCCGCCTTCACCTCCTTGAGGAGCACGCGATCCTGCGGCCGCTTGGGACCGGCGAGCGAGGGCTGGACGGTGGCGAGATCGAGCTTGAGCATCTCGGTGAACACCGGATCCGACGTGCCCTTCTGGCGCAGCAGCCCCTGCGCCTTGGCGTAGGCTTTCACCAGACCCACGGTTGCGGCCGGACGGCCGGTATTCTCCAGATAGCGCAGCGTATCCTCGTCGATCGGAAAGAACCCGCAGGTCGCGCCGTATTCGGGCGACATGTTGCCGATCGTGGCGCGGTCCTCGACCGAGAGATGATCGAGCCCCGGCCCGCAGAACTCGACGAACTTGCCGACCACGCCGTGCCTGCGCAGCATCTGCGTCACGGTCAGCACGAGGTCGGTCGCGGTCACGCCCTCCTTGAGCTTGCCGGTGACCCGGAACCCGATCACTTCGGGCAACAGCATCGACATCGGCTGGCCGAGCATGGCGGCCTCGGCCTCGATGCCGCCGACGCCCCAGCCCAGCACGCTCAGGCCGTTGACCATGGTGGTGTGGGAATCGGTGCCGATGACCGTGTCCGGATAGGCCACTTCGACGGTGGCGGCGCGGCCGTCGATCTTCAGCTTCTGCTTGCGGGTAAAGACGGTGCGCGACAGATATTCGAGATTGACCTGGTGGCAGATGCCGGTGCCCGGCGGCACCACCCGGAAATTCTCGAACGAGCGCTGCGCCCATTTCAGGAATCGGTAGCGTTCCTGATTCTGCTTGTATTCCTCCTCCACGTTCTTCTTGAACGCCGCAGGCGAGCCGAAGAAATTGACGATCACCGAGTGATCGATGACGAGATCGACCGGAACCAGCGGATTGATCTTGTTGGGATCGCCGCCGAGATGGCGCATGGCGTCGCGCATGGCGGCCAGATCGACCACGGCCGGCACGCCGGTGAAATCCTGCATCAGCACCCGCGCCGGACGAAACGCGATCTCGCGCTCGGAACTGCGCTTTTTCAGCCAGGCCGCGACCGCCTTGATGTCGTCCTTGGTGACCGAGCGGCCATCCTCGTTGCGCAGCAGATTCTCCAGCAGCACCTTCATGCAGAACGGCAGCCGGGAAATACCCCTGAGCCCCCGCTTCTCCGCGGCCGGAAGACTGTAATAGACGTAGGTCCTGCTGCCGACCTTCAAGGTCTTGCGGGATTGAAAGCTGTCGAGCGAACTCATGATTCCGGTTCCATCCGATCGGGCGCACACCGGGGATGGTGGCGCGAAGACGAGGTGGCGAGCGCACGCGCCCTGACCGGATGCGCGGCCAACTGGGCGGTTTATAGAACTTCTTGCGTTATGGGGGAGCAGGTTTTTGACATGATCGCGCAGCACGGCCTGCTCGTGTCCGGCACGCCGGCCGGCAGTCTGCCGGTAAGGTACTGAATTGATGCGACTTTCCGGGTCCGAGCTGGAATGCGTCCGGGGCGGAAAACGCGTGTTCGCCAACATCGGCTTTGCGGTGGGGGCCGGCGAAGCGTTGCTGCTGCTGGGCCCGAACGGGGCGGGCAAATCCTCGCTGCTGCGCATGGTCGCCGGGTTGCTGCGGCCCGCGGCAGGAAGCCTCGAGCTTGCGGGCGCGGATTGTGACCGCAGCCTCGCCGAGCAGGCGCATTATCTCGGGCATCTCGATCCGCTGAAATCCTCGCTCAGCGTCGGCGAAAATCTGCGGTTCTGGACGCGCTTTCTCGGGGGCGGTCGCGGCGAGGGGCCGGACGAAGCGCTCCGGGTGGTCGGGCTCGAGCGGGTCGGCGACCTGCCGGCCGGCTATCTCTCGGCCGGGCAGCGGCGGCGGCTCTCGATCGCGCGGCTCGTGGCGGTCGAGCGGCCGATCTGGCTGCTCGACGAACCGGCAAGCGTGCTCGATGCCGACGGGCAGGCGCTGCTCGGCGAGGTGATGCGCCGGCACCTCGCCGCGGACGGCCTGATCCTGGCCGCAACCCATGCTCCGCTCGGGCTCGATTCTGCCCGGGAGCTGCGCTTGGGGGCGGTGCTGCCGTGATTGCTCATGCCTCTCAACTCGCTCGCTTCACCTCTCCCGCTTGCGGGGGAGGTCGGCTGGCGCGCTTTGCGCGGCAGCCGGGAGGGGGTCTTTCGGCGCATCGCCACTACGCGGCCCCCTCCCCATCCCTCCCCCGCAAGCGGGGGAGGGGGGCGCCTGCGGCTGTGCCTGCGAGCTGGCGCCCATGACCGCGCTCGCCGCGCTGCTTCTCCGCGACACGCGGCTCGCCGTGCGGGTCGGCGGCGGCGCGCTGATGGGCGTGCTGTTCTTCCTGCTGGTCGTCACCATGGTGCCGTTCGGGGTCGGCCCGGATCTCAAGCTGCTCGCCCGCATCGGCCCGGCGATCCTGTGGATCGGCGCGCTGCTCGCCACCTTGCTGGGTCTCGACCGGCTGCTCGCGGCCGATCACGACGACGGTTCGCTCGACCTCATCCTCATGGGCCATGCGCCGCTCGAGCTCGCGGTCGCCGCCAAGGCGCTGGCCCATTGGTTGACCACCGGGCTGCCGCTGGTGATCGCGGCGCCGCTCTTCGGGATTTTCCTCAACATCGATGGGTCGGCCATCGCCGTCGTGGCGCTCACGCTGCTGGTGGGCACGCCGGCGCTGACCTTCATCGGATTGATCGGCGCGGCGCTCGCGGTCGCGTTAGAGCGCGGCGGCTTGCTGCTGCCCGTCCTGGTGCTGCCGCTCACGGTGCCCGTGCTCATCTTCGGCATCGCCGCGGGCGATGCCGCGATCCTCAACGCGGCGCCGTTCGGGGCCCCGTTCCTCATTCTCATCGCGCTCACCCTGACGAGCGTCGTCATCGGCCCGGTCGCGGCGGCGGCGGTGCTCCGCCACGGCCTGGACTAAAGCCCGGGACCATGGCGCTCGGCCGCATTGCGCCGGTTGTTCGTGCTCGGATATGAGGCTCCCATGGAATGGATCGCGCTTGCCAATCCGTCGCGGTTCCTGGCGCTGGCCGAACGGCTGCTGCCCTGGCTCGCGGCCGCGACCGCGCTCGCCTTCGCGGCCGGGCTCTACGCGGCGTTCTTCGTCGCGCCGGAGGATTATCAGCAGGGCGCGACCGTGCGCATCATGTTCATCCATGTTCCGGGCGCCTGGCTCGGGATGCTGGGCTGGGCGATCATGAGCGTCGCGGCGCTCGGCACTTTGGTGTGGCGGCACCCGCTCGCCGACGTCGCGCTCAAGACCGCGGCGCCGATCGGCGCGGCCTTCACGTTCGTGTGCCTCGTCACCGGCGCGCTGTGGGGCCGGCCGATGTGGGGCACCTACTGGGTATGGGACGCGCGGCTCACTTCGGTGCTGGTGCTGTTCCTGATGTATCTCGGCCTCATCGCGCTCTGGCGCGCCATCGAGGATCCCGCGCGGGCGGCGCGCGCCGCGGCCGTGCTCACGCTCGTGGGCGCCGTCAACCTGCCGATCATCAAATTCTCGGTCGATTGGTGGAGCACGCTGCACCAACCCGCATCCGTGTTCCGAGTCGGCGGCTCGACCATCCACCCTGCGATCCTCGCGCCGCTGCTGGTCATGGCGCTGGCGTTCACGCTGCTGTTCGCGACGCTCTATGTCTCGGCCATGCGCGAAAGCTCCTCGCCGACCTCGAAGCGCGCGGCGTGACGCGCCGGTCCGAGCCGCCGCGCTAGGAATTTTCCTCATGACGCAAATGCCGCAAAAAACCGACGCGCCCCGCCGCAGCCGCCTGGTGCTGTTGCTGCCGCTGATCGTGTTTCTCGCGCTCGCGGCGCTGTTCCTGATCCGGCTCGGCTCGGGCGATCCCAACCGCATTCCGTCCGCCCTGATCGGGCGGCCGGCGCCGATGACGAGCTTGCCGCCGGTGCCCGGCCTCGAGCGCGACGGCAAGCCGCTGCCCGGGCTCGATCCGGCCGAGTTCCAGGGCCGGGTCAGCCTGGTCAACGTCTGGGCTTCCTGGTGCGTGCCGTGTCACGACGAAGTGGCGTTCCTGCAGCAGCTGGCGCAGGATCCCCGCATCCGCCTCGTCGGCATCGATTACAAGGATCACCCGGACAACGCCCGGCGGTTTCTCAACCGCTACGGCAATCCGTTCGCGGCCTCGGGGGCCGACGCGAACGGCCGCGCCGCGATCGAATGGGGCGTCTACGGCGTGCCGGAGACGTTCGTGGTCGGCCGCGACGGCCGCATCGCCTATAAGCTCGTCGGCCCGATCAATGCGGAAAATTTCGAGCGCGTGCTGCTGCCCGAGCTGCACAAGGCGCTGGGCGGCGGGTGAGCTGACATACGAGGCGCGAAAAACCTCTGCCGGCGGCTCACGTTGCCGGCGATTTTGTAACGGCAAAGCGGACCATACCGACAGCAGGCGCGACTTCCGAGAAGTGCCCAAGAGGCGACGTGCGCGATAGCGGCGCAACCCCGGTGCGGATCGAAACCCCGATATCGATTGAGGGTAAAAACGAGTAAGAGCGGCGTCCATTTGCGGCAATTTGCCGCTTTTACAACGCAAACAGGCGTGCACCTCGCGCCGCCTCCGTGTTATGGCTCCTTCCGGTCCGACCTGCATGCATCTTGCGATGCGTATTCCTGGCCTGCTTACAATTCTTCTCGTTGTGCTTGTCTCGACTGTTCTGGACGCGGGGGCCGGCGGCGCCTCGCCGGAGCGCGACAAGGCGTCGCCGCCCGAAGCCAAAGTGGCGGCCATCCCCGAGATCGAGTTTTATCTAGCCCGTGGCGACGCGAATGCCTGTGGGCGGGGCTGCAACGAATGGATTGCGGCGGAAGGCAAAATCGACCTCAGCGCCGCTCAACGCCTCCGCCGACTCTTAATCAAGCTGGGGGCCCGTCGACCCCCAATCTATTTTCATTCACCGGGAGGCTCAGTAGTCGGCTCGATTGCACTTGGTCGGCTCGTCCGTGATCGAAAGTTGGAGGCCGGTGTTGCGCGCACTGTTCCATTCGGCTGCGACCGCGACAAACCGTGGGAAAAATCATGCGAGGCGCAGAAACGCTCCGGACAGGAGCTCAGGTCAGAATTCGACCCGAGCAGTGCCATGTGCAATTCGGCCTGCGTCTATGCTCTGGCCGGGGGTGTCCTCCGAGTCATTCCGCCCGGGATAAAACTCGGTATTCATGACGTGGCGCTTGGTTCGCCAAGGGGGCCGCTCCCGGGCGCCGTTTCCGTGAAGGCAAAGAGGTTAGTCTATCTCCAGATCCAGGAATATCTCCGGGACATGGGAATCGACCAGGCGCTGTTTACGGCGGCTGTGGCCGTTCCGAACAATTCGAAGAGGTTCCTTGAACGGGAAGAACTCGTGCGCTTCGGAATAGATCGCAGGGAGTTTGGCGAAACTTCGTGGCGGTTCGTCGAGCATCCCAGGCCTGCAATGTCGAAGAGATTTTTTGTGCGGGGCGGCAACGAGCAGCCGCTGTATCTCAACGGCTTCGTGACTCTCGATTGCGCATCGAGGCAAGAACTCCGTGTCGTGCTTGCACGGGAACCTGTTGCTTCCGACGCCTCAGCCGCGCGGCCGTCCTCGATCAGCATCGGCGGACACCGCATCGAGCTCCCACACCAAACCTCCTCTCATGACTTCTATGCACGGTCGGCCCGGCTGGCCGGACACTCGCTCGATGCGGTCGGGGACAACACAAAATTCGAGGTTGCCGGAATCGGTCTGGCCCGAGCCGACGAACCGGCTAGGGACATGACCCTGACCATGGATGGATTTTCGCGCGCATACGCCAAGCTGCAAGGCAGTTGCGAGGAAGCTCCGCCGCCTGGGCAGCTGACGGTCGGCACATCGAACTACAACCCGAGCACCAATCCGAACTGCCGACC
>WNGJ01007890.1_pt1 | contig 11336 bp, 9 predicted proteins | sample 5400611 | NCBI WGS metagenome assembly WNGJ01 (sample SAMN13153375, study PRJNA577476) | soil metagenome | isolation source: 40 cm soil or saprolite under Garry oak tree replicate 1 | place: USA:California | collected 2016-06-15 | reverse complement strand
TTAGACGTCAATCCGCCTTAGGCTCTCGGCATCTATCCTGCCGCTGCCGCCGATGTTGACGATGTGGGTGCCGGGTTCGAGCAGAGTTCCGTCGAGAACCGGTACCGCCGAATCGGTCAGCGCCGCAACGATGTCGGCGCCCTTGTAGATGTCGTCCGGGCGATCGCAAGGCTTGACCTCGATATCGTACCTGGCCGCCATCTCGCGGCCGAAAGCCTCGCGGTTCGCTCTGGTCGGGCTGTAGACTTGCAGCTTCCTGATGCGCCGCAGTGCCATGAAGGCCTGCATATGGGATCTCGCCATGCCGCCCGAACCCAGCATGCCGACCACCTTTGCGTCCTCTCTCGCCAGATACTTCACGCCGATGCCGCCATCGGCGGCGACGCGCATGTGCTGGAGCACGCCGTCATTGATGAATGCGAGCGGCTCGCCGGTCTCGATCGAGGTGAGGAAGATCAGCCCGCAGAACAGGCCGGGGCGCGTGCAATACTTTTCCCGCGTGATGGCGCCGTCATAGGTCGTCTCGTAGATCACGTCGGACTTCATCCGAACCGCGAAGTAGCCTTCGGTGGACCCTCCTTCCATCGAGCCGAACTGGTAGGTCTTGGTAGGGTCGCTGGTCGGGATCCGGATATCGATGCGCGGCCGGCAGACCGCCTCGCCGATGGCAATCTGCCGGTACGATTGTTCCAGCGCATCCATGGTTGCCTCAATGGTGAGCAACTTCGCGACATCGTCATTGTTGATGATGAGCGTCATATTCAACCATTGAGCACCGCCGCCACCGATCTTAGAAGGTGGCTTATTTCGAACGGCTTTCGTAGGACTACCGCTGCCCCCAGTTCCTTGGCAGTGAAAAGACCGCCGCCCGTCTTCAGCCTCCCACCGCCGGAAATAGCAATGATTGGCACGCTGGGAAATTCTTTGCGGAAGTCTCTGATTGTCTCAATGCCTTCCTTATTGGGCATGAAGATGTCAGTGATCAGCAGCGATGCTGGTTGCTTTCGTTGCAACGCGATACCCTGCGCGCCGTCTCCCGCCACTGACACTTTATAACCCTCAGCCCGCAGCGCCTCCTGGAAGATGACGCGCAGATCGATGTCGTCATCGATGACGAGGATGTGCGACATACAGGTGCCCTTGTCGAGGCGAGAGCTTTAATGGCCACCTAACATACTCCGCACGCAGACACATGCAAATCCGCGATTTCCGCGGCAGTGTGGCCGACAAGCATCGCTGCGTCAGGAACGCGAGCCCACCGCTCGCGAGCCCCGCGATCACGGAGCACACACGAAAGCGTGTGTGGACAAGAGCGTCCGCGTAGGAACCTGACGCACCTCCCGGCGTTACGCCCACAATGATGCACTTCGTTTCAAAAAAGGTGGCTCCGATGTTCGATACGGAGCTTCGGTCGCTGGTCCAGAGGTTCCGAGCACGTGCCGAAGAAATCTTGCTGAGAGCCGAGACCATGCACGACGTGGATGTCAGCCTGAAATTGCACGAAATAGCTGCGGGCTACGAGAGATTGGCGCGGCGGGTCGAACAACGCGGACCATGCGAGTTAGAGGCCGCGTAGGCCAATTTGTCTCGATCTGGGAGAAGCCCATCAGTTAGACGTGGACGTGCGCCATGTCCTACTGCTCTCGACCCCGCACGCATCGCCTGCGTTGCCGACAAGAGCCCATGCACCATTCAGCCGGAAATGACCGCCGTCAGTTAATGACCGCTGGAGCCGGACGCGGCGGAGCGCTTGCCGCACGGACCGCCGCCTCGGCGCCTGTTATCTCGCCTCCTCCACGCGCGCGGTTGTCACCGGTCCTTCGCCGATGATCAGCAGCGTCACGTCTTCATCCTTGGCGCCGTCCCAATGCACGCGATTGCCGAAGTGGGTGACAAACGTGCCTTGCTTCATCGGAACCGCCAGGTTGGCGGGGTCATACTTGGTGCCGGTGCCAACCCACCAGGTGCCAGAGAGCACGAATGTGAAAAGAGGACCCGGGTGAACGTGCGGCCGGGTGAAATCAGCGCCTTTGAGCAAGGTGAGCATCTGCACAAACAGGCCCGGCTTGTCCGGATCGCCGGCGAGGTTCGCAAGCCGAAAACTCCCAAGGTCCCTCCACGGAATCTGGTCGGGGAGCATGATGGTCGCGGCCGCAGGATCGCCGCCGGCCCAGGGGCCGTTGCTCTTTGGAACCTCGATATTGGTTGCCGGGCCTATGCCGGCGATGAGGTAGGCGCCGCTTTCCTCCTTGGTGCCATCCCAGTGCACCTTCGCGGCGTGATCGATCATGAATGTTCCCTTCGGGACCCGCGCAGCGTGCGCGGGGTCCAGCACCGGTCCGGTGCCCCGCCATGACGCGCCGTCGATCACGGTGATGAACCGGTCGTTCGGGTGATAGTGCGGATTGCCGAAGCGGCCGGGCTTGAACGTGTTGATATAGATATAAAGTTCGGGCTTGTTCGGGTCGCCGTGAAGGATGGTCTGATTGGTCGCGGCCTGGCCGGCCGGATCGCGCCATTTGAACTGGTCGGGCGTCACGTAGGCGACGGCCGCCGGATCGAGTTCGGCGGCGCGGCCGGCGATGACAAGGCTGAAAGTTGCAGACGCAATCGCAAATGCAAGATGCGGCAGAACGCGGCGATTGGTCATTTCTCCCTCCCATATGCCAATGCGTTTGCAGCGCGCATGGCGCCTCGGTCGTTCTCGATTGGAGCCGATGTAGGGGCGACCCTTGTGGTCGCCCGGTTTGCACATTCTGTGGCCCGACTGGATGGGTACAGTGGTCATGCCTGGACCTTCTCCGGATTCTCATCCTCCGCCGGGAGCAGGGCGACCACAAGGGTCGCCCCTACATCAACCGCTCCGCTGGTGCCCGACCACGTCATCACCCTTTAGAAGTCCGGCTTGTCCGCAGTCGGCACCTCGGCGTCGTTCTTATAGTAATATTGGGCCCGGTTTTCCGCACAGACCCCTTCCGCTATTTGGTCGGGCCCGGGCACATAGGTCAGGGTCGCGGTCCAGGGCGTCGTGAAGACGCCTTCATCTTCGATCGTCAGATGAAGCTGCAGGAACTTGCCTCGGTGATTGGTGAAGACATCGCCAACCGGCAGCCAGTTCTCTTTTTTGTTTCTCTCAATTGCGTCTTTCACGTCATCGTAATCGCGCAATCGGTAGCGTTCGACCACATGCAGCGACTTCGTGTACGGCGTGCCGAACAAGTCGACCATGGCATGGGGCCGATCGGTCTTGACGCCGACGGTGTCGATCACCAGCGTATCGCCCTCATAGTGGCCGACGGAATCCCCATACCATGACGGCGTCACCGGCGCCTGATGAGGCTCATTCATACGCACGCGGCGCACTTCATGATCCTCATTGTACAAGATCGTGATCTTGTCCGGCTGCTCATCTGCATCTGCATACGCTTGAAAATGAACGGCATCGGTTCGGGCCAGCACTGGTTCGAAGCGTTCGGATAGGTGATGCCGGCGAGCGAGATTTCGCCGAACTTCTTCACGATCTCCGCCGCCCAGGGCTGCAGGATCGGATTGGTGTAGTCGCCGACCAGCTGGTCGTAGTTGCTTACGCCGTCCTCGGTCGGCGGCAACGCCTGCGAGCCGGTAGCGCCGCCGGGCCGCTGGGGTCCCCGCGATCTGTTGGTCACGGGGCCGGGCCCCGATGCCGGCGGCTCGAACCAGGGAAGGGCCGGATGATACCACACGCGAGAAACGTCCGTCATCGATGCGGTGCCGTGCGTCGTGCTGGGGGCCGGCGCGGCCGCCGGTGTCACCGTTTGCGCCAGGGCGGGGGTCGCAGCCGCCGTCAATGCTACGAATAAAAACAATTCACGCTGTATATTCATGCTGATCTCCCATTCATGAGGTTCCAACGTCCTCATCGGGCGGAGGCATTATTGATACTATCCGAAAGCGCGAGCGGCGCGAGAGCAAAACCGAGAGCCGGGCGTCTCATCGCCCCGCTGTTTTCCATTGGGTTGAGCTTGCCAGTGCGATTGCCCGGCTTGACCGGGCGCTAGATCGCCCGGTCATACCCCAGCCTGACACAGTGGTGTATCCTGAATGCACTGGATGGTGGTTTGGCTTTGCTGACAACGGCTGAGGGACGAAGAAGATGAAGCATCTCATTGTCACTGTTCACGGAATTCGTACCTACGGACAATGGAGTGACCGGCTGACTTCTCTCATCAAAAACGCGGAGCCAAAAGCAGAAATCGTCAACTATGCATATGGATATTTTAGTTTTTTTGCCTTTCTTGTTCCACCGTTACGCTGGTTGGCAACGAAGCGATTCAAGCGGGCGCTCCAACAAGAACTAGAACGTGAAAACTGGGATCGCGTCGACATTGTCGCTCACAGCTTCGGCACGCATTTGGCATCCTACGCACTTCAAAGCCTTGCACGGTCAAGGCCAATCCAAATTCATACCCTAATATTGGCGGGAAGCGTTCTTCGCTCAACGTTCAGATGGGACGGCCTCATTCCCAGATCTGTCGGGCGGCTCTGCAATGAATGCGGTGTGAGGGACTATGCTCTCGTTGCGAGCCAGCTTTTCGTTTTTCTCACCGGAATGGCAGGTCGCAGCGGATTTACGGGCGCGCTCAGCTCGCGCTTTCGAAACCGCTACTTTGATTTCGGACATAGTGGATATTTCGAAGGTGATGACTTCATGCGTAAGTACTGGGTTCCATTGCTTGTAAATGATCTTGACATTCCACCCGTAGACCAGCGTCCTCCGCTCACCGCGTTTCGCGGTATATGCAACGTCATGTTAAACAACGCGCAGCCACTAAAGCTTTCGGGCTACTTCGGCCTTCTCTTTGGCGCCCTGTTCTGGGTCGTGGGACTTCTACTGGTGTCCGAGACGGCGCGGGATTTATTAGGGAAACAGATCGATCGTGCAAACGGGCTCCTTGCAGTCTCAAGGGAACAACTCGCAGCGGCGCTCGTCGGGGCCGGAAGGTCGCGGCTCACAGACCGACCCCATGAGGCCGTTCGATATGCGGAAGCTGCGGCAAGCCTCACTTCCGATTTGGCGCCCGCCGCGTTGCTTCGGGATGCGGCTCTTCGATATCCTATGTATACTCAACTCGCGCCTGCGAATGCTCGACGGAGTTCTGCTCAACGTCTTACGCCCGCTCCGCGTCATACAGACATTTTCGCGGTTGATCCTGCGTTCTCGTTTGTCTTAGCCGTCAAAGCAATCGAGAATCCTGCAGGGGGAAGTCATCCCACACTTTCGACTCGCGACATAAAGACGGGCCAGGAGACCTCATCAAGGCCTATGGCTCCCAACGAAGAATTCATTGCTCCCGAACCCTCAGCAGCCCGGCTCGTGTTCACTCGCAATGCTGGTCATCCTCCTTTTCATCTCAAGATTTTTGATCTGGGTTCGGGCAACATTGCACGCCCATGTGCAGAGTATGACGACGTAATCGCTGCCGCCACGACCGGCGGCAACTGGCCAATATACCTCCTCCGCACCGGTGGGACTTTGCTTGAAGTGCGCGGTCCAGCGTGTGGCGACAATGACACGATTCAGCGCGGTACTTTTCCGAACGCTTTCAGCATCTCGGCGCATCCGCGAGGCGAAGCGGTGGCCGTGCTGGAATTTGAGCGCTTTACCGTTATTTCAAAGAGCGGCCAATACCAAACGCGCAGTGTCGCCGATACGTTACCGTTGTCAGCAAGACGACTACGGCCGAGCAGGCCGCGCAATAGTGACCCACTTAAGGATGAGGTGAAGGAATATCTACTGTTTTGGGGGCCGCGCGGGGATACAGTCTTGGTGTACCGCTACGGCACTCAGTCAGCTCGATTGATGATTTCCAGATCCCAGGGACGCCCGGTACCGCTGTGGTCTGCGACCGGGTGGGACTATGATTTTAGCGCCGGCCCGGCACGGGCAAGAAACGGTAACCGATTCCTGGTACCCGACCGTCAGGGCAAGGAAGGACGCGCGATTTTCAGAGTGCTTGACCTAACGTGGCCCGATGCACAGGATGGCGCTGTTCGTATGGCAGACTATGAGCTCGTAGGTCCGATATCGGCGATGATGCACCGCTTCGTGCCGCAAGCAAGCGCGATTTGCGAGAACGGAGAAGCCGCAGCTGTCACATACTCAACAAGAGAGAAAGAGTTCCAAGCCGGTGCTACTCAGACGGAATTGTGGGATCTTCGGAAGGTCGATACTCAAGCAAACCCAACGTTTACTTCCACCGTTCTTCAGCTTGGCTTCAATCCAGTTATTCGACTCGGTATAAGCGCCGATTGCGGTAGTCTTATCGCATGGGATGCCGATCAGACTTCGAGTATATTTTCGATCGATAGCGAAACGCGACGACGCTTAACAGAGCAATCCGTTAGCTATCTGGATGGCGGACGGATGCTCCAAGCCCGCTATGGGGCCGACTGGCAAAGCATCGATATGCGCTCCGGAGAAGTACTAGCCTACGCCAAGGCGACCCAGAATGGCATGCGAATCGAACCACTTCCGGACGGATCCGGTCTTGTTGCGGTTAGCCGAGAGTCGATTTCTTTGTTCGATCGAACTGGAGACCGAACGTCACATGCCCTTAAAGAACCGATCGTTTCGTTAATAGCGATTGGAGAAGTGTGGTTGGCGCGTACGAGGACAGGCGCCACCCTACTAGATCCAAAAAACGCAATTGAAGTTGGACGCCTGGGTGATTCGCCGGAAGCCGATGAGTTCTACAGAGTAGCTGAAGACGAAAGATTTAGCAGCACACCGATTGTCAGAGGCAGTGATTTCACTTTTAGTTTCTGTGCTTACGTTTCGGACGAGGAAATCGGTTGCTGGCTCATGACAAGAGATGGGGATTCACGTTTTCGAATCCGTCGGACACTAACGCACAAATATGCCACACAAGGTGGCGATACAATCAAGCTTCATCGTCCGATCGGTTTGGATCTTGTTTTCATCGTGGAGCTGACAAGCAAGTCGAGTCGGTTAACTTCTTTCTCAGTGTCTACTGGAAAGGCCATATCAGAGCGCGCGTTTCCGTTAGTGCAAACCAACAAATTGGCAGGGATTGACTCGTCCTTTTTGGTGGGGATTGTATCGTCCTTTGCGACGAGTCGGACATTGTTTATCGTCGGGCTTTTTCGTGGTGAAGGGCTCAGCACATTCTTAGCGATCTGTGCTTTTCCAGCGGATGGCCGGGGGTGCGAGCGGTGGATTCGGCTACCAGCTGAATGGAACGATGTACTGTTCTTTACTAATGCCGATCGCGGCGAAGTCCATTTGGCTGTCGTCTCGCGGGGTCGCAATGGAACGCGGGGCGCGCTCGTGAGAGCTTCCGACGGACGCATTCTTTGGTCCGAGCAACTTCCGATGCATGACGTGTTCCCTTATCTTGAAAGAAAACGTGATGAGAAATGGGACGTAGCCCGTAGAGACGTTTGGTACGACGTGTCGCGCCGAGTCGCCCTTGGAGGTGATCTAAACCTATTTGCTCGAGTGAGTAAGATGCCGGCACCAGATGTTGACGAGACCACGATCCGTCGCCTCAAGGCAGAACGGCAGCAAGATATACCGGCACTCACCCGCTGGGAATTGATTCGCTCAAGAGGCGTTACCTTGTTGGGATTGTCAGCGCATTGGCATTGAGCGCACATAGCGCCGAACCATGATGTAACATTCTCGCTCTAAGTGGTCATTCGGGAATAATCGGCTGCTGAGATGTGAGCGAACTCCGGCGGCTGACGCTCGAACAGGCCGCGATAGTCTTGGTGGTTCAAGCGGTAAGCGCGGCGTCGCTACCCGCCTTACACCAGCTGGCGCACCACTTTCGGCCACCCTGCGCGCTGAGGACTTCGAAGCCAGCATGATGTAAGCTTTCGCCATCAGGATGACTTCGCAGCAAAACACACAATCGGGAGGACGTCATGACAAAGCGCAATAGTTCGATCCGCGTCGCATTGTTGGCGACGAGCGCGCTCGCAATGGCATCATCGGCATTCGCCGCCGACGTGACACCGGAGCGGCTCCGCAATCCTGACCGCGAGCCACAGAACTGGCTCATGAATCACCGTACCTACGACGGCCAGCGCTTCTCGCCGCTCGCGCGCGTCAACCGGGACAATGTCAAGAACCTCAAGCTCGCCTATGCGGTCCCGCTCGGCGGGTCGGCCGGCGACGAATGGGTGGAAGCGACGCCTTTGGTCGAAAACGGCTTCATCTACATCACCGACTCGTGGGGTGTGCTCTACAAAATCGACGCCACGTCGGGTGAGGCGGGGCGGATCGTCTGGCGCATGGAGCCGAAGCAGGAAAGGCAGTCCAATAATCGCGGCGCCGCGCTGTGGGGCAATCTCGTCATTTCGCCCGCCAATTGGCCGGCGCGCATCGTCGCCACCGACAAGGAGACCGGCAAGGTCGTGTGGGAAACCAACGTGAGCTTCGATGTGCCGCAACTGCGCATCACCGCGGCGCCGCTTGCCGTCAAGGACCGCATCATCATCGGGGCGTCGGGAGGCGACAGCGGCGTGCGCGACTGGGTCGCCGGGCTTGACGCTGCGACCGGAAAGGTGCTGTGGCGGAAGTTTACGATTCCGGCGCCTGGCGAACCGGGCAGCGAGACCTGGAAGGGCACGAACAACGCGTGGCAGACCGGCGGCGCGGCGGTGTGGGTCACCGGGACGTACGATCCCGACACCAACCAGACCATCTGGGGCACCGGCAATCCGGTGCCGATGTACGATCCGACCTACCGGCCGGGCGACAACCTCTACACCAACAGCGCGATTTCCTGGGATCCCGACACCGGCAACATGAACTGGTACTTCCAGTACACGCCCGGCGACATGTGGGACTATGACGAGGTCGGCACGCACATCATGATCGACAGCGACGTTGCCGGCCAGCCGCGCAAGCTGATCACGCACTCGGCGCGCAACGGCCACCTCTATACGATGGACCGGCATAACGGGCAGATCATCGGCGCCAAGCCCTACACGGAGGTCAACTGGACCCGGGGCATCGACCAGAAAACCGGCCGGCCCCTCGAATACGACCCCAGCAAGGACATCCAGACCTATGCGGGCGTCGGCAACCTCACGCCGGGAGAGGCGCTCAAGCAGGTATGCCCCTCCATTCTCGGCGGCAACAATTTTTGGCCGAGCTCGTACAATCCGCGGACCAGGCTCATCTACATTCCGTCGATGTCGGGCTGCATGACCGTCACGGTCGACCGCGCCAAGCACAACGCCGAGCGCGGCTGGGCCGGCGGCGAGTGGACGTCAAACGAGCGCTTCGAAGCCGACCTGGTCGCCGTCGATCCGGTGACCCAGGAGATCAAGAAGACCACCCACCTGCGCTACCCGACCCGTTCGGGCACGCTGTCGACTGGCGGCGGCCTCGTATTCCTCGCTTTGTTCGACGGCACGATCGCAGCCTTCGACGACACCACCCTCGATCAATTGTGGAAGATCAACGTCGGCACCCGCTTCGCGGCGCCGCCCATGACGTTCGAGTTCAACGGCAAGCAATATGTCGCGATTGCCTCGGGAGCGAGCCCGACGAGCAAGCGCACCTTGGCCAACACGCCGGAACTCAAGGAGCAGCGCAACGCCACGGTGCTTTACGTGTTCGGGCTGTAGGTTGGGGGCGGCCACTCGCTTGTTTCGGCCAATCTGAAGCGATCGCGCATCGTGATATAGGGGCGACCCTTGTGGTCGCCCTGTTGGCGGACGCGGTGCGCAAACGGGTGACCACAAGGGTCGCCCCTATAGCACGTCCCTGCACTCTACGCTGCGCTCATCTGCAGAAAGCCTTTTGCTGGCGAAAAACTTTGTTCGGCACCGCCATTAAATAATCACACTCCTATATTATAGTCCAACTGTGCTGCCGCCCGCCTCCGTTTGGGCGGTTTGTCTCATCAGGGGAGGAGAATCCCTGTTATTCCCTGTTCCGGCGGATCAATTCCCTGTTCGGACGAAAAACATTCCCTGTTTTGATTTGCAGGGAATTCGGGTGCAAGACATTGAAAATTAATACGGGACTTATATTGAAAATCGCCAAACTGGTCAAAAAATAGTAAATTCCCTGTTATTTTCCCTGTTTTCAGGGATTCCGACGATACCCAACGGACCTCATCCTGAGGAGGCCGCGCTCTTGCGCGGCCGTCCTGAGGGTCTCGAAGGACGAAGGATGGACCCAGGCATCGACTCGTTCCATCCTTCGTCCTTCGAGAGCCTCAGGACGCATCGCTACGCGGTGCTCCTCAGGATGAGGCCGGCCGCGACGCAATCTGCGGCAAGCATCGGATATTAAGGCAGGCAGAGTCATCCTTCTTTCGGCGCTGCGGCCGCCAAGGTCTTCACCAGGTCGATCGGGAAGGGAAACACGATGGTCGAACTGCGCTCGCCGGCGATGTCGAAGAGCGTTGCGAGATAGCGCAGCTGCATCGCCTGCGGCACCGGAGCGAGGATGTTCGCCGCCTCCACCAGCTTTTGCGCGGCCTGCTGCTCGCCTTCCGCGTTGATGATCTTGGCGCGCCGCGTGCGCTCGGCCTCGGCCTGGCGGGCGATGGCGCGGACCATGCTCTCGTCGAGGTCGATGCGCTTGACCTCCACGTTCGAGACCTTGATGCCCCAGATCTCGGTCTGCTTGTCGAGAACCTCCTGGATGTCGGCGTTGAGCTTGTCCCGCTCGCTCAGCATGCTGTCGAGGTCGTGCTTGCCCAGGACCCAGCGCAGCGTGGTCTGCGCGAGCTGGCTCGTGGCCGCGAGATAGTTGGTGACTTGGATCACGGCCCGCTCGGCGTCGATGACGCGGAAATAGATGACGGCATTGACCTTGACCGACACGTTGTCGCGAGAGATCACGTCCTGCGGCGGCACTTCGTCGACGACGACGCGCAGGTCGATGCGCACCATCTGCTGCACGAGCGGAACCAATATGAAGAGACCCGGCCCCTTGGTGCCGGTATAGCGTCCGAGCGTAAAGACGACGCCCCGCTCATATTCGCGCAAAATACGTATGGCGGAATACAGAAAGGCGAGCACAACGACCACGACGAAGGCCACGACGGTAAGCATGTGTTTCCTCCTTTGACGAGCTTGGTGGACGGGCTGTTAGGCAGGTTCGACAACGACGACGAGCCCCTCGCGAGCGATCACCTTGATACGCGTGCCGGGCTGCAGCGGGTGGTCGGCGCGAGCACGCCAAATCTCGCTCCTGACCCGAACCCGCCCCTCGGCGCCCTGCCAGAACAGGGTTTCGCCTTCAGCTCCGAGCAGCGCCTCGGCGCCGGTCACGACGGCGCGGCGCCGCGAGCGCAGCAGCATCGCGAGAA
>WNGJ01017966.1_pt1 | contig 11337 bp, 14 predicted proteins | sample 5400611 | NCBI WGS metagenome assembly WNGJ01 (sample SAMN13153375, study PRJNA577476) | soil metagenome | isolation source: 40 cm soil or saprolite under Garry oak tree replicate 1 | place: USA:California | collected 2016-06-15 | reverse complement strand
GCATCCTCAGGCACGGTCAAGAGTAGGGAGCGGGGCTTGACGACGGTCTGACCGATCGCTCCAGCGGCTCGCTGTTGGCGATCTGAAATTCCCGCTGACCACTGGCGGCCCCATTGGTCGGCGCGGATGCGATCGTATTCCTCGGCTGAATAGACTTTAACGAGACTTTGAAGGGCTTCCCTGTTTAAAACCCCGTACGCTTCTATCCAAGCTCTCGGATCATCGTCTTCCTCGAGTGCCTCAACGAAGGCCGCCTCCTCGACGGCAACCTTCTTCGTAGGCTTGACAAAATCTGTTGCTCGCTCAATGTGCGCCTGGGACAAAGCCGAGGCGCGGGGCACTTGACGGCGTTTGCCTGTCAGGATTATGTCCGTCACCGCGACAGAAAAATTCTCTTTCCTCGTTTCGAGATCTAATGCAGCGGTCGGGAGCGAAGGAATCTGTAGGCTGAATACGCGAATGCGCAATAACAAATCCGTCGAAACGCCGTTGCTGCCGTTTTAGTTCTCGAATTTCATTTTGTTTCCGTGTCTCCGCGGCATCGCGGCAGGCGCGGCACCGCGGCGACCTACTTATGATTGGAAGTTCTTTGCTACAAACTGCACACAAGCGATCCGGCATACAGGCTCCATGAACGGCTGTGAAATTGTTTTGCTTAGAAAAGCAGAACCGGGACCCACGGCCTGTTCAACCAGACAGGCAGTGGGTTGTCCCGGGCATCGCCTCGACGCTCGGACGAACGTCGAGACAAACTCAAACTGTTAGCTGACGGGAACTTTCAATTCCTCGAATGCGCGCGCGAGCGGCGTAGGTTTGCCAATGTCTTCGATTGCCAAAACCAGTGGCGTTTTCTTGGACGGCACGGCCGACAAGATGCTTTTGACGACAGGGAATAGAATGTTTTTCCTGGCGAGCTTACGTTTGTGCTTCAAACTGCGACGTTGATTGCGAGAATGTCTGGGAAAGCTGTGACTCACAAGGCACCGCTGTTCAACATGGATTCGAGGCGCAAGGCGTACTGCGAATCGGATTTCTTTTTTGATTGGATCTGGCTTGTGGGAAGGGTATTCCAGTCTCTCTTGATGATTTCGTCCAGAGATTCAGCAACCGTTTGAGCAGCAGCTTCCTCGGCGATCGCGTGCTTTGGCCGGCGGCAACCGGAAGCTACTTCCAACTCGTAAAGTTCATCGGCAGCTTCTTCCGTTGGCTCAATTGAAAATTGAACGGCACCGCGGGCCTTAAGCCGAAGGAATGCCAAACAGATTTGGCGGTACGTATCACACGCGAGCGCCTCTTGGGCCATCTTGCGCGCACTAGGATCCGCGTGATCGATGTGCTCGCCCCAGGCTTCCAACGCGCCTTCGGCGTCTTCATCCAGCACTAGATCCGCTTGAATCTTTTTGAACAAATCCTCAGCCCCTAGATCCAGGCAAGCAACGAGATTACGATTGGCAGAAAGCCACTGTTCTCGCTGCGCGCGGGATATATCGGCCGCTATTGAAAATTTTGTGTTGCTCATGTTCGTCTCCTTAGATAAGACCGGCCGCGATTGCGGCGTCGACTGTCTTTACAAAATCCTTGTGCAAAATCTGCTGGCCGTCCAGGACGACATAGCCGCCCTTCGGCCGCAAATTCTCGCTCTTTTCTTTGTTGTACTTCCGGGCGAACTCAAGCAACTCTGGCGTGCGCTTCGCACCCTGGGACTGGCCGATCGGCGTCACCGCGTCCGGAACTGGCGAAGCGTTCATTTCACGCTGGAGGTTCAGGCGCATAAAATTGCTGAACTCCACGTCATCCACGGCGCGTCTGCGGCACTCTGCCGCGGTGTGCACTTCAGCCCATTCGCGCATAGCTTTCCAAGCCAGCTGCGAAGAGCTAAGCACTTTTCCGTTCCTGTCCCGGGGCCGCGTGTCGATCTTAGGTTCGTCGAACGGAACCGCAGCCTTGAAGTTCTTTGGCTTGATCTGGCCCGTCTCGATCAACAGAGCGAGGGCTACCGCCAAATCGTTCGCGCTGATCTGGAAGCCGCCTGCCACACGAACTGCGGCGTTCAGGATCAAATTGGCATGATCGTCAGCCTTTTCCTCAGTGCGGTAGTTCTCAAAGTAGTTCTGACCGATGTCAGTCGTTTTGAAAACTTCTCGAAGCGCAGACACCAACTCATCCTCGTCGGTTCTCGCATCGAATCGAATAACACCTTCTGAATCTTGTCGTACCATTGTTCGTCTCCTTTTTATCCGCGAAATCTGTCGCCGGGTCGTAGACGCGCGGCGGGTGTAGCCTGAACTTGTTGTTGCTGCTCTGGTACTGCATATTTCTCAGCGAACTGCAAGAAGTTCATGTCCTGGGCACGCTGCAACGCCGCCAGCGGATCGTCGCCGTACAAAACTTGTGGATCCGATACGCCTGGAACCAAAATTTTTATGAACCACTTACGGCCGTCCGGACGACAGATAGGCTTCACGACGTAGAAGTTCACATCGTCCAATGAAGCCAACTTCGGTGTGCGATTGTCTTCACCGGACTGCTGCGTTGGTTCCTCAACGTCGATCCTGCGTCCGTCCGAAACGTCGACGATCCAGGGACGGACCTTGTTGGACTCGCTTCGGAGCTTTTGAACAAATATTCGCGCCACGGTTTCGGACATGGTCGCGTGTGGCTGATCGATGCGAAATTGATGCTGCGCGTACCATTGGCCGGTGCGCGGATCTTTCATCTCCGCATCCCGACTGTAGTACTGCACGCAGCCGTCGATTTCGAGAGCGACCTTACAACGATCGGCGGGCATTTAAATTAATCCTCTGGACACGAGCGAGTCCACGGCCGATTTGAATTTCGCATCGGCTCTATAACGTCGGATCACCTCACTGGCGGGCAGTCTGTGGTAGGCCTCAGCGGTCAAGGGCGCGTCAGCTTGCGCTACGGCCGGCGCGGTCGTGGATTCCGCGCCGAGCGCGCCGGCGAATGCCTTGATCTGACCTTGCGAACAGAGTACCGAATAAGCTCTCTCAAAGTGACTTACAGAAACAACATCGCCGCCCTCAAGGTACTTCAGGACCTTTGCAAGAATAAGTTCCGTCGTTTCGTCATTCGGTGGAACGCGCTTCTTGTGCATCCAATCCTGCATCGCATCAATAACTTCTTGCTGATCAAACATGGTTTTCTCCTTTGATCGATCCGCGTATGGTGCTCAACTGAAGCCAGTGGGATCCTTCGTGCTGGCCACAATAAGAGATCCAAATCCGAACGCGATCTCCTAACAGCCTCTCGTCAATCCGTTGTTCCGCGGTCGCGTGAAACTGTTTGACGTGCTTCACCGCGGCTTCCTCGGTTTCGAGAACAGAACCACAAGTACAAAAATATTTATCTAGCCACCTCATAGGGCTTCTCCTAGGCGTGAATTTCACTGCTACGCGACGACTGCCTGGAGAAGAAACCAATCCGGAATCTACAGAAGGCGACAATTCGCTGTTTGACGTGCCTGCGACCAATCCGGCCGAAAGCTTGCTACTAATTTGTTGACGGCTGCGCGTGCATGTTCCAGCCAAACCCACCTGCCGAGGCGTTCGCGATTTTGCAGATACATGCTGCTATTTCTTCTGCCACGCGGCCCCGTTCGAAGTTGTCGTCCATTGGCAGCGTTTTTATGGCGTGCCACAACCTGCGACACGAAGCCTCGGTCAGCTTTTCGCCGCCGAGTGCGACATTCAAAACTTCGCTCGCGTAAAGGCCCTGCGGCTGCGACACGAGCCATTGCGGCTTGAATGTCGATGCCGGTTTCCACAACTTCGGGCCTCGGCGGTCTACTAGCTTTTGCTAAGACTTTTTCCGGGTCCGGCACATTGTTGTGCTGGAGGAACTCCAGGCAAGCATCGTGGTAAGAATCAAGTGCACCGCCAGAACTAAAGTGGCGGGCAGCAAGCTCATACAATTTGAGGACGTAGGGTTCCGTTAGTGGACGGCCCTCAAGGCCGGCGTTCAAAAGTTCATAGCCGACTTTGTGTTCGTCGCGGGCGTAGCCCATGAGACGGAACAAGTGCGACCAGTACTCGACATCTACTTTCGGTTCAACTTTAACTTGCATGTGATACTCCTCACCAACTTAAAAATGGGTCTTTCTCCGGATCCGGCGCAACCGGGGGCGCTTTCGTGCCCTTGCGGGGCCGTTTGACGCCCGTGGCCTTCTTGGCTGCTCGTTGCTCGGCGCGCCGTGCAATCTTCTCAGCTTTCTTGTCCAAGCGATCCTGAAGAAGTCCGAGAAGTTGTAACTGCTCCAGCGTTGGATTCTGATTTGACTCGCGAAGTTTTTGGGCCTCGCGGCGGCAATAGCTCAAGTTTCTTGGCGAGAACACGATGTCCAAGATTTCGACAATAAGCTCGATACGTCTCTTAAAATCCGGAGCGTGAACGCCTGTAAGATGCAAGCGGTCGCGCGCCGCCCGAAGGTTGAGGGATTTATTATTTCTAGGTTTTAGGCGAAGAGCGATTGTCACCATTTGATATCCTCCTCGGACGGCACGGCGAACGACGACACTTCAACGGGCTTCGTCTTAGCTTTCCAGGCGGCTTCGGCCTCTGCGTCGGCTTCAACTTGTGCAACAACTTCAGCCCCCAAATCGGCTATAGCCTTCAAACAGACTGGATCCATCGGGCCGAAGCGCTCCGGAGACACCGCGTCCAGTTGTGCTATCGTTTCAGCCTGCTCAGCTTCGTCGCGCGTGGCACCTAGTTTCTGCTTCCTAAGCATTCCGAGTTCTTCGCGGATACGGTAAAGCGAATTGGTAGGGATACCAGTAAGCGCTCGAAGCTCTTTAACAGATATCTTGGGGTTCTTTTCGTAGAGTCGCCGGACATTCTCCCGGCGTTCTAGGTGCTCGGCATCTTCACCGTCTTTCCCGAAGGCCCAGAACCAGTCGCCTGAACCGTCTTGGTAGGCTTTGAAGCTCTTGAACCTCGGAAGAGGGTTGTGCGCGTCTGAAAGCATGATGCCCGCGCTTGCTGCAAGCGGACGAACTTCCGTCTCGCGCATAGGTACAACAAGAATTCTTTGCAACCATGCTGCGGCAAGCTCTTGAGACTTCTGGCCTTTTGCAACGGATTGCACGACGTCTGATTTGTTACCACTGAAATCCAAACCCTTGGCAGTCTCCGCCATCAGTCCGTAAAACTGAAGCTCGCGCAGAGCCTTGTATCTGGCAGCATTACAGCTGTTGGCTCCGTAAACGAAACCAAGGATGTCCTTACGAGAACCAAAGAGCTTCCCCTGGCATGCGTGCAGGATGTGACCACTGGTGTTACTGAGGCGATTAGTATTAGGCTCCCAAATGTGGGCCAGATCGTCCCCGTCTTCACTCAGCATCTTCTTGAATTCGACGATCGGCGTCTTCTGGATGTTGTTCCCAAATATGCCGATGTCAAGGATCTCATGCGTATCGCCGAGCTCGTCCGGCTCCGATTCGAACAAGTCCAGAACTATGCAAAGTCCGGCGTCTTGAAGCACCTTGATGGATCCCTGGAGCATTTGGGCAAAGCCCTCTGCCCCGACACCCGGATCCCTCATCCGTTGCGCCTTCTTCTTCCCGATGTTTTCTCTTGCAGTTCGCCCGAGATGGTGAATGAAAAAGAAATCGCGTACGGTCGGGAACTGCGACTTGAAGTCATACACAACATCCATAACTTCGTCGGGCTTCTCGTTGTGAAGCTTGTAGAAGCAGTCCACATAAAGGATGACAGGCTTGTAAACATCATTGATCAGCCTAAGCAGCGTTCGGTCCTGCCAGTCGACCGGTCTGCCTTTTACCTTTTCGACTTTCCGAAGATAAAGAACAGTGAGGTTTTTGATCACAAATGCTCGTTCTTCTGCTGAAAATCTTAACCGATCGAGCATCTCGTTTATGCGCTTCTTGCCCTGCTGTTCGCTGTTTTCAAAATCCAAATACGTAACACGGCATGGTCCCAGAAGATTTCGTGCACCCCACCAGCCTCTGCCAGACGAGTCGCACAGCGCCTTTCCGAGCAGCACGGTAGATTTGTACGTGCCCTTACGCCCCAGGGCGAGCTTGGCGCGGCCGTCGAAAGGTATCAGGCCGGCGTAATGAAACTCTTCCTCGCTGGTATCTTCCTCGCTGAGAGCGGCCAAGTAACTTGATGCAACCTCTTCCGTCGTCTTGATCACCCCCTTGACCGCTAGTCTTGCTTCCACAAGAGATATCGTAGGATCTTTCTTAACGTACTCCAGGGCCAGGGCCTCGTCCTCAGCGGACAAAGTGCTGGCCGTTTGGACCGGCGAGGTTGCGGATGCGCTGTACTGTCCGATGACTTTAGCATCCTGTTTAACAACAAGACCGACCAGACCTTTCTTTTTGTCAAAAGGCACGCCGCCGATCAGCAACACATGCTTGTCTCTTGTTTGCCTTTTACCGTTGCAGATGCTACCGGTGATTCGGTTGATGTCGTTCTCGTTCAGCGAAGGAAATACATGATCCCGATTGATCGCAGATAAGTTCTCATAAACCTCGTCCTTACTCAGTCCCCAGGTCAAGAAAGAGCCGGCTATAGAGGCCAAGGTATCGTCGCGAACTCCTTCCGTAATCTTGAGTTCAGGATCCACTGAGACTGTCAGCCCCGAAGGCGTTGTACTCAAAGCCTTTGCCTCGGACGGCACTGCGACGGAATCCGTAGACTTCGTCTGATTCACGATCCATTTGATGAGGCTTGACGGCGCGGGAATAATAGGTGAAGCATTGATGATCTCGTAGGGTTTTCCAGTGTCCGGATGAATTGAAAGAGGCGATACGACGTATTGGTCCGACTGGCGTAACGAGCCCCAGACAAGAATTTTCTGGCTGATGTTTCCCGCGGCGCGGGTCTCGTCGGTCTGAAAAAGGTAGAAATGCAGTTTACCAGGGCTAGACTGCACGGTGAACGTTTTGAATGACTCGCCAGTTTCCTTTTCGTAGCGTTCGATTACTCCCGGTTCATCGGTTTCGAAGAACAGCACACCGTCATCTTTCGCCACACATCCGCAGTTAGAGTTTGGGCTTTGTTCGTTCCAGGACAAAATCGTGTCGGCATTCGTAGTCGCAAGTGTCGGCCACGCATTGTCCCGGGGCTCCTTCATTCCGGATTTGAGTCTTATTACAGGCACACCCATCTCGATCATCGGCAATGCGCGAGCTTTGAAGGTTGGTTCCGCAGGAACCTGATCGCCGAACTCAATGGTTTGTAGGAGGCTCATTGGGCGCCCCCTACGACAGCATTGATTGCCTGTGGATAGCGTTTTCCCGGAAGTGCTGGCAGGACGTCGAACGTCACCGATTGTCCGGCGGCGATGAGGTTCTCGCCTTTCTTGATGTTGCTGTAGTGCAGGAAATAGACGTCTTTTTCATCAACTACTACGAACGCGTACCCACGAAGTGTGGGGTTGTAGATAATTCCGTGCATGTTACCTCTTCAGAGAAAATTGATTCCCTCCTCACTCCGATCTTTTTAAGATCAGGCAAGCGGTTTTCTGCCGTGCTGTTCGGGTCGTTCAACCGGCAGACTGCTTGGGTTTTGGGGTTTTGGGGTTTTGGGGTTTTGGGGTTTTGGGGTTTTGGAGTTTTGGAGTTTTGGGGTTTTGGGGTTTTGGGATTTTGGGGTTTACTTCATCTGCCTTGACTGAGCACACGGAACTCAATGCGCCGGGTGGGCGGATGTGCGCCGAGCTTGATCCTGGACAAGAGAAACTCAGTTGGCTTGATTCGGCTGTCCTGACCAAACGAGCACAGGTTGGCCTGCGGATAGAAGATGTCATCCAGGGCGTCGACGAGATCCTGCATCAAATTGCTAGGCCACTGTTTGTGGAACTGGTGGCCGTTGATTTGGAAAATGCAGTCAAGCATGCTGGCTGAACTGCGGATGCGTTCGAGGTCGACTTCATATCTCCAGACCCCGTCCGGCCTGTACTCTAACGTCAAGCTCTGCGCATTGAACTGCCAGTCGCCCCACTGGTCGCCGTGCTGCGGATAAAGGCCGGCCGTGTCGGGCAGAGTTTTGACGCGTGTTCGGTAATCCATTGTCTGCGATCTCCTTAGTTCACTACGACTTCTTTAAGCTTTTTCTCATCTAGGCGCGCAAACTGCTGCTCGTGAAGCTGCCGCGCTACTTCTGCACGATGCTCCAGCGACCAGTTAAGAAAAGAAGGGATAAGATTAGTTTTTTGATGAAGGTTCCCATCGTCGCCGCGATAGATCAAGAAAACCGCGAACGGAACCTCACCCTGGGCCAGTTTAGCTGTTAAATACCTGCGGGCGGCCTCCGAGTCTCCGGTCCACGTATAAACGCAGAATGACTCCTCTGAGTCAGCTTTGGCAAGGAAAAGGCCAGAACCGCACTCTTCGAGAACACGGAGGAAATAATCAACAGATTTTTGAACGTCATCTACCTCAACGACAGTCTTGCCGTCTTTTCTCCGCAACCGGTGCCACACATGCATACTTCTGCAACCCAACGTAGGAACGATCTCAAAGGAGACACCTTTCGCAATAAGCCCATTCGCGCACCGTTCCGCTTCCGTAGCCGTACACTCAAGCGCGTCCAGGATCTCCGGAGACGCAGAGAGGATAGCGGGCGTTCCGTTGAAATACACGGGTTCGAGATCGATGTAGCTGAAGATGTTGCCACTTTCGTTCGTCAGCCCGATGATAAATTTTTCTGATTCTGCCGCTGTGGTCATGATTTCTCCTTTGGCTGCCAGTGCAGCTTTACTGCACAAACTCGATGGACCATTTAACAATGCCTGCTGCTGCGTCAACGGCAGTTTCCGCATCACGGTACCTATCATCACTAGTCATCAACATCGCGGCCACGCGCGCGATGAGTTCTATACGTTGCAGGTCGGTTATCAGTTCGGATGACGATGTCACGATCTCCTCCCGGGCGCGGGGCGCGGCTGCGCTTCGAGTTCCTCCATGCGCGTTGCAAACGAGGCGTCGGTCCTGTAACGACGCTGCTGTTCTGCCACAGGGATCTTGTCCAGTTCTTCGCGGCTGGCCGGCAGGCTTGCGGCCTGCGCGCGGGATGCACGCAGAACTTCTTGGAGGCGCTCGTAACTCATGTACCGGCCAAGGCCGTCGCAGATCATGGCTTCCGGGTAATGGCGCGCTCGGAGACGCTGGACCCACGACAGCGCGGCGCTATAGTCCAGCAGCAGGGCATCGCTAGGCACCTCGGTCGAAGAGACGGCACTGCCATCAAACGACCGCAGGAACCTGCCTCTGTCGACAGACACAACGAACTGTTTTGAGTCTTCCATACGTCAACCTTTCTGTTTTCCCCTCATATATACAGGACAAAGGGCGCACGCCAAAAGCCAAGAAGCCCGTAAGTTGGTCTACAATAAAGAGATAACATCACCATACCTAGACTATCTACAAGATGTGGGAGGGCATACTGTCGCCAAAAGCCGGCACTTGACACCCCCAAAGGGCCCTACTCTTCGGCTTCATTGTCGTTCCAGTCGTTACTTCTGCCGCCCCAGTCGCCTTCGGCCTGATCGCTACCACCGAAGCCGCGGGTGGACTTGAGCCGGGGATCCGTTCGGAAGGTGTCTAAAAGCTCGAACAGATTGGTGCGGTCGGCTGTGAGTAAGGCGCGACGACGCTTGCCGAAGTGAAGCCGGCCGTACGGGCCGCCGCCCTTGCGCGCGAGGCGGTCCTCTTCCTCGTGGGACACGTAAAGCGGAATGTAGTCGGCAACATCTCCGGCCTGCCAGACATACACCGACTGGATTACCCCAAACTTCAGGCCGAACCAAATGATGCGGCCCTCAAGGTTGAGCACGCGCGCTTCGTTGATAGGGCCGCACTTTTTGAGCTTCTCAATAAGCGGGATGTTGTTGCTCGCGAAAACCCGATAGAACTCGGCTTCCGCAACCGTGACCATTGAGGCGGCGTCCGGTAGAATCTCAGCGCTCTTGGATTTCTTGCGATGACGTCGCTTGACCGACGAGCTTGGCCGAAGTCGTCTCTGAAAACGATCGTCTTTGACGACACGCGCCAACTCTGAACGCGTGAAGTTGCAACACAGCCGAAGGTCTGTTTGCTCCAAGTTAAGGTTATTGAGGTCGAGGATAAGTTGCGGTTTCGGTGTCTCAGCTTCTCCTTCGGAGCGCGGCTGCACGCGTGATTGCTTGAGCGATCGCTTTAGCGAGGCCTTAAGCTCCAGCCTGATCGGCTCATCAAAATCCCACGGCCGAGTGATTGGCTCCCTATAAACGTCAGGTGCTGAAGGGATCTCGGAGTAGAACTCAGGCCTAGGAGGATCTGGCGGTCGCGGAGCAGCAACCTCGCGCTGCTCGCGGTGTAGCAGTTCTTTTACTTTTTCCAGCACCGCGTCCTCACCGAGCGCGCCGGACCGCGACTGCGCGATTGCTAGGGCCATTCGAATTTGAAGCACGGGAGCGTCTTCCGCATCAAGAAGTGTTGGGACGATGTCTACGCGCGGACCTTCTTCGTGCACGCCGTGCTCATCGGAACGAACTCTAGATTGCCCAGGCCCTTCAGTGCAAGTATCTTGGTTTTCGGATTCGCTCTTCCGATCACCCGACGCGTCTGACTTCACAGTTATTCCGCTACGGGTTGATCGCGTTTCTTCGACCTTGGGGAGCGATGGCGCGGACTTGGATTCGTCACCCACCGCAGGAACGAATGCCGGAACCTCTTCTGACGATGCGCCGCCATCCCTTCGGGCCCTGCGACGAGCCTTCTGACATTCTTCGCCCTGGCGGGGATCAACGTGTTGCCGCGGTGCGCCTTCTACTGACGCTGGAATCAGCGGCCCACGGCAAAAGGCGCAGACATTCTTGTCACGCTTTGCTGCGCGCTTGGCGCACCCCAGACAGGTGTAAACGAAATCCACGCTTACTTTTTCCTCGAGCAAGGAGATGCTGCGCGGGCAATCTTGAGTTGAACAACGAAACGTTATAAGAGCCATGTTCCTTTTCCTTGAGCCTGAGATTTATTGTGGAGCCCGCGGAGGTGGCTCATTCCTCCGCAGGCCCTGGCGCTTTGCAGCGCCTTATTCCGCATCCGGATCAGGGACGCAGGAAACTAATCTCTACAACCCCGACTTCTGCTCCTTGTTGCCGACCGCCGCTTCGGGTTTGTTGCGTAAGTTCTCAAGCCAGATATCTCGGATCTCGTTGAGACAAGCTATTACTTGTTGTGAACCAAGGCCGTCAAAGATAGGCGCGATAGCCTGTGCGACTGACGAGTCAGGAACAAAATTGACCGGGCTATCAAAAGCTACGAAGACGAGAACCCGACGTCGGGTTTCTGAAAGATTTTCCCATCCAGG
>WNGJ01007889.1_pt1 | contig 11337 bp, 9 predicted proteins | sample 5400611 | NCBI WGS metagenome assembly WNGJ01 (sample SAMN13153375, study PRJNA577476) | soil metagenome | isolation source: 40 cm soil or saprolite under Garry oak tree replicate 1 | place: USA:California | collected 2016-06-15 | reverse complement strand
TGAATGACGCTAACCGGCGGTTCGACGAGCGCTCTCCAGCTGGGTAAGCCTAGCCGGTGTATCCGCGGGTTCGGGTCGATGGCGCGTGTTCCGGCCGGTGGCCTCCTATGCGACGGTCTCCCGCACGATGGACGGCCGGCGAGCTGGCCGCCCGAATCTGCCGCTGGTCGAGCTGGATGTTGAGCCACCTGTCGTGAGAGGACGTCGCTCCTGCTGGTGTGCCGACGCCTACTCGTTCCGGCGGTAGACAGTCGCGCTGGTCAGCCGATGGGGTGAACCGGCCAGGTGCGATGGTGTCCCGAGACGGCTGCTGCCGAATCGGCGCCGACGACTGGATCAGACCGGTGATGCACACCAGTAGGGTCAGACGGCGTGAAGGTGCGCGAGGATGAGGTGGGTGTGCCGGCGCCGGACTGCGAGATCCGTTCAGTGGTGATCAGCCCGGTCGGCGAGGGCCTCTGGCCGGGTGTGCTGCTGTACACCGACATCTTCCAGTTGACCGAGTCGACACTGCGGACGGCGCGGCGGCTGGCCTCGGCCGGGTTCGTGGTGTGCGTGCCGGAGATCTACCCGCGCGGTGTGCTGGCCGGTGTCGCGTTGGAGTTCGACGACGCCGGCAAGCAGGCCGGCCTGGCGGGTGCGGCCGGGACGACGACCGAGCAGTTCGATTCCGACCGGGCCGCGGTGCTGGACTTCATGGCACAGCGCGCAGACGTCGAGGAGCTGTTCGCGGTGGGGTTCTGCATCGGCGGCCACTTGGCGTTCCGGGCGGCGTTCGACCCGCGGGTCGCGGCGACGGTGTGCTTCTACCCGACCGGGCTGCACGACGGTGCGCTGGGCGCCGACGCCGACGCGGGATCGCTCGCCTGCGCCGGCGGCGTCCGGGGCCGGCTGATGATCGTCTTCGGCTCCCGCGACCCGCATGTGCCCGCCGACGCCCGGGCGCAGATCGTGTCCGCCCTCTACGCCGCCGGCCTGGACGACCTCGAGCTGCACGTGTACACGGGCGGCGACCATGCGTTCATGCGCGACATCGGTGCTCGGCACGACCCGGTCCTCACCGACCTCGCGTTGACCGAGGCGGTCTCATTCCTGACCAGCCGGTGAACCCGGTACCAGCGCCCCTCTCCAGACTCCGAGCGCCGGTTCTTCCGACGGCTGGCAGAGTGAAACCCGCCCCTCGGGCCCATCCGTAGAGTTCGCCGACGACGCGGCCGCGGAAGACTTCCGACGGGATCGCGCAGTCCGACGCTGCTCCAACCACGGGTGGCCCGCCCGCCACGATGTGCCGACGCCGCCCGCGCCGACGCGGGTCAGGGCGGGGGCGCGAGGCCGGACTGCATCGCGAAGACCACGAGCTGGGCCCGGTCCCGGGCGTGCAGCTTGACCATCGCGCGGCTGACGTGGGTGCGGACGGTGTCGCGGCTGACGAACAGCCGCGCGGCGATCTCGTCGTTCGACATGCCGGTGGCCACCCAGCCGACCATCTCGCGCTCCCGCTCGGTCAGGTGCTCGACCCCCGGGCGGGGCACGGTGGCCGGGTCCTGCCGGGCGAACCTGGCGATGACGCTGCGGGTCACCGACGGCGAGAGCAGCGACCCGCCGTCGGCGACGACCCGGACCGCCCGCAACAGCTCCACCGGCTCGGCGTCCTTGAGCACGAAACCGCTGGCGCCACGCCGCAACGCCTCGAACACGTACTCGTCGAGGCCGAAGGTCGTCAGCATCACGACGTGGACGCCGGCCAGCGTCGGATCCGCGGTGATCTCCCGCAGCGCCGCCAACCCGTCGAGTCCGGGCATCCGGATGTCCATCAGCACCACGTCTGGCACCGTGGCCCGGACGACCTCGACGCCGTCGCGACCATCGACGCCCTCGCCGACGAGTTCGGTGTCCGGTTCGGAGGCCAGCAGCGTACGGATCCCCATCCGTACCAGGGCCTGGTCGTCCACGACGACGACGCGGATCACCGGCGTCACCGACCCGTAGAGCCCCTCGGCCCCGGCAGCGGAAGGCGGGCGGTGACCGCGAACCCGCCGGTCGCGCACGGGCCGGCGTCCAGGGTGCCGCCCAGCGCCTCGGCCTGCGCGCGCATGCTCCGGATGCCGGTGCCCGAGTTGTCCGTCGTGGCCGAGCCGTTCGTCATGCCCGCGCCGTCCACCGTGCCGGACCGTACGCCGTCCGCGGTGCCCGCGCCTTCCGCCCTGCCGGGGCGGGCGCCATCCACGGTGGCGCTCCGGCCCGAGTCGGTGACCTCGAGCCGGAGCGACCCGTCCTCGCCCCGTACCCGGATGTGGGCCGCCGGCGCACCGGCGTGCCGGAGCACGTTCGTCATCGACTCCTGCAGGATCCGGTAGGCGGCGGCGTCCACGGCGGGCGGCAGCGGCGGCAGGTCGGGATCGACATCCACCCGCACCGCGACCCCGCCAGCCCGCACCCGCTCCGCCAGTCGCTCGACGTCCTCCAGTCCGGGCGCGGGGCGTCGCGCCGCCGCGGACTCGGGACTGCGCAGCGCGTCCAGCTCCGCGCGGAGGCTCTCCAGCGACTCGCGGCTCGTCGCCCGTACGGCCTCCATCGACTCCCGGGCCCGCGCGGGGTCGCGATCGAGCACGTGCAGCGCGACCCCGGCCTGCATCGCGATCACCGCGAGCCCGTGCCCGACCGTGTCGTGCAGCTCCTGCGCCATCCGTAGCCGCTCCTCCGACGCCGCCCGCCGGGCCTGCTCGGCGCGTACCCCGGCGGCCGCCTCCCGGCGCACCCGAACCGCCGTCCCCACCGCGAGGGCGGCCGCCACGACAGCCGACCAGGCGAGGACCAGCCACAGCATCTGGGTCCCCTGCGCGCCGGTCGGTTGGCGTCCCGCCTTGACGAGGGCGACGGCGAGGATGACGCCGAGATAGCCGCTCACCGACGGCGCCGCCCGGCCCACCGACCACCGCGCCGCCACGGTGAACGCCACGGCCGGGACCGTGAGCAGGATGGGGCCGTACGGGTACCCGGCCGCCAGGTACACCGCGACCGCCGCCCCGTTGACCGCAAGGCTCATTCCCGGCCGCCGTCGCAGCCCGAGTGCCAGGGCTGCCAGCACCACCAGCGCGTACGCCGCCAGGTCCGGATCGCGGGACACGTCGGCCTGGTTGTGTCCGGCCGGAGCCGTGCCCAGGAGTCCGAAAACGAGGAACGGCAGCCACAGCCACGCATCGAGCAGCCAGCGCCGCACGGCCTGCGCGGCCGGCGGCTGTCCCGTGCCGCTCGTCATGCGCCCGACGGTAGGACGGTGGGGCCCCGCCCGTCACCAGCCCACCCGCGTAGCCGGCGTACGCAATCCCGCGTACCCGCGGTGCCGCACTGCGGCTGACGACCCGGAACGCCCACGGCGGCGAACCTCGATGCCGTCAAAGGACAAGCCCGAGGAGGCGCCGATGCAGACCATGACCCGTCCCCGTTCCGACCTGCCGGACCCCGTGCAGGCCCCCGACACCGTCGCCGCGATCGACGAGCGGGTGATCACCCTGCTCCGCAGGCACGCCCCGACCGTCATGCGCTGGGCGCTCGGCCTGGTGTTCGTCTGGTTCGGGGCGCTGAAGGTCGCCAACGTCACCCCGGTCGCCCAGTTGGTCGCCGATACCCTGGCCTTCGTCCCGATCCCGTCGTCGGTGCTGGTGCCCGCGCTGGGCAGCTTCGAGATCGTCGTCGGGCTCGCCCTGGTCACCGGACGGTTCCTCCGCCCGGTGCTGGCAGCGATGGTCGGCCACCTGATCGGCACGTTCCTCGTGCTCGTCGTGCAACCGCAGGTGGCCTTCCAGGACGGCAACCCGCTGCTGCTCACCACCGAGGGCGAGTTCGTCGTCAAGAACCTCGTGCTGATCGCTGGCGCGCTGGTGGTCGCCGCCGCGCTGCCGCCGCTGCGACGGAAATCCACCTGACCGCCCGCCGGTCCGGTCCGTCCGGAGTGGATGGACCTGCCGGCCACCGTCCACGTTCGACTCGAGGAGGAGTCATGACCGTCCAGCAGCCACGGTCCGGCCGGGCGGCCGTACGCAATCCTGCGTATCGGAGTGCCGCGCCAGCGGTGACGACCGGGCCCCCGTCGCGGTCCAGTCTCGAGCCATGAGCGCACTCCCCGACACCGTCGCGCCCCCGGCCGTGGTGACCGCCGTCAGCACGCAACGGCTGACGAAGAGGTACGGCGAGCACGTCGCCGTCGACGCGGTGAGCCTGACCGTGCGGCGCGGCGAGGTCTACGGCTTCCTGGGTCCCAACGGCGCCGGGAAGACCACCACGATGCGGATGCTGCTCGGTCTGGTCCGCCCGACCAGCGGCACGGCCACGGTGCTGGGGCGGCGCCCGGGCTCCCCTGCCGCGAGCAGCAGGACCGGCGCCCTGGTCGAGGGGCCGGGCTTCTACCCGTACCTGAGCGGTCGCGACAACCTGCGGGTGCTGGCGCGGTACCGGGGCCTCGGCGACGGCGAGGTCGAGCGCGCGCTGGGGCGGGTCGACCTGGTGGCGCGGGGGCGCGACCGGTTCCGGTCGTACTCCCTCGGCATGAAGCAGCGCCTGGGCGTGGCCGCGGCGCTGCTGGGCGAACCGGAGCTGCTGATCCTGGACGAGCCGACCAACGGTCTCGACCCCGCGGGGGTCAGCGACATGCGCCGGCTCGTCGCCGACCTGGCCGCCACCGGCCAGACCGTCCTGTTCTCCAGCCACCAGCTCAGCGAGGTGCAGGAGGTGTGCGACCGGGTGGGAGTGATCTCCCGCGGCCGGCTGGTCACCGAGGCGGCCGTCAGCGAGCTTCGCGGCGGCGGTCACCTGCTCATCCGGGCCGACCCGGTGGACGTCGCGGTCGCCGTGGGCCGGCGGCTCGCCGGCGCCGACGCGGTGTCCGTTGTGGACCGCGCGGTGCAGCTTCGCCTCGACCCGGGCCGCGCCGCCGAAATCACCCGCGCCCTGGTCGACGCGGGCGCCGACGTGCACGAGATCCGCCCGTTCGAACGCTCCCTCGAAGAGGTGTTCTTCGAGATGACGGCCCCCGAGGAGACCCGGCGATGACAACCGCGACGGCAGTGCAGGCACTGACGGCCAGCGTGCGCGGCGAGGTGCTCCGGCTGCGCCGGTGGCCGGCGCTGTGGGTGATGCTCGGCGTCTTCCTGCTGCTGAGCCTCTGCTTCGGCTACCTGTTCCCGTACCTGTCGTACCGCAGCGGCGGCGGCAGCTTCGGCTCCGAGGGCGTCCCCGTCGAGAGGCTGCTCGCCGACGTCATGCCCGCCGCCGTGCCCGACGCGGTGATCCAGGGCATGCCGATGTTCGGCGGCGCCCTCATGCTCACGCTCGGGGCCCTCGCGGCGGGCAGCGGCTACGGCTGGGGCACCTGGAAGACGGCGTTCACCCAGGGGCCGGGGCGGCTGACCGCCGTCGGCGGGACGCTGGTCGCCCTCGCCGGCGCCGTCGTCGCCCTCGTCGTCGCGGCCTTCGTCGTCGACCTCGGCGTCGCCTCCCTGCTGGCCACCGTCGAGGGCCAGGCCATCGCGTGGCCCGCGGTCGGTGACGTCGGCCGCGCCCTGGGGGGCGGCGCCCTCATCCTCGGGATGTGGACGCTGGCGGGGGCCGCGGTCGGCACGCTCGCCCGCGGTCCGGCGCTCGCCGTCGGCCTCGGCCTGGTATGGGTGCTGGTGGTGGAGAACCTACTGCGCGGCGTCGCCACCCTGCTCGACTGGCTGCAGCCTGTGGCCGACGTGTTCCCGGGGACCGCGGTCGGCTCGATCGCGGGAGCGGTCGGCGCCACGCCCGCCTCCGGGAGCGACGGGACACCGGGCGTGGTCACGACCCTCACCGGCGGCACCGCGGTCGTCGTGACGCTCGCCTACATGGCGGCCTTCGCGCTGGTCACCGGGTTCCTGGTCCGGCGGCGGGACGTCACCTGACCGCTGGAGCCGCCTGTCGGGATCGAACCGACGACCTGCCGCTTACAAGACGCCAAGGGGACGTACCGGGTGATGTCGGGGATTGACAGGTCTTGCCATCCGTGCAGGTCAACAGTGGTGCCGCTGCCGGCCATCGACAGCGGCTCTGAGGCAATGCCGGCTCGTCCGTGACCACCCCGGTACCACAAGCGGCCGGCGATCCACGCCACGACGTGAAATCCGCCGCGCGGGCTGGGCGCCCCTCGAGCCGCGCTTAACGACTGCTGCTGTGTGCGCTCATGCCGATGTGCGGACATCCGATAAGGCGCTCGCTGGATGAGGACGGCATGTCCCGTCCCGTTCCGACCTCCTCCGCGCAGCAGAGCTGCTGGACGCGCTCGACGGCTGGCTCGCGGCAGCAGGCTTCCTACCCGACGGTTGCAGCAGGCCGCACGTCAACCCGAATAAGGGGCTCCGCCGGCTCCGCAACAGCGCTTCGCTCTGGCGACCGTCCGAGGGGATTGGGTGACCGGCTGGGGCCTATTTGTCGGAGGGTGTGGATACGGTCGGCACGTGATCGACCGATGATGGCCACCGGCCGCCAGCGGCGCGCCCGGCGACGACGCACGGCCAATGCCCGCGTCCGCGAGCAGGCCGAACGGTGGGCGGCAGAGCAGCCACACCTGCAGAACATGCAGCGTGGAATCGACCGCTACAGGAGCTACACAAGGGCCAGCAGCAGTGTCGAGGAAGCCGTGGCCAAGGTCCGCACGGACGTCCGCACAGCTGCCGATGCAGTCATCGAGCGGGCACAGGGCCGCGGGCTCATCGATGGCGTTCAGGGCGTCCGTGCGTCAACGCATCTGCACGCGGCCGTCCGCGGGACGGAGACATCCGCCGCCGCTCTTGAACTGGTCGCCCTGACGCTCGCATGCCGTGACGCTGATCCAGGACCGCCACCGGCGCTCGAGTCCAACCCGGAGAATCCGTACCTGCCGCCGAATATTTACGCCGCGGCTCAGGAAGCGCTCGCCGCCGGTTCGATGGTGCCCCTCTTCGGCGCTGATCCGTCGGACCCTTTCGCGCAGGTCGCCTATTCCTCCGTGCAGCGGGAGATCGCGGTGCGCAACCCGATCTATCCCCACATGCTGTTGGACAGCCTCCGGGGACTGTTCGACGACCCTGAGGTGGCGGCCGACTGCATGGATACGCTCGGCTTCACCGGGCTAGAGGCTGTCGAGGTGATGGAGGCGGTCCGAGTGCTGGCCATCCAGCGACTCGCCGTCAGATTTGACCGTCTGCTTGCAGCTCGCGATGCCACCGTCCCGATCCTTGAGGCGCATCGGACTGACGCCGTCGATCAGGCTTCCTCGCACTCCGAGTCCGCTGCGCCGCTCGATCCAGCAGCCGTCGCAGTCATCACGGAGATGTTCGAGGCGATCCAGGACCTGACGACTAACGTCGCCCAGGCTGCGATCATTGACCTCCAGGCCGTCTCCGAACAGGCCGGCGTAGAACCAGAGACCGCTCTAGCTGTGCTGTCTGCGTTTACGCTTAAAGCGACGAGCGACCTCGACGGCGTGCTAGAACGTTTCTTCCGCGGCGACAACCCGCTGCGGACCGCTCCGATCGTCGCCGATGCTCAAGGCCGCCTCATGTTGGTCCACGATGGGCTGGCCCTGCCCGCCGTGCGGGAGGTATTAGAGACCGCGCTCAAGGCGGCGGGACGGCTTGCTGCGTACGAGCGGCACCGGGGCCGATGGGTCGAGAAGACTGCGCTCGACTTGCTGGAGGGAGCGCTGCCCGGAGCGAAGATTCGCCGCTCCTTTGACTACTTCATTCCCGACCCGACGGCTGGCGTGCCGCAGACGCATCCTGCTGACTTCACCAAGCGCGTTGAGGCCGACGGTCTCGTCCTGCTCGACGACGTTGCCTTCATCGTCGAGGTGAAGGCGGTCGCCCTGACGGCTGAGGCGCGCGGCGGGGTCGTTCGCCGGCTGCGAGGCAAGCTGCGGGACATCATTACTGAGGCTGCGGATCAGGCCGCGCGGCTGCGTGAACGGATCATCGAAGACAGACAGCTCCGCCTTGGCAACGGTCAATTGATCGACCTGAGCGGAGTCCGCGAGATTCACACCATCGCGGTCGGCCTTGAGGATCTGTCCGGAGTAAGTACCGCGACCGCGATGCTCGTCAACTCTGGGGTCCTAACTCCAGGTCAAGTCCCGTGGACCGTGTCCCTGCACGACCTGCGGATCATTTGTGAGCTCGTCGACCGACCGAGCGAACTGCTGCTCTACTTGCGCCGGCGTACCCACCCCGAGACCACGCTGAAGTTCCTCGCCGTCGACGAGCTCGACTTCTACATGCACTTCCTCTACCACGGCCTCTACGTGGAGCCTGACCCGCGGCAGGTCGCCGAAGATCTCCCATGGACTGGCCGGCCAACACAAGCCGCGCTTCAGCGTCGTGCCAACCAGAGACGCGAGCTGATCACTTCGCTGACCGAACCGCTGGACGCCTGGTACCAGTTACAGCTCGATCCGACGGCCCCGGTCGCGGACAAGCCGCGCATGCCAGGGACGCCAGAATTCCTCAAGCTTGTGGACGAGGTCACAGCGACGTCCGCGTCCGGATGGCTGTCGACCGGCGCCATTCTTCTCGAAGGCAGCACTTCAGCCCGGCGCGAATTTGGGAGGTACGCCCGCGATCTCGGCAGGCTTGTCAGACAGGACGGTCGCCACCACTCAGCGACGCAGCTTCTAGTCGACACACACGGCAGTTCATTCGTCCTCGCCTGGGTGTGTGGCGGGCGCCACGAAACTCCGGAGCAAACGATGAGGATGCTCGGCGGGTACCTCGCTGCCAAGAAGCATCAGTTGAAGGCGCCACGAGCGGCGCTCATGCTGTTCGACTCCTCCGGCAGAGAACTGATCCAGCTTCAGTTTGACAATCGCGAACCAGGTCCAGACCCCGCGCTAGATGCCGCGGCTGCGCGCCTGCTGCCGCCCACCGCACGCCGAAAAGTTCCTACTCGCTCCGCCGCGGCCAAGAGGAAGCGACGCAGGCGGTAGCTGGCTTCCGCTCGCTGCGTGGAATCATCCGTGGTGCGGATCTGATGCGGCGGGGTGGCTCCGGCTGGATGCCCACCGGCGTCCGCAGAGCAGCGGTCCAGGCCGACTCCGATAACCGCATGTGGCCGCCGGCGCCGTAGCCGGGACGGCGGATCATCGAGCGCTGGTAGTTCCCCGGCGTTGCTACGACCTATTTGTAGTTCGTCGGCACGTGGTCGCGCTGAAAAAGTGGGTGAGGAGGGCGTGTGGGTGTCCGCCGGCGGCCGCACACACATGGCTCCCCTCTATTGCGGCGGGTGTCAAGGGCGGGCTCTTGGCAGCGGATCTGGTTCTGCGCCGTGGCCAGGCACGTCGACTAGCCCGGAGCCCGGGCAACTGCCATGACTTCGCGGACGAGCCGGTCACCGGCCAGCAGGTCCCAGTCGTTGTGGCCCGCGGCGGGGATCTCGATGTACCGCTTCGGCTCGACCGCTGCGTCGTGGAGCTGGCGGCTCTGCCGGGCCGGGACGATGGTGTCCGCGCCCCCCGCCACCACCAGCAGCGGGCAACGTGCGGCGTGCACCCGGCCGATCGAGTCGTACCGGTCCTTGAGCAGCGCCCGGACCGGGAGATACGGGTAGTGCACCTGTCCGACGTCGGCGAGGGTAGTGAACGGCGAGCGCAGGACCAGCGCGGCGGGAGGGTGCTCCACCGCCAGCCCGATCGCCACGGCGGCGCCGAGCGACTCTCCGAAGTAGACGATCGATTCGGGCCGGACGTCCGGACGGGACAGCAAGTAGCTCCGGGCCGTCCTGGCGTCGGCGGCCAGCCCAGTCTCAGTGGGATGCCCGGGGTTGCCGCCGTAGCCGCGGTAGTCGAACAGCAGCACCGACATCCCGGCCCGGGCGAGTGCACCGGCCAGGGGCGCGCGGGCCGAGCGGTTGCCGGCGTTGCCGTTGAACACCAGCACCGTCGGACCGGCGGCTCCGGCTCCACCCGGCACGAACCAGCCCCGCAGCCGCAGCCCGTCCTCGGTGTCGAAGGACACCTCCTCGCCGCCGGGCAGCAGCGCGTCCATCGCCGGCACCGGCCCGGAAGCAGGCAGGTAAATCAGCCGGCGTTGCAGCGCCCAGGCCAGCACCAGCAACGCCACCACCGTCACCACCACGGCCGTCGCTACCCGAAGCAGCACCAGCGCCGGGCCGTTCACACAACTGACGCTACCGGCGGCGCGCAGCGGCTTAGGGCGCGCCGATAAATTACCGCTTCATTTAGGGTGGAGTCGGCCATGATGTGGTAGTGGCTGTCGACGCGAATGTGGTGGAGTCGTTGCGGGCGAAGTTCGAGGCGGTGATGCCGCATCTGGACGAGCGTCAGCAGCGGCTGGTCATGGCCGGGGAGGCGCGGTGCCACGGCGGTATCGCCGCGGTGGCCAGCGCGACAGGGGCGTCGCGGTCGCGGATCTCCGCGGGCGTGGCCGAACTGGAGGCTGGCGAGGCGCCGTTGCGGCGCGTGCGCCGTGAAGGCGGTGGCCGCAAGACCGCGACCGCGGCCGACCCGGCGCTGCTCGGGGCGCTGCTGGCACTGGTGGAACCGACCCGGCGGGGAGATCCGGAGTCGCCGCTGTGCTGGACGACGCTGTCCACCCACAAGCTGGCCGGCGAGCTGACCGCCGCCGGTCACCGCGTCGGCGCGGACACGGTGGCCAGGCTGCTGCGAGAGCAGGGCTTCAGCCTGCAGGCCAACACCAAGACGATCGAGGGCGGCCAGCATCCCGACCGCGACGCCCAGTTCTCCTACCTCAACGACCAGGCAAGTGAGCACCTGGCCGCGGGCGATCCGGTGATCAGCGTGGATACCAAGAAGAAAGAACTCGTCGGGCACTACAAGAACGGCGGCCAGGAGTGGCGCCCCGCCGGCGATCCCGAGCAGGTCAAGGTCCACGACTTCATCGACCCGAGCCTGGGCAAAGCCAACCCCTACGGCGTCTACGACCTTGGCGCCGACACCGGATGGGTCAGCGTCGGCACCGACCACGACACCGCCGCCTTCGCCGCCGCCACGATCCGCCGGTGGTGGAACTCGGCCGGTGCACAGCGCTACCCCAACGCGTCCAGGCTGTTGGTCACCGCAGACGGCGGCGGTTCCAACGGCTACCGCACCCGGCTATGGAAGACCGAACTGGCCGCCCTGGCCACCGACACCGGCCTGACCATCACCGTGTGCCACCTGCCACCGGGCACCAGCAAGTGGAACAAGATCGAACACCGGCTGTTCTCCCACCTCTCGATGAACTGGCGCGGCCGGCCCTTAACCAGCCACGACGTCATCGTGCGCAGCATCGCCGCAACCACCACCCGCACCGGTCTGACCGTGCACGCCGA
>WNGJ01024826.1_pt1 | contig 11338 bp, 11 predicted proteins | sample 5400611 | NCBI WGS metagenome assembly WNGJ01 (sample SAMN13153375, study PRJNA577476) | soil metagenome | isolation source: 40 cm soil or saprolite under Garry oak tree replicate 1 | place: USA:California | collected 2016-06-15 | reverse complement strand
CATGTGCGCCCGTTCGCTCGGTCTTCACGATGCACCGTATACGGAGGTATCGAGCCATTTGCTAGCCTCCTGACGATTCCAATACCCGTTGCATATCGGTTCTCCAGCAGAGGCTCCATCAACCGCGTGGGAAGGTCAATCCAGCAAACCCTGTATCTTCGGCTAGGGTCTTCACCCGGCAAAGAGAATGGCGAGTCTCCACTCCACTGTCATTTCACTGGCCTGTGCGTCGCTGTGTACCTCGCCTCCCAGCATGACCAGACCATGTGCCAGTAGTTGCTACGCGCGTTAGGGTCGGGATTCGGGTCGCGGGGAGAAATAGACAGCACCTCAACCAGTTGGAATACTCGGATCAGGAGCACACATGATCCTGTGTCGATAAGAAAGTTCGTAAAGCTCGGTCGCTTCCTGACAATCGAGGCACTTTATTTTGATCTTGCTGCAAAGATGGTAGTGGGTCATAGAGGCCTTCCGCCTCTGCCTGTTGCACTTCGGATTTGGGAACAGAACGAAGCAAAACGCTGGCGATTTTACACGCCAGCATCTTTTGCGCTTCCGGTATCGGTTGTGTGTACACCGAAAGCGTCAGGCGCGAGTCCGTATGCCCCAACTGCGCCTGTAACGCCTTGATGCTCTCGCCAGACCGATTTGCCCAAGTGCGCCGGCTATAAGAAAGGAAATGGCGAGGACAAAAGAGCCCTCCGCAAGGACAACGCGCCACGGCTGACACAAGAACTTAGCCGAGGACAAACGGTTGGGATTGCGTCCCGTTGTGCGGTCGAACATCATTACCCGAGGTCCTTCAGATCGCCAGGACCCTCGCATCTCAGCCCGGCGTTAATTACCGCCGTCGTCGAGAGGGTTCAATGATTCTAACGCGCATGTAGGAGAGATTCTTGGCAGCGCCGGAACGATCGTATATGTGTTCCACCCACCCGTTTTCCGTGTATGCTTGGACCAATTTGTAGCAGAGAGGCTTTATGGCGACGCTGAGCCAAACAACACCAATCATGGAAACGACGCCGAATCCAAGGGAGGCGGCCCCCGTAAAACCAGCCGCGGTGCGCAACGTCGCAATGGACGCGTATCGCGGATTGGTCATGCTGTTGATGATGGCGGAGGTGTTGCAGCTTTCCCGCGTGGCTGCGGCGTACCCAACGAGCCTGTTCTGGAAAATTCTGGCCTTCAATCAGACTCATGTGGAGTGGTTTGGCTGCTCTCTGCACGACACCATTCAGCCGGGCTTCTCTTTCCTGGTTGGTGTGGCACTGCCGTATTCCATTGCCAGCCGGATCGCGAAGGGTGCGCGCTTCGCGGAATTATTCGGGCACGCACTGTGGCGTTCATTGGTGCTGGTTGCGCTGGGCGTATTCCTCCGCTCGATGGACCACTCCATGACCTATTTCACTTTTGAAGATACGCTCTCACAGATCGGATTCGGCTATCCGTTTCTATTTCTGCTCGGATTCTATTCGTCGCAAGCCGGATCGGGGAAGCGGGCGTGGGCAACGCTCGCCTTGGTTCTCGTGGGATATTGGCTAGTGTGGGCGCGATATCCCGCGACGCCAGCGAATTTTGACTGGAGGAGCGTGGGTGTTTCTCCAGAGTGGAACGCTCACCATAATTTCACTGGTTTCGCCGCGCATTGGAACAAGAACTACAATTTTGGAAACCGCTTCGACCAGTGGTTCCTGAACCTATTCCCGCGTGAAAATCGTTTCGAATACAACTCCGGTGGATACCTCACGCTGAGTTTCATTCCCACGCTGGGCACGATGATCCTGGGCCTGATTGCGGGAGTCTGGTTTCGCGAATCGCGGCCCAAGATCCCGATGAAGAAGCTGTTGATTGCCGGTGTGTCGGGGATTGTATTGGGATTGGCGCTGCATTACTCGCACATTTGCCCGGTGGTGAAGCGGATTTGGACGCCGTCCTGGACTATCTTCAGCGGAGGCATCTGCTTCTTGTTCCTGGCCGCGTTCAGTTGGGTGATTGATGTGAAGGGTTTGAAGAAATGGGCCTTCCCGCTAGTGGTCATCGGCATGAACTCCATCGCTGCATACTGCATCGCCCACTTCACGGAAGGGTTTCTGGAGAGCACCTTCCGCGTCCACCTGGGTCGGAGTTTCTTTCAGTTCGCCGGCGCGGGGCTGCAACCATTTTTTCAGGGCGCCGCGATTCTGGTGTGCTATTGGCTAGCGCTGTTTTGGATGTATCGACGAAAACTGTTCCTGAAGATTTAGGGCCCGACATCCGTCAAGTACAGTTGCACAAATTCGAGCAATGAGTTCGGCTATTCGCTTCGTTTCGCTGGTTTGAGGGTCCAAGCCTGCAGTCGCGCCAGTTCCATCAAGTGCTCCGAATGGAATCCCGTCGGGAAGATCGGCCACGACCATATCTCCGGTGAGTCCAGGGCGACATACTTTTCGGTGGCAAGCTGCGCGGGCGCGACCGTCACGTTTTCCGGCGCCGCGCCGCCATTCGCCCTCTTGCTCGCGATCTTCGCCATGGCCACAAGAAATACCTCCGGGGCTACGGGCTTACTGCCCAACCAAACTGCGTTAGGAATCTGGTGATGGCGCTGAATGAAGCTGTGCAGGTCATGCACGCTACGCTCGAACTGCGACCAGGGGACTTCGATCGGCTCGGTCAGCCGCGGCGAGGGCAGGCTCGGTCCGTAGACGGTGAAGGGAAGAGCCACCTCCGCGTCAGCGCCGGGCCGGGAGACCATCCACTCGGTAACGAGCGTCATGACTTCGGCGGGAGAGAGCGTATATGTCCCGCGAACCTGGAAGCTGACTTCCCATTCTACTTGGCGTGCGATTTCCGCGAGTTCGCTGGCGTTGAACCTGTGTCGGCGAGCGCCGTCCGCATACAGGCGCGTCGCCTGCGGCCCGGTGATGAACTGTACCTGAGGAAATGAGTTCATGTAGCGCATGAGTTGTTCAAAGTAACTGAACGCGCGCTCACGAGAATCCGGAGGCCGCAGGGGATAGCTTTGCCATTGGTCGCGCGGCGGATTGGCGCCGCGGGCAAAGTTCAGGTCCCAGAACTGGCTATGGATGAACTCGCACGGGTGAAAGTAAAGGCTGACCAGCCCGCCGCCGTTACTGGTCATCTGTTCGTAGAATTGGCGAAACTTGGTCTTGCTCTCTTCAATGTTGGTCCATTCGTCATTGGGACGGAGTTGCGGGCCCTCTTTGGTATTGAAGATATTGAGGAGCCCACCGTAATAAAAGGGTTGGCCATTCAGCCCGACGTGCGCCGCCTCGTCGAGATACAGACCCACACCCCAACTGACCAGCGAAGGAAACGCCTGCGGCGCCCACGAGTTGCCCGGCTGTCCGTAACAGCACGGCTTCTGTTTGAAGATGCGCTGCACGTCGTCATAGCCAGGGCGCTCACGCCGCGTGAATTCGGCCGCGCCAGTTTCCCAATTCAACAGCGACTCATACTCCGCTGGCGTCGGATGCTGGCTATGCGTATTGGCGTGGTAGCCGATGGCATGGTTCTGCAGCGCAGCGATGACGTCGGTGCGATGGCGCCGCTCGAGCGTACGCGCCTTTTCACCGACGACCTTGAATGTCGCATGAATACCCTGCTCGGTGAGGAACGTCGCCAGCCGTTTGGCCACGTCATCGCTCTCCGGCAGAATGTAGTCTTCGGTGTCGAACCAAAGGACGACATAGACCTTGCCGGGTGTCGGCGTCTGGCCGATAGCATCTATACAAATCAGAGCGAGCGGCAACAACATGCAAATGACGCGCGAGAGGTATGCCAATCGTTTCACTTGCGTCCCCTAACGATGGCGGGCCTTGGTCCGCTTTGTGTGGCACGCGGCCGGCGTGAGGGCCCTTGTTGGCCGGACCAGTCTCACAAATAGAATTTGAGCGCAAACTGAATCTCGCGCTGGTCATTCTGGCCGTCACGCGTGGATGCAATCTTACCGAAGTTACCCGAACTGTAGTCGAGAGAGCCTGGCGCCGCCACCACACCGTTCCCGCTAAATCCGGGCGCCGAGAAATTAGGATGGTTGGTGAGATTGAAGAACTCCGACCGGAATTCCAAGTGTGTGCCCTCCAATCTGGACCGGCGAAAAAGCATATTCTCCCGCGGATGCACTCGTAGTCGATATAGAGAGTCCCGTATCCTCATTAATGATGGTCACTTCGCCCCAGGAATCACACCTCCGCTCGTATCTTTGACGGTCCCCGAAATCGCGCCCGTATCGACCTGTGCCAACATGTTCATGGGAGCAACCAGCCCTAGCGTCATAAACGCGAAGATAGGCGCTAACTTTTTGTAGAAGACAGGGGTAAACATAGGAATCTCCGTTCTCCCTAAGTCAGTACTCGGTCGAGGAGTTCGCTTACGGCACGCCCGGACTCGAGGAAAGCGTTACGGTGATCCATCGCTCCGGCCAAATCGGAATGCGAGAACGCGATTCTGCCGAAAGGACCATTGCGAAGGGCGTCGCGGGGGGCGGGTTTACCGTCCAGCCCGAAGAAGAACCCGGGTTGTGGATTAATAAAGGCATGGCCAAAGCGATTGAGCACGATTCCAGCGATATCGCGCCTCGCGTCGAAGCCCGAAGAAGCAAACATTTCCGTCATTTGCTCGCGGATTCGCCGTTCGTAGTCAGCGAAAGAAGTGGATAGCAACTCCGCGCGGCCCAGTTGACCCTGAGAGCGAGCGGGGAGCCCAGGCTTCGCAAAATCAACGAAGAATGTCAGCACCGTAGGCAGATCGGGACCCGTGGTAGGCGAATCGACGCCAAAGGTCGCGTTCTTGCGCACGTTGACATAACGGCCGAATCCTTCGAACCACGCGGCGCTCGAAATGCCGAGGTCATACAGGAAACGCCAATTGCGAACCGCGACATTCACGGTCATATAGGGTGAGTAGTTGAATTGCTCATAGCTGTTGCGCCTCGCTCCATCCAAGTCTCGAACCACGTGCTTCGTAATCCAACCTCCGCCTGCCATAACCACGGTCTTCGCTTTTACCCGTTGAAGGCGAGTGTCGTTTAAGTACGTAACAGAAACGAAATCCGATTTAGCAGGCTCGCCTATGTGTTCAACGCGAACCGCTGTGGAATTGAGCCGCATCCGAACGCGCTGACCGGCTTGATCTAAAGCAGCGAAGTTAACCGAGTTCTTCCAAACAGCCTCCATCGTCCGTGGACCTTCGATCGCTTCGGGAATCAGCGTCTTGATCAGCAAGCGGATCATGCCCGAATTGCCACCCGGAAACATTTGGATCCCCGTCGCCATACTGTCGTCTACTGTCGGAATTGTCTTTGACCATTGGTACTCGAGGAAGCCGGATAAAGCGTCGGGGCCCAGGCCAAATCCGCCGCTCATTTCGCCGGCGACGAAGAAACGGATGGTCTCACGACTGACGCCGTAGGTGCGCATGAGATAGTCCTCAAGGGTCATACTGTCCAGTTGTCGCGAGACCGGGTCGCCTGGATAGTCGTAGACCAACGGCGGTACGACAGGCTGCTCGCTATTCAGCCTCAGCATTTCTTTGCGGGTGGTCTCGGAAAAGGGCGTTCCTTCCAGTTTCTTGCCCCAAGGATCGGTGATCCAGATTCCGGGCTTATGGCCATACTTCGCTCCGAAGAAGAAGCCACTCGCCGGCTTGCCATTGATGGTTCCTTGACCGTAGGCGCTTCGCGGCAAAGAAATTTCGGGCGAGGGACCTTGCCATTTCTGATACGACTTGAACGCGTCCCAGTCCAGGCCCATGGCGTCGTAAACGCCTTTTAGGAAGCTGTTTGGATAGGGCGGCTGAAAATGAACCGACGCCTGCGGGGCAAAGAGACGATGACCATCGACGACGAACTCATTTCGCTTCGCGACACCGCCAAAGATTCGCGCATTGTCAAGAATGAGACACGTGCGATTCGAAGTCGCTCGTTGATGGAAAAACAATCCAGCCGACAGGCCGGCGAACCCGCCACCGACTACAACGCAATCGTATACTTCGCCAGTTTCGGTTACTTCAGATGGAACTTTGTCGTACTTGCCGTCACGCACAGCATGTGCGCTTTGGATCACCGGCTCGGTGTTGCCGGCAGCGGCCTTGTAGTCGCCCTCTCCAGTATAGCCAGTCCAGCCAGAACTGATTTCACTGGCTGCCTGACCACTAAGCGGAAATGGACAAGCGCCAGCCACCAACATGCCAGCCGACGCCACCAATGTGCCATCGAGGAAATCGCGCCGAGAAATAGGCTCGTTCAGACCAAGGATATTATCGAGATGAGGACACCGACCCACCGCGATCTCCCTTTCAGCTCGTTTTCACGACGGCGTTGGGGTGCTCCCGAGAACTTTCCCATCCCGAGAACTTTCCCATCGCTTACTTTCTATTATCTTCGGTTGATACCGTATGCTTTCGTTGTCTGTCGTTCGTGGTGCACGTTATTTAAGATCGTCGGTCCTGTCAAGCAGAAAGGCGAGAAGCGGCTAGATTCTTGGCGCGGGTCGTATCGATGAAAGCGAGAAATCAGGCGTTGGGAAAAGCCGTGAAAAAAATCGACTGGCGAAGACAGGGTCCCGAAGGGCTAGCGTCTTCTCTCGTGGCGAACGCAACCTCTCGAGTTCTGCTTCCGGTGGTGGTGGGCTTGATCACATTCGCAAGCGCGCTCTTCGGAACAGGCGACGACAAGATACCCAATTACGTTGCCGGGAAACTCATTCAACTCAACGACAACGGCGCCTGGTCCTGGTTTATGGATCGCCGTGTCATCGTGGATAACGCAAATCAATTGTCGGATCCGTTCGTGCCATCGGTACCTTTCCGACCGGCGCAGCGGATCCACGCTGGGGTAACGTTGAGATAGCCGTCTACGACGCTGCGACTAGGAAGGTGCATCCGCACCTCAACCGAAGACCCTCGCGGCAGTTGGGATACGAAATGGTAGTTGCGTCAGAGCGTAGCTACGGCGGATGAGGCCTCGAGCTGATGAGGCGGCCACGGATTCAGCATGTCTGCTCTGTTGAGGAGCACATAGAATGCTTTGAATGTAAATTGCCTGACTATGCTATTGAAGAGACAGATCTAAAGCCGACGAATGGTTTTGGCGCCCAGAATCAACATAGTGAGGGCGCGCCACTGAAAGCGCTCAAGCCAAGGACGCCACGGCCCACAAATTAGGCAACCAATAGTGAGCCAACTTCGTCTCTTTATCATGCGTTATGCTTTGGTCTTCGCGACCCTCCTTGTAGCGCATACTTGTTCGTATGCCTGCAGTTGCATTGTCCCGAACCCCGTCTGTTCGCAGTACTGGAAGAGCCCGGTTGTTTTCCGAGGGAAGGTCGTAGAACGGACGCTTCTGTCTCCCACGGAAACTACTGTTCAAAACCTAGACGGCTCAACAAGCACGATCCGAAGTCCTGGATTCTATCGCGTGCGTTTCTTCGTGTTGGAAACCCTTCGAGGCGAGCCTCATGAGGAAATCGCTGTCCTGACTAACGAGCAGGGCTCTGCCTGCGGCTTTTCATTCGAAGATGCAAGTGAATACGTTGTCTTCGCTTTCAGTAAGGAAGGTTCAGTCGAGCTTTGGACATCGAAGTGTTCTCTCACCCACAAATTAGAAACAGGTAAGGAAGACGCAGACCTGACATGGATGCGCGCCTTGCGATCAGCTCCAAGCGGGGCCACGATATATGGGAGCCTAGCGCCGCCCCAGGGCCTGGCGGGGGAAAATCTGTCGGCTACCATCAGTATCCGCGGGCCGGAAGTCCATGAGGATGTCATGAATGGCAAGCGGCGGTATACGTTTAGTGGGCTGTCTCCAGGTGAATATACGGTTTCCGCCTTGATGGCGCCCGGCTTTGTGACTGCCGACCCGCGAAGGGTGACTGTCGCGGATAAAGGATGCGCCGAGGTGAATTGGCCCGTCAACTACGACGGTCATATTCGTGGAAGAGTTTCCGACGCGTCTGGCAAACCTCTGGATAACATTTATATGGTGCTGCAACGCCACGACTCTCGTGTGGCCACAGGACTTGCCCAGGTCGCCGTGGACCACACCGGCCCAAATGGTGGCTTCGATTTTCTGCGTGTGCCCCCCGGCGACTATCTAGTCTCTGCAAATGATTTAGGTCCCTCGCCCACCCGGCCGTATCCGCGCGTTTATTATCCCAATGCTGATTCTGCCGCGGATGCCGTTAGTGTCCATCTAGGTGCTTCGAGCATCGTTGAGAACATAAACATAGCCCTGCCGAATGCTTGGAAGCGGGCGGTTGTGCACGCTCGTGTCCTGCAACCCGACGGCTCTGCTGCGGTCGGTGCTGAAGTCTATGCTCATGACGTTGATTATCAATGGTCTGGGGAACTTGCTACTGGTGCAGCCAGTGCAGATGGCCGTGTCGCCCTCACAGTGTACGAAGGCCGGACCTACTATCTCACTGCCACCATCTCTGGCGGTACTCAGCAGCGTTGCGCTGGCCCGCTCAATTTCACAGCAAAGGATGGGCTCATTCTGGACGCGATCACCATCGAGCACAATTGGGGCAACTGTTTGGCACAGCTCAACTCAGAATTCAGGCCACCACGTTGGTGAGCAGGCTTAACAGGTCCCCATTGTTTTGCTCCCAGCGTTGAGAGCGTCACAGCGATCCCAAAAACGCCAGCAGGATGTCGTCAGCACGGAAGCGCGGGAATTGCGTGTCCATGGGCATGACCTTCTCAAGCGCTCTTTCCTTCATGGCAAGATTTGCATGTACGTAGCGCAAATGTGCTGCAGCACATTTCATCTACTCGCATCGCCGCCAATCTGGTGCAGATCCTCGCGGATGTCCGTGCCCGCACCCGAGGGTATGGAAACTGCAGCAGGAGCCAAGGGGTCGTCATTCGGAGAATCGTGTAACGATGTCGATCTTCCCACCGTCCCATTTATGTATACCATTCTTTGAGGACGTCGTGTCCGTAGAAGGGGGGAGGGATGTCACCCGCACTCAGGGTTTCTCACTTGCCTGTCGACTTGCGGCCCGACGAGCTTCGCACCAGATCGTTCCTCTCGGCCGCTATGATTCTTTGGACGCATCTGTCGACCTGTTCCCTACTGCACCGCCTGAGACGATTCCTGCTGAGGCCCACACTGCTAGTGAGCATCCTGCTGCTGCCAGGAGCACAAGCTCAGCAACCGCCTTTATCGGGCTCGCGGACTTGCTCACCGCAGGCAGGAGTCATTACCGTCTGGAAGATAGGCAGTCCATACGAAAACGGTCTTCCCGACAAGGCCATTTCTGCGGATCTCAAGCTGAGGACGGAATCGTTAGGATGCGCGATAAGAGTCGAAGTCTTTCCGGCAGTAGGTTTCGCTGACCAGTTCTTTGCTGCCTTCGAAAAACACCAGGAGCCGGACATTCTCGTGGTCGAAAACAGGGGAGTGATCTTGGGCGTTACGATGCGGTCCGGCAAGTATATCGATCTTGTTCACGGTGGGGGAATTGTGAGGAGGACCCCCGCTGCTATCGAAGGTCTTGCGAGCAAAGAGGCCATTTTTCGAGCACTCGAAGGTGTCCCAGGTTCGCTGGCCGGTCTGGATGACGCTCGTAGTTGGGAATTTCTGCTGCGGACTTCTCGGAACCACAATGCCGCGCGATTGCTGGCACTTCGTTCCCCTGAGTGTGGAGTGAGTCGCGTCGTGGCATCCATGCCCGGGGATCTCCTCAATGTTGTCGGGCCGGTCGTTCGGGCGTATCTGGGAGATACCGCGGCGGTCAAAAACTATGACGATGCTGATCGGCTTGACATCGTGGTTACTAGTCCTTGGCCATACCGGGTGGGTGAAACGAAGGTCTGTCGCTATTGGGGAACCAACCACTTGTTTTTCGTACGAACGGCTTCCACCTATCAAGCCGTGGACTCCTTAGGGTGGGTCGGCGCGCTCGTGGTATTCCGTGAGGAGGAAGGTAAATGGAAGTTCCTGGCGGGCAGCGCCGACCCCGTTTCCAACGACGAGTTCGTGAAGGAAATCCCCAAGATCGTGGCCCGGATCGGAAAGCCGTGGATGCCGGGCGTAGCGCCCCAACCGGCTGAGTTGCTGGCTCCACGATATGCTAACGGTTCCGCCGCCGGCAAACCACTTCGGGCATTCCGTTGGCGACCGAGTCCTTCCGACAACGTGGTGGCGGAGGTCGCCGAGTTCGCCCGAAACGGTGACGCACGCTTGTTCGTTAGGTTGAGGCCGCTGGACCACCTCCAACCGGCGCAGATATCTGTGGAGAAGCTTCCCATTGTCCACGGTGAATGGTGGTGGCGGGTCTGGTCGATTTCTGACTCGGGTGCGATAGCATTCTCTGAACCCAAATCGTTCACTTATTGAGCGAGCGCGAGCCTGTTCTTCCATGGTTGCAGAGTTTCCGCAAGACTCGGGAAGAACACAAGTCCGATAATCCGCTTGCGGGCTCACTCAAACCCCCCTGGCGAATGGGAGGATTCGTCGACGGCCGCTGCCTTATTCCATTATTCTCCCCGATGCTCATTTCTCGCGACACTCTCGCGACACTGCTTGCAACTCGGTCCTCGATCTTCCGTTCGCGTGCCGCCCTCCAGATCGAGAACTTGGCTCTGCGCCACTGCATGTTCTTTTTCTATGGTTTGCGCGAGAATGCGACAAACGCGTCTGTCCATGGTTGCCCCCTGGATCGAACAAAAATGTTGCGCCGCTAGCTCGCCCAGCTTAGCAACTGCTCCAAGCCAGCGGCAGCATTGGATACGGTGCCGCGCGGCAAGGAAGGTCCGATAGCGATGGCTTCGTTGTGACCTTCGAACCAGACCAGGAACGAAGATTGTTCGGCTCCCGTGAGCCGCTGGAGGTTCAACCAGTTGTAATAAGCGCCCATGTCCGCATCGATCAGGGAGCCGAGAGGATCGAGTTCGGCAGCTTCTCGGCTGGCGGAGAGCATCTCGTTCATGGGCTTCTGGCGGTGGCGCGGGGCGAAGCGGACCAGCAACGTGAGCGGCTGGGCGCGCCGGAGGGCTTCGCGCGCGGTCCATTGCGCGAAGGTGGTGCTAAAAATCTGCGTGCCGGAGCCTTCGGTCAACATCTTGACCTGAAAGCGATCCAGCACGGCGTCGCCCACTTTGACGAGACCGAGATCCGCAGGACGAAGTTGCGCGAGGTGCGTGCGCAGCGCCTCAGGCCCCATGCCGGGGCGCTGAATTTCGATGCGAATTTTGGCGGACAACCGAGCGCGCACGGGTTCGAGCGCGTGGTAGGAGACACAAGTAAGCGCGGGATCGTGAGCCGCGGCTTGGCCGCCATCGATGTACCAGTGAGCGTAGGGAAGCGGATGCTCCTTGGCGCGGGCGGCGACCACGC
>WNGJ01018500.1_pt1 | contig 11338 bp, 14 predicted proteins | sample 5400611 | NCBI WGS metagenome assembly WNGJ01 (sample SAMN13153375, study PRJNA577476) | soil metagenome | isolation source: 40 cm soil or saprolite under Garry oak tree replicate 1 | place: USA:California | collected 2016-06-15 | reverse complement strand
GCATCATGCGGGCGCCGAGCGGCCTGGTCGTCGACCTCGACGGGCGCACCCGGCCGCTCACCGAGCTCACCACCGGCAAGATCACCCTCCTGAGCTTCGTGTACACGCGCTGCCGCGACGCGTGGGGCTGTCCGCTCGCCTACCGGGTCTTCGACGCGGTGGGCACTGCGGTCGAGCGGTCTCCCGCCCTCCGCTCGCGGGTGAGGCTGGTGACGCTCTCCTTCGACCCGCGCCACGATACGCCGGAGGTGATGCGGCAGTATGCCGGCGAGCAGGCGGCGCGCGGCATCGACTGGCGATTCCTCACCACGCGCTCGGAGCACACGCTGATTCCCCTGCTCGCAGGCTTCGGGCAGGACGTCCGCGCCGCCGCGACCGGAGGGCCGGATGAAGCCGGCCAGCTGACGCACATGCTCAAGGTGTTCTTGATCGATCCGCGCGGCGTGATCCGCGAGATCTACAGCACCGCCTATCTCTACCCCGAGGTGGTCGTCGCCGACATCGAGACCCTCCGGCTCGAGCGCGCCGGTCACCCGATGACGCGCACTCCGTCCTTGATCCGTCCGGTGCGCACTCCGTCCTTGATCCGTCCGGTTGAGAGGTAGGAGACGGCGAGGCTCTCTGGATTGTAGGCGCCAGCTTCGCGGCCCGCAGCCGATCGGCTCCGGCGAGCCGCTCCACCACCGACCGATGGACGGCCAGGCCGGGTGGGAACGTGCGCTGGCCGGTCGGCAACAGGGTCCAGGGCGGTGGGGCCCAGGGGGCGTGCCGCACAAAACACGATGCTCTTCATGCGCTCACCGGCGGCCTGGTCAGCCGCTGCAGGACCTGGAACTGGTAGTGGTACGAGTCGACTCCGGACCCGTTGTAGCGCCTCACCGCGTAGGGCCAGTCGCAGCCGAGCGTCGCCCGATCCGGCACCGGGGCGTATGCCGTCTCCGGATGGTACGGGGTCGCGTGCAGCGTGTCGGTGGCGCCTTGATAGACCGGAGCCCCCGCCGCGATGTCGACGAGGTGCTCGGCGGCGCAGCGCGCGCAGTCGGTCATGAAGCGCGGATCGTCCGGCGCGTATCGGCAGGGGCGGAGGGCTCCGTCGCCGATCTCCTTGATCCGGTCGTCGGCCTGCTGGCCGGGGGTCGAGCCCGCGACGAAGAGCTCGTACTTGCTCCGCAGCTCCTTCACCGCGCGCTGGACGTTCTTGACCGGGTCCACCATGACGCCGGCGACCTCGGCGGCGGTCGGGGGATGGTGAAAGAGCGTGAACTGCCCGATCCCGTAGCCCCGCGACGTGATGCGATCCGGATGACCGTGGTCGCCGTGATCGAGCCCGACCACGATGAAGTTGTCGACGTTGTCGCCGCTCGGCACGCGATACTGCATCCCCCCGCTCTCCTGGAGAAAGATCGCGAGGAGGAACGGGCGCGGGACGGGCAGCCCCACGAGCTGCTGCACCTGGGCGAGGGCGTCCTGGTTGGCCTTCGCCGGCTCGGCCGAGCGAGGCAGAGTGGGGATCCGCGGGTCGCCCAGGATGTCCTCGATGCAGGCGGCCAGCCGCTCGTCGACGACTCCGGTCAGCCCGGTCACGCGGCCGCGATTGAACGTCTGGAGCGCCACCGGCGCGTCGCCGTCGCTTCCGTGCTGCCCGGCGGTCAGGAGATCGTACTGCAGCGCGCGCACCGCGCTCGCGGTGCCGGCGCCGAACTGCCCGTCGATGCCGGCCCGCAGGTAGCCGAGCGACCGCAGGTCCTCCTGCAGGGCCTTGGCGAGCGGATCGGGCGGTCCCGATCGGGGCCGCAACTCGAGCCCAGGCTGACGATACGGACGCCTCATCGGCCTCCCCAGCCTACGAACCACCCTGGGGCCATGTCAACCTTCCGTGCTCGTGAATCGATCCGGCGGATCGCGCAGTCGAAACGGTAGCGGACCCGCCGGCTAGACGAACTCTTCCCCCAGGATCCGCCAGATCTCGCGGAAGTCGCCCAGGTATTCTTCGCTGTCCTTCACCTTGATGACGTCGCGCGGGCGCGGGATGCGGATCGGGTAGGAGGCCTTCACCCGCCCCGGCCGGCCGCTCATGATGATGACCCGGTCGGACAGCGTGATCGCCTCCATCAGGTCGTGGGTCACGAAGATGATGGTCTGTCGCGTCTTCTCCCAGATCTCGAGCAGCGAGGCGTGCAGCCGCGTCTTGGTGTGGGTGTCGAGCGCGCCGAAGGGCTCGTCCATCATGAGGATCTGGGGATCCACCACCAGCGTCATCATGAGAGCCACGCGGCGGCGCATGCCGCCCGAGAGCTGGTGCGGGTACGAGGCGCGGAACTCGGTGAGCCCCGCCGCCTCGAGGGCCCACTCGACGCGCGGCCTGGCCTCCGCCCGGGGGATCCCGCGGTACTCGAGGCCGAGGCCGATGTTGCGCTCGACCGAGAACCAGGGCAGCACCGTCTCCTCCTGGAAGAGATACCCCATCTCGCTCGGGGTCGTGACGGTGGTGTCCCGCACGTTGACGGACACCGTGCCGCCGTCCGGCCGCTGGAGGCCGGCCACGATATTGAGCAGGGTGGACTTGCCGCACCCCGACGGGCCCACGATGGCCAGGAACTCACCCTGGGAGACCTCGAAGGAGACCCGGTCGAGCGCGGTGAAGGCGCCGGCCGCGCCGTGGGTGAAGCGGCGGGTGATGTCGCGCGCGACGATCACAGGGGCGGGCACGGGGGCGGACCCCGGAGCGGCCATCTACACCCCGCCCTCGTGCCCGACGTGCTCGGGGCGCCAGTGCAGGAGCCGCCGCTCGAGCCGCGTGGCCAGGTGGATCAGCACCACCGCCAGCACGCACAGGGTGAGGAGGGCGACGAAGAGATCGGTCGCCTCGAGCTGGCCGAGCGCCACCGTGATGATGAAACCCAGGCCCTGAGCGCCGCCCACGAACTCGCCGACCACCACCCCGATGATCGAGGCCGACATGGCGAGGGGCAGGATCGCGAAGGTCCAGCCGGCCACGTGGGGGATCACCACGGTGCCCAGCAGGGCCCGGCGCGAGGCACCCAGGATCCGGCAGCTGTCGAGGATGGCGGGCTCGATCGAGCGTCCACCCGCATACGTATTGAAGAACACGATGAAGAAGACGATGAGCCAGGCCAGCATCACCTTGGCGAGCAGCCCGGTGCCGAAGATCATGATCAGCAGCGGGACCAGGGCGATGCGGGGCAACGCGTTGAACGCCACCAGGTACGGGTGGAGGATGTCCGCCATCGTGCGCCACTGCGAGAGCACGAGCCCGGCCAGGAAGCCGCTGCCCACTCCCACCACGAAGCCCAGGATGGTAGCCCAGAGCGTGGACCAGAGCTGTACGAAGAGGTTGCCCGACTTGAGCACCGCGCCCTGGTCGCCGCTGGTGGTGGCCAGCTCCCAGAACTTGGCCGCGATGCGGGACGGCGCGCTGATGAAGAACGGATCGAAGATGGGCGCCCATCCGGTGACGCCCGGGATCTGCGGCACCCACTGCCAGACCGCGAGCACCGCCGCGATCAGCGCGAGCCGCGCCGCCATCATGCCTCGCCCGCTCATCAGGGGCTCCGGTACTCGGGCCGCCAGTGCAGCACGCGCCGCTCGGCCAGGCGCATGAGGCCCACCAGGGCCGCGCCCATCGCGGCCAGCACCAGGATCGAGACCATGAGGTCGGTGGCGCTGCCGGTATTCATCGACGTCACGATGATCGAGCCGAGCCCGATCGGCGAGCCGAAGAACTCGGCCACCACCACCCCGATCAGGGCGTAGCCTACCGCGGTGGGAAAGGCGGTGAAGGCCCAGCCGATCGCGGAGGGAATCACCACCGTGCGCAGGTGGTCGCGATCTTGGAGCCGGTGCCGAGGCCGAAGATCAGGGTGATGAGCGGCACCAGCAACACCGGCGGCACCGCCGAGAACGCGTCGATGAAGGGCTTCAGCAGGCCACGCGCGCCGTCCGACTGCGAGAGGGCCAGGCCCATCGCGAACCCGAGCAGCGCCCCGCCGAGGAAGCCCACGAGCGCGGCGCCCAGGGAGGCGCCGGCGTGGATCCACAGGTAGCCCGCCTTGGCCCCGAAGGTGGTCTCCCAGAGGCGCGCCGCCACCAGGCTGGGGAGGCTGATGAAGTTGGGATCGAGGAACGTGCGCGCGCGCAGCATCGGGATGCGCGGCAAGATCTCCCAGGCGGCCAGGAACAGGACGAGGACGGCCACCCGCCCCGCTCGGACGATCGCGATCTGGCCGGACACGGACTAGGCGGCGCCGGATGCCTTCTTCAGGAACGAGGAGTCCACGATCTCCTCGTAGGGATAGGTCTTCTCCGACTTGATGCCCTTGGCCACGTTGTTGACGTTGTCGTAGTTCTGCTTGGTGAACACCATGTCGTAGGTCCACACCGGCTTGTACCAGGCGAGCGCCTTGCGGATCGACTCGGGCGCGAGCCCCATGGTGTCGCCGTAACGATCGAGCAGCTTGGCGATGTCCTCGATCGGGGCGGCCTTCATCCACTGCACCGCCTTGTAGACCGCGGTCACGTACGCCTGCGTCTCGTCCTTGAGGGTCTGGGTGGTGGTCTTGAGCGCGTAGCTACCGGTGGCCGAGATCGGCCCCTTGAAGACGGGCAGCCACTGCCTGTCCTCGCGCACGTCGAAGAGCAACGCGCCGTAGCCCTCCGCGTCGCCCTGGATGATGACCTCCGGCGTGGCCATGTTGAGGTCGATCTTCTCGGTCTTGAGCGCGCCCAGCGCCGACTTCACGCCGCCCACCCCGATCCACTCGACGAGATCGTTGAGGGTCTTGCCGTCCGCGATCGGATGGCTGCGCAGGATGAAGTTGCCGTACAGCCACGTGCCGGAGCCAACCGCGGTGGCCCCCGCCTTCCACTTGCCGCCGCCCTTGGGCTTCATGGTGGCGAGCTTGTCGAGGGAGGTGAGGCCGGCCTCCTGGAGATCCTTGCGGGTCTGGATGTTCGCGTAGGGGCACTTCTGGTCGGTCACGAAGAGCACCACGGTGGGCTTGCCCTGCTCGGTCAGCCGCTGGGAGTGCGAGGTGTCGCCCAGCACGTAGTTGACCTGGGCCGCCGCGAGCATCTGGGCGCTGCGCGCCCCCGCCGGCGAGGTGAGCAGCTCGACGTCGACCGACTCCTTCTTGAAGTACCCGCCGGCCTCCGCGACCAGGTGGGCCGCGTAGAGCACCGCGGTGACCTGCGTGCCCTTCACCGGGCTCCGGCCCCACGCGGGCGGGACGCCGAGGGCGGCGATCCCGGCGCCGGCCAGGCCGATCTTGATCACGTCGCGTCGAGGAATGCTGCGTCGGATCATCGATGACCCCTCCGCTCTGAAATGGTGGCCACTCAGCCTAAGGCGGCCACCCGCCCAAACGCAAGCACTCGGTGCTACCATGTGTGGCCGTAGGCCACCTTCTCGGAAGAAGGAGCGCAGCCCGTGAGCACATCCGACCGCAACGACCGCGCCGATCGTATGAAGGGCGTCCTCTCCCCGGTCGTCACCCCGTTCAAGGCCGATCTCTCGCCCGATCCGGAGCGCTTCGTCCGCCAGTGCCGCTGGCTGCTCTCGCAGGACGTGGGCCTCGCGGTGTTCGGGACGAACTCGGAAGCCAACTCGCTCTCGACCGACGAGAAGGTCGAACTGCTCGACCGGCTCGTCGCGGGCGGGGCCGACCCGGCGCGGCTCATGCCGGGCACCGGCTGCTGCGCGCTCACCGACTCGGTGCGACTCACCGCGCACGCGATGAAGCTGGGCGCGGGCGGGGTGCTCATGCTTCCGCCCTTCTACTACAAGGGCGTGTCGGACGACGGCCTCTTCCGGAGCTTCGCGGAGGTGATCGAGCGAGTGGGTGACCGGCGGCTGCGGCTGTACGTCTACCACATCCCGCCGGTGTCCCAGGTGCCGATCACCCTCGGCCTCATCGAGCGCCTCCTCAAGGCCTATCCGGACGTGGTGGCCGGGGTGAAGGACAGCTCGGGCGACTGGAGCAACACCAAGGCGATGCTGGACGCCTTCGCGGCCGGGGGCTTCGACGTCTTCGCGGGGAGCGAGACCTTCCTGCTCGCGAACATGCGCGGAGGCGGCGCGGGCTGCATCAGCGCCACCGCCAACGTGAACCCGGCCGCCATCGCGCGCCTCTTCCGCGAGTGGCAGACCCCGGAGGCGGACGCCCAGCAGGCGCGCCTCGACGAGATCCGCGGCATCATGCAGCGCTACCCGATGATCCCGGCGCTCAAGGCGGTCATCGCCCGCTACGGCGGCGACGCGGCGTGGGTCACGGTGCGCCCGCCCCTGGTGGCCCTGACCGCGGAGCAGCGCGCGGCGCTGGCCGCCGAGCTGGGACGCGCCGCCTTCACCATGCCGGGCCTGGGGGAGTAGCGCCATGAAAGAGCTGGCCGCCCGCCTCGACGCCCTCTGCGACACGCTTCCGTTCCAGACGAGCTGGTATCTCAAGGACTGGGCTACCGGCGCGCGCGCCGATCGGCTGGGCGACGTGCCGGTGCCCTCGGCCAGCACGCGCAAGATCTCGATCATGATGGCCGCCCTCAAGGCGGTCCACGACGGCAAGCTGGCCCTCGACCAGAAGGTGACCATCGACGCGAAGTACCAGGACAACGACTCGGGGACGTTCCAGCACCTGACTCCCGGCTTCTGGATCACCTTCCGCGACGCGCTCGTGATGATGATCATCGTCAGCGACAACACGGCAACCGGCCAGGTGGTGGACCTGGTCGGCCTCGGCGAGATCCAGCGCTTCTGCGAGTCGGTCGGCATGACGCGCACCGTGCATCGCTTCGGCATCCCCCCGCGCCTCGGCCCCGATCACGCGCTCGACCAGGTGACGACCACCACGCCAAACGACCAGGGCATGCTGCTCGAGCTGATCCTGCGAGGCACCACCGACCCCGCGGCCGCCGCGCGCATGGGCGTGACTCCCGCGCAGTGCCGGCTCGGCCTCGACATCCTATCCTGGCAGAAGCTCAAGGCGCGGCTGCCCTCGCAGCTCCCGCTCGGCACCAGGATCGCCCACAAGACCGGCACCGGGTCGCGCGGCTTCATGGACGCCGGCATCGTGTTCAAGGCGGAGCGGCCGCTCTTCATCCTGACCGCCTACACCGAGCACGTGCCGGCCGCGCTGCCCGACGGCACCCCCGGCTTCACCGCCGCGAATACCCTGATCGGCCGAATGGCGCGTCTCGCTTACGACGCGCTCGGCGGCTAGGACGCTCACGTGCCCGCCAAAACACCGCCGAAGGAGCCGCCCGCCCCCAAGCGGGCGATGAGCATCCACGCGCATCCCGACGACCAGGAGTTCACGGTCGGCGGCACGCTCGCCAAGTGGGCGCGGGCCGGCTGCGAGGTCGTCACGGTGTGCATCACGAGCGGCGGCGCCGGCTCCAACAAGTACACGCCGCTCGACATGACCCGCCACGCCCTCGTCGCCATCCGGGAGGACGAGCAGCGGGAGGCATGCCGGCTCCTGGGAGTAAAGGAGACGATCTTCCTCCGCTACGAGGACGGGATGCTCGAGCCGTCGATCGGTCTGCGGCGCGAGCTCACGCGCCTGATCCGGCGGCATCGCCCGGAGACGGTGGTGTGCGGAGATCCCACCATGCGCTTCTTCGGCACCACCTACATGAATCATCCCGATCACCGGGTCGCCGCCGACGTGGTGCTCGACGCGGTGTTTCCGTCGGCGGGGACGCGCCTGATCTTCCCCGAGCTGCTCGACGAAGGGCTCGAGCCGCACGAGGTGCGCCAGGTCTTCATCCACGGCGCGGAGCGGGCCGACACCTACGTGGACATCGGGGAGGTGCTCGACGTGAAGCTGGCCGCGCTGCGCGCGCACAAGAGCCAGATGGGCGAGTGGGACCCCGCCGAGATGATCACCCAGTGGGCCCGCGAGCAGGGCAAGCGCCGCAAGCTGGCCGCCGCGGAAGCCTACCGTCGAATGGTCCTGCAGGACCCCTGAGCTACTCGGACCGGGGCGCGACCTGGAGCCAGCCGCCCGGGCACACCCCCAGCGTCGGATAGTAGCCGGCCGGATCCTGGCAGTAGTACCAGTAGCCGGCATCGGGCGCCCTCGGGACGTACTCGGTGGGCGGGGACGTCACGACGACCGGCGGCGGATAGTCGTTGTAGGGATAGGGATCCGGGTAGCCGTAGTACGGATAGAAGCCGGGCCCGTAGAACCGCGGACCCACGAACACGCGCGGACCGAAGAAGCCCCGGTGCCCGTGGAAGCCGTGGTGGAAGCCGCCCCGCCCCCGATCCCAGGCCGCCGCGTCCCCCACCGCGAGAACCCCCAGTAGGAGCGCGATACCAGTCACCACCGCCGTCCATCCGACCAGCCGCCTCGTCATGCTTCGAGTGTCCAACTACCCGGAGCAGCTGTCTAGCCGACGTAGCCCTTCTGATGGAAGTAGTTGGCCCGATAGAAATCGACGACCAGGTCGCCGTAGACGGCGGGCGGATAGTGCGGCGGATCGTCGGGGCCGGTGCAGCTCGGCAGACAGTCGATCACCGCGGCTGGAGTCGGGCTATAGAAGAACGCGATCGAGTAGCGGTCGGTCCCGGTCTCGTTCAGCACCGCGTGAGGGGTGGAGAGGAAGCGGTCGTTCGACCACCGCTTCATCATGTTCCCCAGGTTGACCAGGAACGTCCCCGGGATCAGCGGCGGCGCGAGCCACTCTCCGGAGGGCAGGCGCACCGCGAGCCCGGGCACGTCCATCCGGGCCAGGATCGTGATGAACGAGTTGTCGGTGTGCGGCCCCTGCCCGAACTGCTCGTCGTCCGCGACGTCCTGGGGCGGGTAGTGCAGGAACCGGAGGTTGATGTGGGCCTCGCCCGCGAAGGACGGCGCGAAGTGCCCGGCCGGCATCGCGAGGGCCCGCGCCAGCACCGGCAGCATGCGCTCCCCGACTCCCTGGAGCGTGGTGAAGTAGGCCACCATCGCCGCGCGCATCGCGGCGTGGCCCTCCGGCCACTGGTTGCGCCCGCGCAGCGGCGTGCCCGCCACCACGTCCGGGTGGTCCGCCCCCCGCTCGTGGCTGATGAAGAAGCTCTCGTTGTAGTTCGGGCGGGTCGCCTTGTGGACGGTGGAGGCCTTCTGGATCGACTGGTTCACCGGCAGGTAGCCGATGTTGTTCTCGTTGAGCTGCAGGCGCAGCTTCTCGTCGAGCGGCAAGGCGTGGAACTCGCGCGAGGCCGCGAAGGCCCGCTCCACGACCACCTCCGGCACTCCGTGCCCGGCGACGTAGAAGAAGCCGACGGTCTCACTGGCGCGCCGGACCTCGCGGGCGACCGCCTCCAACCCTTCGGGCTCGGCCGGAGAGGATCGGAACGCGGGGGAAAAGTCGATGACCGGGATGGCCCGCGTGGCCTCATCGATGTCCTTGACCGCCAGGCTCTTGAGGATGTTCATGCCGGCGATCGTAGCGCAACCCACCCGACCGCGGCAACCACGGGCGGCGGGGCCGGAGACCGACCCCGCCGCGAATTCAGCGGACGATCAGCACTTCGGCAGCTCGCGCAGCTTCGCCTCGATGTTGTCACCCACCTTGAGATCCTGGAGCGTCTCCTTCGAGGCCTTGAACTCGTGCGTGGTGCCGTCTTTCTCGGTCACCGCCACCATGCCCTGCGCCTGGTCGACCCGCACGACCTTGCCCTCGACCTGCTGGCGCGCGCCGGCCTTCATCTGATCGCAGGATTGCTTGGTCTGTCCGGCCGCGAACCCCGCCCACAGCGGGAGGGCCAGCACGATTCCCATTGCGACTGCCTTGTACGGCGTCATGAATTCCTCCAGACCCTTAGTGCTTGGTGATGTCGTAGATGGCGCCGGCGGCCGCGCCGACACCCGTACCGATGAGCGCGCCCTTGCCGGCCCCGTAGCCGGTTCCGGCGCCGACCGCGGCGCCCGCGCCCGCGCCGACCGCCGCGCCGCCCAGGGTCCCGCACGCCGTCGCGACGAGCGAAACCAGGGACAGCCCGACCACGGCGGAGAGGATTCTCGTCTTCGTCGATTGCTTGGTCATGGTGCACCTCCTGCTCGCGGGTACTGGCAACCCGCGTGCCACGAAGCGCGCGCGGCGGCGACGCGCAACTTCCCGTCGACGCATGCGGCGAGATCCGCGAGACGACCGAAGCCTGGCGCCGGCGGAAAAAGGTACACGCCAGGCGGCGTAAGAATTACCGCCTTGCCACTGGAGCGACGATGGGACATCCTTGCCCGGCCGCTCACCGATCGGGCGGGTAAGGAGGACGCATGGGACAGCTCGATGGCAAGGTGGCGCTCATCACCGGCGCCAGCAAGGGCATCGGCCGCGTGATGAGCCGGCTGTTCGCCCAGGAGGGTGCGGCCGTCATCTGCGCGGCGCGAACCCGGGACCTGGTGGAGGAGACGGTGGGGCTGGTGAAGGCGGTGGGGGGCCGGGCGATCGCGGTGACCGGCGACGCGGCCACCGAGGCCGACGTGCAGCGGATGATCGAGGCGGGGGTCCGCGCCTTCGGCAAGCTCGACGTCCTCATCAACAACGCGGGCGACGGGGGCCCGACCAAGCGCGTGCAGGACTACACCAGCGACGACTGGTTCTACACCATCAACTCGTGCCTGACGAGCTCCTACATGTGCATCCGCTTCGCGGTGCCGGAGATGCTCAAGGCGGGAGGCGGGGTCATCGTGAACATCTCTTCCACCGCGGGCCGACGCGGGCTCCCCTTCCGCATCGGCTACTGCTCGGCGAAGGCGGGACAGGTCGGCATGACCTACGGTCTCGCGCTCGAGCTGGCGCCGCACAACATCCGGGTCAACGCCATCGCCCCCGGCGCGGTGGCGGGCGACCGGATCGACCGGGTCATCGCCGGCCAGGCCGAGGTACGGGGGGTGGCGCTCGAGGACATGCGCCGGGCCTTCGTCGAGCGGGCGCCCCTCAAGCGCATGTCGACCGCGGAGGACATCGCGACCCTCGCGGTGTACCTCTGCAGCGACGCGGCCCAGAACCTCTCGGGCCAGTGCATCGCGGTGACCGCCGGTGAGCCGGCGGTCTAGGCTCTCTCGCGGGCCTGCCCTCGCGGGAATCCTGCTCGCCTCGCTCGCGAGCGCGCAGCCCGATCTCGACTCGTCGTGGCCCCACTACGGCAACGACCCCGGCGGGGCCCGCTACTCCGCCGCGGCGCAGATCGACCGGACGAACGTCGACCGGCTCCAGGTCGCGTGGACGTTCCGTACCGGCGCGCTCGGCCAGAGCCCCGCGCTCGATCGCAAGGCCGCCTTCGAGGCCACCCCGATCCTGGTCGAGGGCAAGCTGTTCCTCAGCACGCCCTATAACC
>WNGJ01007888.1_pt1 | contig 11339 bp, 14 predicted proteins | sample 5400611 | NCBI WGS metagenome assembly WNGJ01 (sample SAMN13153375, study PRJNA577476) | soil metagenome | isolation source: 40 cm soil or saprolite under Garry oak tree replicate 1 | place: USA:California | collected 2016-06-15 | reverse complement strand
CGCATTATCGCAGGCCCCTAGGTGAGCCAAGTATATCGTCCCCTTTCATAATGGGGCCTCGTCGCCGGGGTGCGATGGTCGGTTCCTGGCAAGGACGCAGGGAGTGCCCGTATCAGGAGATACGGGCGCGACCGAGGACGCCAGGGCCGTCCAGCGCGGCCCGGCGACTCAGCGCTTCATTGTGAAAGGGGCTCTCTTAGAGCAATCTCGCGGAATCGCTCCCGCGAGGGATAGCGCCGTAGTCACCGGCGCCGATGATCAGCGCAAGACCGCAAAAAACGGCGGCGCGGCCACGCCACACGTTCGGAGGAGGCAGGCGTTGCCGCTGCATCATCAACGACCAACGGACGGACGAGGAACCGCCTTCCAAGAAGCGCGAAGGGGGGTGAGTCCGTCGCTGAAGCTCTTTGTTTGGGCACAGACGATCGCACTCGGCGTACCCGCCGGGCAGCGCGAGCGCGAGGAGGGTCAGACGATGGCCGAATACAGCGTCGCGCTGACGCTGATCACGATTCTCGTGATCGGAGCGATCTCGATGCTTTCGGACCACGTGCGCAATGTGATCTCGACCGTCTCGGGCGTCCTCCCGGGGCACTAGCCATGCGCGAGCTGTACGAGAGCCTTCGCCCGAAAGAGGCGCGAATGTTCCACTGGAGCGCGGCAGCTGCAGCCGTCGCGCTGTGGTTCTCGATCGCCTGGCGCGACGCCTGGGTTCTGCTGCTCGTGCCGATCATCGGCGGCTCTTTCGTCTTCCTCGTTCGCCGCAACCGCCGGCTCGACCCGATGGGTCACGCTGAAGAAGACAACGATTTCTTCTAGAGCTCGGCGACCTTCTCGAGGTCGCGGACAAACTCGCGGAACTGGGTGTCTCGATCTTCTGCTCGCAGGATCGCGGACGGATGAACCGTCGCGATCGCTCTCGGCGCGAGCGGCGAGTCGACGAGGTCGCCCCGCTGGCGGGAGACGCGGAAGTCGCGGCCGAACAGCGCCTGAGCGGCGGTAGCACCGAGACAGACGAGCACGCGAGGCTTGAGCACCGCCAGCTCCGCGTCCAGCCAGGGCCGGCATGCGGAGATCTCTCGCCAGTTCGGCTTCTGGTGGATTCGCCGCTTGCCCTGCGGCTTCCACTTGAAGTGCTTGACAACGTTGGTCACGTAGACCTGCGAGCGGTCGATTCCGGCCTCCAGGAGTGCCTCGTCGAACAGCTTTCCTGCGGGACCGACGAACGGCCGGCCCTCGATGTCCTCGCGGTCGCCGGGCTGCTCTCCGACGAATACGAGATCGGCGTTCGCAGCGCCCTCGCCGAAGACGGTCTGGGTACCGGTCTCCCAAAGCGGGCAGGCCTTACAGCCTGCCGCCGCCTCGCGCAGCTTCGCGAGGGTCGGCTGCTCGGGGATGAGCGACGCGGCGCTGCCGTCGCTGTCGCCGTCGAGCGAAAGTTGGCTCACGGGGAAAAAGCTAGCGAAAGGGCGACGCTACGATTGCACGTCGCGGCGCCGTGGCCGAGAGGTTAGGCAGAGGCCTGCAAAGCCTCGTACACCAGTTCGAATCTGGTCGGCGCCTCTTCCCAGGCATCTCAGGAAACTCTCAGACGCGACTGCTTCGATGAGCCCATGATCGTGGCCGAGCGCCTGACCAAGAACTACGGTGAGCAGCGCGCCGTCGATGACCTGTCTTTCACAGTTCGGCCGGGAATTGTCACCGGCTTCCTCGGGCCGAACGGCTCCGGGAAGTCGACGACGATGCGATTGATCCTCGAGCTCGACGCGCCGACGTCGGGCGACGTGAGCGTCAACGGGAAGCACTACCGGGACCATGCGGCGCCGTTGCACGAGGTGGGGGCTCTGCTCGAGGCCCGCTCGGTCCACACTGGCCGCTCCGCCTACAACCATTTGCTCGCGCTGGCGCAGACACACGGAATCGGCCGCCGGCGGGTCGACGAGATGATCGACCTGGTCGGGCTGCATGACGTCGCGAAAAAGCGAGCGGGGAAATTCTCGCTCGGAATGGGTCAGCGGCTCGGTATCGCGGCCGCGTTGCTTGGCGACCCGTCGACGGTGATGCTCGACGAGCCGGTCAACGGGCTCGACCCGGAAGGGATCCAGTGGGTGCGCCATCTCTTGAGGGGGCTCGCCGCGGAAGGACGTACGGTCTTCGTCTCTTCGCACCTGATGAGCGAGATGGCCCTTACCGCCGATCACCTGATCGTGATCGGGAAGGGCCGGAAGATCGCCGACATGAGCACCGAGGAGTTCATCAGGCAAGCGTCTGGAACCGTCGTTGTCGTCCGCACGCCGCAGGCGAGCGAGCTGGAAGCGCTGTTGAGCGGGCCTGACGTGACTGTGACGACGGATGGGCCGGGCTTGCTCGAGGTGCGTGGGCTGAGCGCGGTGCAGATCGGTGAAGCAGCCGCCGCGAATCAAGTCGTGTTGCACGAGCTGACGCCGCAGCAGGCCTCGCTGGAGGAGGCGTTCATGACCCTGACCCGCGACGACGTTGAGTTCAGGGCGGCCGAGCCGGAGTCCGAGGAGGCGGTCGCGTGAGCGCGGTCTCGCAGGCTCAGTCGATTCCGCGGCTTCCCCACACCGGCCGGGTCACGCAGCTCCGGGTAGCCGTCTCCGAGTGGACGAAGCTGCGCTCGTTGCGTTCGACGCTTTGGTCGCTGTTCGCGGCTGTTCTGCTGACGATCATCTTCCCGGTCCTCTTCGCGGCGATCACCTCGTCCCACTGGGGATCGATGAGCCCGCACGAGCGCGCCGACCGCCACCCGCTCGACATCGCCCTCGCGGGGGTGAACGTCTCGCAGCTCGCGATCGCCGTGCTAGGCGTGCTCGTGATCACCGGCGAATACTCGACAGGGATGATCCGGGCGAGCTTTACGGCGGTCCCGAAACGACTGCCGGTGCTGTGGGCCAAGACCGGAGTCTTCGCGAGTGTCGCGTTGCTGCTGATGATCCCGCCTGTTCTGATCGCCTTCTTCGCGAGTCAGGCGATCCTCTCGCGCCACCACATCCTGCAGATCTCCTTCTCGCACCCCGGCGTGGCGCGTTCGGTGATCGGCGGCGCTGTCTACCTCATGCTGGTCGGCATCTTCGCGCTCGGGATCGGCGCGATCGTGCGAAACACCGCCGGCGGGATTGCGACTTTCGCGGGCATTTTCTTCGTCATCCCGCCACTGATGAACATCCTGCCGAGCAACTGGAACCACGCGATCAGCAAGTACCTCCCCAGCGAAGCCGGTCGGCAACTCTTCTCGCTCACTCACGACTCGAACAGCCTCTCGCCCACGGCCGGCGGGCTGCTGTTCGCCGGCTACTGCGCCCTGGCGCTCGCGATCGCCGCCGTCCTGCTCGTTCGGCGGGACACCTAACGGCTACCCGACTGGGTCTCGCAGGAGCTTCGCGTACGGGATTCCGGTCGCCGGATCCGTATAAACGGCGCGATAGAAGGTCGGCCGTATCCGCGGCGAGTCAATCAGCGCAAAGGTCCCTTCGGCGCCGAGCTTCGCTATCCCCGCGGCCTCGCGGATCGCCTTCGAGCGCTCCCGGTAGATCGTTACCTTGCCGCCGCGCGCTCCTTGCACCCGGCCGGAGAGAGCGACGGTGCCGTCGGCGCGCGCCTCGGCGCTGAGGCTGACGTGCACCGGCAGTGAGCCCCTGGTTCGGAACCACGAGAGGCCGTCGGGTCTCGACAGCAGCAGATCCTGGGCGGCGCTGTGCGGCACGGCAGCCAGGCCGGCGAGCCGCCCGTCGAGCTCGCTGCCGCCAGGACCCGTGACCGTGCCGGCCCAGACGGCGTCGGGCTCGGTCACCGAGAAGGAGAAGCTGTCTGCAGAGACCCACTCGTTGGCGGCAACCACAGGGCCGTTGCGGGTCATCGCGAGCCCAGTCGTCACCCCTCGCTCGGAGACGACGTTCTCGGTGATCTCTCGCCCGTGGGTGGCGATTGTGACCGGGAAGCCGCCATAGAGCGAACCCGGAAACTCTTCGGTCCAGGCGGCGTAGACGACGCTGCCACGACCCGGCGCCGCGAACATCGGGCCGATCGGGAAGCCGCCTCTGCCGGCGGAGAGGTAGACGCCGATCCAGGTTTTCTTCCGCGGCGTCCATTCGATCGTTCCGACCGCGCCGCTGACCCCATAGGTCTCGACCACGTGGACGCTGCCATCCGGCAGCACAACGGGCGCGGCCGGCGGCGGCGTGTAGCTCTTCGGCCAGCCGCCCGCGGTCACGCGCTGCGTGTGAGCGCCTCGGGTTCCCACCCGCGCCAGAATCAGCTGGCTGAACAGGCTGCGCGTGTGCCAACGCGTATAGGCGACGACCGGCAATCCTCGGCGATCGAGGGTGAGCCCGGGCCAGCCCAGCGTGAGATCTGCGCCCAGACTGCCGGTGAGCCGCGTCTTGATCCAGCGATCCTGTTGCCGGCGGAAAACGGCGAGGCTCCTGTCGCCCGGGCCGACGACCACCGCCACGGGGCCCGCGCTCCCTGCCGCAAAGGAGGCAAGCCTCGAGCCCCTGGCAATCCGCGCGACCCGCTGTTGCTTCCAGCGCCCGTGTCCAGCCCGCTGCGCGATCAGGAGCTCCGTTCCGCTGACGTAGCCGACGAGCGGTGCACCCCGCGGGGTCACAGCGATCATCCCGTCGGGGGCGCGTGCCACGAGCTCGCCCGAGGCGCTCCCCGTCACCGCCAACGAGACCGCGGCGACAACGAGGAACCACCTCATTTCGCGAGACTACCTCTAGGTGGGTCAGGCGTCGATAGCATCCGGCCGGGGTCACTTCGAGCGAAGGAGCGAGATGGAGCTTTGCACGAGTATCGACCAGGCCCGGCAGCGGTGGGACGTGCTGAAGCATCCGTTCTACGAGCGCTGGGAATGCGGCGAGCTGACCCGCGATGAGCTTGCGTTCTATGCGGGCGAGTACCGGCACGCGGTCGTCGCGCTGGCGCGCGCCGCGTCGGTCGCGGGCGACGACGAGCATTCGCGCGAGGAGGCGGAGCACGTAGCTCTGTGGGACAACTTCGCCGCCGCCGTCGACGCGCCTCTTGATCGCGAGCCCACGCCCGAGACCTCGGATTGCGCCGCCGCCTGGTCGCCCGCGGAGCGTTTCCGGGCGCTCGCGGTTCTCTACGCAGTCGAGTCGGCACAACCGGCAATCTCGCGGACGAAGCTTGCCGGGCTGGTCGAGCACTACGGCTTCGACGCCGCCGATCCGGCGGCCGAGTACTTCCGGCTGCACGCCGAGCGAGACATCGAGCACGCGCGGGCTGCCCGCGAGGCGCTCGCGGCGGCTCCGCCGGAGCAGGCCGAGGAGCTCGCTGCCGTCGCGGAGCGCGCCCTCGAGGCGAACTGGAGGCTGCTCGACGGAGTCCAGCGAGCGGCCTAGGGCTCGTTACTCGGCAGTTGGCGCCTGCGTCGGCGCCAAGGCGGATAGCCAGGAGGAGAGCTCGGAGAGATAGCCGGGGTCGATCGAGTGGGGCAAGGGGTACTCCCGGTAGAGGACGTCGGCGCCCGCTTGCTCGAGCTGCTCCTTCGCGCGCCGGCTCCATTCGACCGAGATCACCGGGTCGAACGTTCCGTGGCCGATCGCGACTGGCGGCAGGGGTGGCGAGAGGTCGAGTTCGAATCCCTCGACCGTCGGAATGAAGCCGCTGAGCGCGATCAAAGCAGCCGGTCGCGGCCTGCCGCGCCCGAGGCCGAGCGCGTAGGTCATCACCGCGCCCTGCGAAAAGCCGCCGATCACCGTGTGCTCGGGCGGCACCTCAGTTTCCTTCGCGAAAGCCGCGAGCCACGTGGACGCGAGCGCGTAACCCGCGTCGAAGGTCTCTTTGTCCGGATACCCCATCTCACGGACGACGTACCAGTGTGCGCCGCCCGGTGGTAGCGACAGCGGCCCGCGGAGCGTTGCGCCGACGAAGCGGCGTTCGGGGTCGAGGAAGTCGATGAGCGGGAAGAGATCGTTCTCGTCCGCGCCGCGGCCGTGGAAGAGGACGAGAGCGCCTTCAGGCGTGCCTTCGGCGGGGCGAAGCCTGTAGGCGAGCGAGTCGAGCGCGCTCACCGCGTGGTGGCGGGCTCGCGCGGGTTCGGCAGCGGCGTCAGGATCGGCTCGACCTCTGAGCGCAGGTGCTCGAACGCGGGCGGCAGCGAGAGGCGCTCCCCGAGGTGCTCGATCGGCTCGTCCGTCGCGAAGCCGGGCCCGATCGTGGCGATCTCGAAGAGGACGCCGCTCGGCTCGCGGAAGTAGATCGACTTGAAGTAGAAGCGGTCGATGACCGGGGTCACAGGCGCCCCCGCGGCCGCGACGCGTTCGCGCCAGGGTTCGTGCTCTTCAGGGGGCGAGGCCCACGCGACGTGGTGCACGGTGCCGGCGCCACCGATTCCTGCGCCTTCGGGCGCGGCGTCGTATTCGTAGAGGCCACCCCGGCGCTCGCCGCGCGCCTCCCAATTGTCGCCCTCCCGGCGCTCGAACTCGAGTGTCTGCTCGAGGAAGTCGCGGCTTCGCTCGGGATCGGCCGAGAATGCGCGCACGCCGTCGAAACCCCGCAGCGCGAGCTCGGCGGGCACCTCCGGGTGCTCGGCGATCAGAGGCGGGTCGTCGGTCTCGACGACGGCGAGCTCGTGCCTTAGCCCCTCGGGATCGACGAACGTCAGTCGCCCGTCCTCCCGAGAGAGGACGTGGTTGTCGAGCCGCTTCTGCCAGAAATCGAGCGCCTCCTCGGAGCCGACCCGCCAGCGGACGGTGTGCACCATCCCGGCCCCGGCGCGACCCTGCCGCGCACCCGGGTACTCGAAGAAGGTGATGTCCGAGCCGGGATCGCCACGCTCATCCGCGTAGAAGAGGTGGTAGACGGTCGGGTCGTCCTGGTTGACCGTCTTCTTCACCAGCCGGAGGCCGAGCAGGCCCGCGTAGAACTCCACGTTGCGTGGCGCATCGGCGGTGATGGCGGTGACGTGATGGACGCCCTCGAGCTTCATGTGGGCTTCAACCTATCGCGCCGGGCTGGTATTCCCCCAGAGCCGTTAAGCATCGTCGTCGGCTTCGAGCAGGCGTTTCCATCTCTCGCGTGCCGCCTGACCTTCAGGCGTGCCGAGAAAGTGCTCGAGCGGGACGTGGACGAATGCCGCGCGCGCCTGGGCGAGGATGTCGTCGCCGTCGACGAGCTCCCCGGCGATGTGGATCCGGCGCCCGTGCTCGCCCTCGAGGTGAGAACGGATCAACAGCTCGGTGTTGATCGGCACCGGGTGGCGGTAATGCACGAAGAGGCGGCCCGTGACGGTCGGGAAGCGATACCAGGACGCCAGCAGCCCGCAGGCTTCGTCGAGCGCGGCAGCGACGAGGCCCCCGTGGACGAGGCCGGGCGCCGCTTGGTGGCGCTCGTCGAACTCGAGGTAGGACTCGTATTCGGTCAGCCCCTCGCTTTCGGGCTGACGGAGGTGGATCCCGTTTGGGTTGTCGCCACAGCCCCAGCAAGCCGGATCGTGGTGCGGCGGTACCCGCGGCTCCGCGGCCTCAGCCACCCGCGCCCCCAACCCTCAAGGGGGGTGCAAACGCGCCCCTACCGGAACGATATCGCCGCTGAAGCCGGACCGTTGCGCGGATTGGCAACAAGTTCGTGCCGAATCAGCGCAGGCCGCCGCGCTCGTGGTGGGCCCGGAAGAACTCGTGCGAGCCGGCGGTGGCCATCGCCGCCGAAGCCGAGATCTCCAGCGCCAGCGTCGCGGCAGCGACGATCTGTGCGAAGCGGTAGACCTTTCCCGCTCCGGCGCAGCCCATCAGCGCCAGCCAAGATCGCGCGTAGGGGAGGGTGGTGCCGCCGCCGACGGTGCCGACCTCGAGCCCCGCCAGCCTGATCGTGCAGTTGAGTCCGTCCTCGACGCGTTTGCCCGTGCCGTGTGCCATCGAGCTCGTCCCGACCATGCCGAGGTCCTGGCCGGTGGCCGCGAAGATCGCGGCGATTGCGGAGGCCGGCGTGAAAGCGACCGACTGCATCCCGGAGGCGACGGCGCCGTGCGTGCCTGCCCACGAGAGCTCGAGCAGATCGTCGATCGACGTCCGCAAGACGCGTCTCACGGCCTCCTCGCTCAGCGTGCACTCGGCGATCACGGTCTTCCCGTGACCCCCGCGCTCGAAGTAGCGGTGGGACGGTTTCTTGTCGCCGCCCATGTTGGCCTCGAGGATCGCGCGCTCCGGTTTCACGGGCGCCTGCTCCATCACGTAGCCCATGTTGAGCGCGTACGCGTTTCGGGTCATCATGTTCGGCCCGCAGGCATCGCCGGTCGTGAACGCCCACATGACGTGGCACATCGGGCCGACGACGTGGGTCTCGACTTCGCGCAGCTTTGCGTGCGTGGAGAGGGCGGAATCCGCCTCGACCCGCTCTGCCAGCCAGCGCCTCATCTCGGCGACGTGAGCGTCCAGGAAACGCGAGAGCGTCACCGCCTCCTCGGCCGAGCGGCAGACGAAGCAGGAGGCGCGCGTGATCCTGTCACGAAGCACGAAGGTCTTGAAGCCGCCGGACTCCGAGACGGCGCGCGCGCCTCGGTAAAGGGATGCTGACAGCCCCCCTTCGGTGTGCCCAAGCGGGACGTACACCTGGTCGGCGACGCGTTCCGTCTCGGCGAGCCGCCCGAACGGCTCCTCCAGCTCGTACTCGCCGAGCTCGACGTCGAGCGGGCCGATCACGGAGACAGGAATCACGGCGACCCCGGTGACCGCTTCCTGCGCCTGGGCGAAGGGCGTCAGGTCGTGGGAGAAGACCTCGCCATCCTGCGTCAGCGCGCGCAGCTCATCCTGTCGGCTCTTGATCGACTCCGGGTCGTTCTTGCGCGGCCAGCGGCGTAGCTCCACGGGAGCAGCTTATTCTCGGCGGGCAGATAATCTGCCGCGATGGCGACCGAGCAGGTAGTCGAGCAGCAGCACGAGGATCCGTCCGCGTACGCCGGCGTTCTTCGTTTCTACGAGCTCGCCAAGCGCGCCGAATGGCAAGTTCGCGACCTTCCCTGGGGAGAGATCCCGCCGATCCCCGAGACGAAGGGCGCGCCGCAGAAGGTTGCTCGCCGCCGCGACATGTGGCGCTCCGTGATCACGCAGCAACTGCAGGCGGACGAGCTCGCGTGCGAGATGGCGTCGCAGCTCCTCAACATTGCGCCCGATCACGAGGCGAAGCTCTATTACTCGACGATGGTGCAGGACGAGTCGCGTCATACCGAGGCGTGGCTGCGGCTCTCGGGCGAGATCGGGGGGACTGCCGAGCGCGACCCTCACCTCGACACGCTGGCGCACATGACCCTCGAGGCTGACACGCTCGAGGAAAAGGTCTTTCAGATGCAGGTCTTCTACGAGCGGTTGATCATCTCTCGTTTCCGGCTGATCGCCCGCTCGTCGCGCGGCACTGTGCTCGAGGACCTCTGCAACCGGCTCACCACGGACGACGGCATCCACCACGGCGCCGGAATGGCGTACGAGAAGGTCCTGCTTCAGGGCGCCTCGAAGCAGACGAAGCAGAAGTTGATCGACGCGGCGAACCGGCTGCTGCCCACGTTCGTCGAGCACGCTCTCTGGCGCCCGAAGGAGCGAGCCTTCATCGGCCGGGCGATGCACGCGCGCGACATCGAACGGCTGAAGGAAGACCTCGAAATCGGGGTCCGGCTGGCCCAATCGCTCGGACTCGACGTCAGCGAAGTCCAGCTGCCCGTCTAGGCCACCAGCTTTGGCGGCGACCCTGATGGAAGGACCGCCGCTCGCGGCGCGAATTCGCGCCGAGGTCGGTGAGGAGGCGCGCGAGCTCGGCGCGCTCCGGCTTGTGACCCTGCAGGTCGGAGACGATCCGGGCTCGACGATCTACCTGAGACGAAAGCACGACGCCGCGCAAGAGGCGGGCATCGACTCAGACGATCGCAAGCTGCCGGAGGGCATTTCCGAAGAGGACTTGTTGGCGATCGTCGGCGAGCTGAATGCCGACGAAGCCGTCGACGGAATCCTCGTCCAGCTCCCACTTCCGCCGCACCTCGACGAGGGGCGCGTGATCCGTGAGATCGACCCGATCAAAGACGTCGACGGTCTCCATCCCTTCAACGCAGGCCAGCTCTACCTCGGACGTCCGACAATCGTGCCGGCGACGCCGCTCGGGATCATGGCGTTGCTTGCCGAGCATCGAGTCCCGCTCGAGGGCAAGGAGGCGGTTGTGGTCGGGCGCAGCGACATCGTCGGCAAGCCGGTCGCGCACTTGCTCCTCCAAGCGAACGCGACGGTGACCATCTGTCACTCGAGGACTGCCGATCTCGCGCGTTACACGCTCGAGGCCGACGTGCTCGTCGTCGCCGTGGGCTCGGCCGAGGTGGTGACGCCGGACATGGTGAAGCAGGGCTCCGCCGTGGTCGACGTCGGCATTAACCGGACCGAAGGCGGAATCGTGGGCGACGTCGCGCCGGATGCGGCCGATCTGGCCGCGTTCATCACGCCGGTCCCTGGCGGGGTCGGCCCGATGACGATCGCGATGCTGTTGCGGAACACCGTCAAGGCCGCTCGCTACCGCCGCGGCCTCCTTGCGTTCCCCAGGGGGCAACGCTAAGGTTCGGCCGCTTCAAATGTAGGTCGGCGGCTCGGTGCCCCGAGCCGTCGTTCGTTTTGCAGTTAGGAAGGAGTACCTAGTTGGCAGAGGGCACCGTCAAGTGGTTTTCGAACGAGAAGGGGTACGGCTTTATCGAGCGTGAGGGTGGGGAGGATGTGTTCGTCCACCATTCCAAGATCGCGATGGACGGCTACCGGTCACTGACCGAGGGGCAGCGTGTTCAGTTCGACGTCGAGCAGGGCGACAAGGGCCTGCAGGCGGTGAACGTCCAAGCGGTCTAGAACCTTTCGGAACCGAATTGGGGGAACCCAGGGTTCCCCCAATTGCCCCCTCCTTCCTGCCGGGGCAATGCGGTTGGCTGTTCGGCTCCCGCCGGGCCAAGCCCGGCTCCGCCGGCAGCCGTTTGTTTCTCCGACAGCGCCTGAGCTTTGGAGGATTGCGTTAAATTGGGGGAACCAGGGCCTCCCCAACAGCCTCCTTCCTGTTGGGGGCAATCCGACTCCTGTTTCGGCTCCCGCCGGGGCAAGCCCAGTTCGGCCGGCGGCCGTTTGTGCTTCCGATCGCGTCTGAGCTTTGGGAGGATTGCGCGATGGCGATTTCAAGAGACGAAGTTCTGCACGTGGCTGGGCTCGCGCGGCTCGATTTGTCGGAGGACGAGATCGAGCGCTTTCGGGAGCAGTTGAACGCGATTCTCGAGGCGGTTGGCAAGGTCGCCGAGCTCGATCTTTCTGACGTCGAGCCTACGGCCCACCCCCTCGATCTCGTCAATG
>WNGJ01024451.1_pt1 | contig 11340 bp, 10 predicted proteins | sample 5400611 | NCBI WGS metagenome assembly WNGJ01 (sample SAMN13153375, study PRJNA577476) | soil metagenome | isolation source: 40 cm soil or saprolite under Garry oak tree replicate 1 | place: USA:California | collected 2016-06-15 | reverse complement strand
GCCGTTCCGCCGTCAGCCCCATCGAAAGATAAGCATCCGGATAATGCTCCACCAGCCACGGATTCGGCGAAATTTTGTTCCCGCCCATCGGTATCAGCGACATCGATTCCGTCCCGCCGGCAATAATGACCTCGGCCCCGCCCGTCATGATCCGCTCTGCCGCCATCGCAATCGCCTGCAGCCCGGATGAACAAAAGCGATTGATGGTCAGCGCCGAGACCTCCACTGGCAGCCCGGCGCGCAGGGAAGCGATACGGGCAACGTTCATGCCTTGCTCCGCCTCAGGCATGGCGCATCCGAGAATCACGTCCTCAATTTCTTTGGGACCCAGCTGCGGCACTCGGTCCAATACACCTTTGATTGCCACCGCGCCCAATTCATCTGGACGCGTCGCCCGCAGCGTCCCCTTAAACGCACGCCCAACCGGCGTGCGCACGGAAGAAACAATTACGGCTTCACGCATATAGACTCCCAGTTCTCAACCCTATTCCGTCACCGCGATTGCTCCTGGCTTTTGTCATCCGAACAATCCTCATCGAAGACGTCCCGCTTTGTCGTTGCAGGTTGTGCTCGGTCGAACAGAAAAGGTTCCGAGTTCAGCCGATCCAGTTCTTCGAACCAATCGAGCGGTTGAGGTCCGTGTTGTGATTTTACTGTCCGTTCCCATACGTCGGAATCCCTTGCTGCACCATGTACAGCAGTCGCCGCGCTCGTGGCGCCCAATCACTCTGTCCGGCCTGACCAATAGCTTTTTCTGCCACCGCAATCGCACGCCCCTTAGCTTCGTCCGACTTCTTTAACTGTTCTTCAGCTTTATAAATCTCAATCAGCGCGGACCAACGATACGCAGCATGGTACAGGGCCTCGGCCGCAGCTGGAGACTGCGGATCCTCCGCCGCATACTTCTCATAAATTCCCGCTTCCTTTTCCGGACACTTCGATTGCCCCTGCCAATCGCCGCACAATTTGTTGTCGATCAAGTGAAACGCTGCCAGGTACGCCCACTTCGTGCCCGGAAATTTCTTCATGACCTTCTTGAAATAATCTTCATTCATCCCCCGGCGCAGGTAAGACTCCTGCTCCTTAGCCGAAGGCAATGACATCACGTCAACCTTCTCGATCTGCCAGCGAATGTCTGCCGAGCGGTACGTGCCCTCCCCGGCCAGCGGGGACTGGGGAAAAATTTCCGCCACTTGGCCATAAAGCCGCATGGCATCCTGCGCGGCATAGCGGCGCCCATTACGCTGGCTGGCTTGGTCTTCAGAATCCACGGCTTCACCGAACAACACCTTGTCCCCATCTGGAGTTGACGCCTGCACCAACCCCTTGTTCTGCATCCAGCCGGTGACGATTCGCTCTTCTGTCTGGTACGCCTCCACCTTGAGCCAGTCTCCGCTCGTCTCCAGCACAATGATCTCCCGCCCACGATCCACATCCCCAAGCTTGGTCGAAGAAGAATCAGGAGAAAGATAAATTCCGGAGCGCTAGAAGCGTAAGCCTCGAAAGCCGCGTTCTCTGGAGCTTTGCCATGAAGCTATGGTACAAGCAGCAAACGTTCTCCATCCACTGAGGACGCGGCGAGCGCAGCGGCCTTCCGTCGCGGGTGCTCCAATCCAGCTCTGGAAGCACTTTGAGCGGCCACTCACCTTAGAAACCTTAAGGTTTCGCCGATGACCCTCAACTCGCGCCAGAGGACATCGCGCTGAGTTCCTCCTGCATCTTTTACGTCGCAAAAGTTGGTGGCGCTGCTTCCCAGGAGCGAATGCCGTTACGACAATCCGATCTTTTTCAATATTGATTGCTCTGTGTTGTTCGGTGTGCACAGCCGGAGCATTGGCCCAAACCTCTACAGCCGTCACGTATAAGTACGCAAACCTCAATTATCCTGGCGCATCGTCTACCACCGCCAATGGCATCAACAACAACAACGCAGTCGTCGGCTCCTATCTCGACTCCTCGAATCTAACTCACGGATTCAAGTGGCGCAGCGGGACCTTCACAACCATTGATTTCCCGAGCGCAACTACCACGGTGGTAAACGGGATCAACGACTTCGGCGATTTGGTGGGCTCTTACGAACTCACCCCTTTTTCCGCCCACGGCTTTCTGCTCCACAATGGAACGTTTACGACAATCGATTTCCCAGGCGGAGGCGGCGGCAACGCAGTCGGGATAAACAATGCTGGAACGATTGTAGGCAATTACGGCAACTCTCACGGGTTTGTCTATCAGAATGGCACTTATAAGACTCTCGATGCGCCGCTGTTGAACCCGGGCGAATTACCCGATACTCAGCTAAACGGAATTAATAACCTTGGATGGATCGTCGGCCAAGTCTTCACCGGAGACTTTTGGCGGTGCTTCTGGTACGTAAACGGTGAATTCGACTTTCTTGAGCCTCCTTACTCTCTGGACAACCGGGTCTCCGGAGCGAACGGCCGCGGCGACATAGTGGGCTCTTGCTACAACGGCTTCATCGCGTTCGCAGTCGAAAGTGGCGAAGGCAGCGAGAGCACGGAGAAGTTTCCCCCACAGGAAAGCTTGGGCAGCCGTTGTCCGACCGGCATCAACCATGCCCGCGTCATCGTGGGAAATGCTCCCGGTGCTTTCCTCGGGACACCTGTACTCACTCTGAACGTAACCAGCCCTGCCAACCACTCAACCCACACTAATCCAGTGCACGTCGCGGCTGCCGCTTCAGGTCTCAACCCGATTGCTCAAATCCAAGTGTGGGTGAATTTCAAGGAGGTCTATCACGTGAATGGTGGCACGCTGAACGCCAACGTCAACCTGCCGGTCGGGGCTCATGAACGCCTCGTCGTACAAGCGGTTGATTCGAAGGGCGTGACAGCAAAGGTGACGGAGACGATCACCGTCAATTAAAGAGATCGGGGCGCGGCTGCCTTTATGAGGCCATGCGGGAGGGCATGGTCTCCAGCCGCGCCTTCGATGTCCATCTCGTTTGAATGCGAGCTCAAGTGAGTTGGTTGCCGAGGCTTCGTGACGCAAGTTAAGACCGAACTTGTTTCAGCAACCCAGGATCAATATTTCCGCCGCTGATCACCGCTACGGTGACATTTGACTCGGGCAGCGACTCGCGGTGGAACAACCACGCCGCCGTGGCCACTGCGCCACTGGGTTCAGCCACGGTCTTCGGATTTTCTGCCAAAATCCGCACCGCACGCATGATCTCGTCTTCAGAAACCGTGACGACATCGTCCACGTATCGGCGAATGTGCTCGAATGTCATCGTGCCGACATACTGCGCCCGCAGTCCGTCGGCGCAGGTTTGCAGGACCTGCTCGGCCGGAAACTTCACGATTTCACCCGCCCGGAAGCTGGCTTGCGCATCAGCCGCGAGCTCCGGTTCCACTCCAACAACTTTGGCACTCGGCTTGGCCGACTTAACAGCGGTTGCGATTCCGCTGATCAGGCCGCCTCCGCCGATTGGGACAAGAACAAGATCGACGTCAGGCAGGTCCGCCAGAATTTCTAGTCCCGCCGTCCCCTGGCCGGCAATGATCTTTTCATCGTCATAGGGCGGAACGATCACGTATCCGTGCTCTGCCGCAAGTTGCTCGGCCTTGACCTGGCGCTCAATCCCGCTCGGTCCGACAAATACGATCTCCGCGCCCAGAGCAGCGGTGGCCTCCCGCTTGATCGCAGGCGCATTGCGAGGCATTACGATGACGGCCTTTGCTCCAACTGCCCGCGCCGCATACGCGACTCCCTGCGCGTGATTGCCACTGGAATAAGTAATGACACCTCGCGCACGCTCTTCCTCGCTTAGCGATGCGATTTTGTTGTACGCGCCGCGCAATTTGAATGCGCCAATCGGCTGCAGATTTTCAGGCTTGAGATAGAGGATCCGGCTGTCGCGCTCCAGCGGAATAAGGGGAGTGCGGACGGTGACACCGTCGATCCGGGTACGTGCTTCCTGAATGTCTGCGAGTGAGACGATCTTAATTACTCCTACGTGGATCCCAGATGATTCCTTCTAGAGAGAGCTGCGGATTCGTTGTCTTTTTTAGGGATTCAAAAGCGTGCAGATGCTTGTTCATGACACACACAGAAACTGCCGCGTCGAATGCGTCCTCGGAGCCAGCGGCTTCGGTACGCCAGTCCTCCGTAAAACTGGCAAAATCGGGATTATCAAGGAACCGCATGCGGGCTTCGGGCGATCGTTTGATGACCGCGCCCGTGAGTATACGCGGATAGATTTCGATCACGACATGACTTGACGGCTCTTGGAACGGCCACACTGAGAAGCCTGCATCGAGGAGCGCCGCTAAGAATGGCATCCCGCGCAGTGAACCAGTTCCGACGTGACCGGGCCCGGCGAGCTGAAACACCGATTTGGGCGTAATGCCATTTACCGGATTTAATTCCTGTTCAGTTCTGCGGTACATCACTGTGTTTACCGGCCGTACCCGTCTACACCTACCCCAAAATGGATGAGGACAGTCGCGGAGCCACTTCTCACCCCGGAGCTTCACAACCGACCAGAACTCGATTGCACTGCGACACTGCTGCTCTTGGACAAACCAGCCAGCGCAAGAAAAGGCGAAATCCAGTCCGACAACGACTTTCGATGACTGTTTGCTCGCGTCTAGAAGACGTTCAACAACTTTGTCGCGACTTTCGCATTTTTCGAGACGCGCAGGAGAGCCGTCGACGAATTCAGCCAGCCAGATAGTCCGAGCCGGAAGCCTTAGGGCGCCCGACCAGTCCACCGCGATCACTCGCTTAGTCACCTTTGATCTTTTCTGGGCCGCTGCCATGAAAATACCCGGCTAGGCGGCGACGGTTCGCTCTAGGGTCACGTTCAGATACAGGTCGCCCAGTTCGTGGTACGGCACTTGCTGGCCCAGCATGTGATAGACCGCGGTCAGGATCTTATGGGCGATAGCCACCGCTGCCCGTTTGTGTCCCCGCCGTGCTTTGAGTCGATAGAACTTCTCCCGCAGGTAGCTGCCCTTCTTGCGCGAGGCGGCGAAAGCAGCCTCCACCAAAGCCGTCTTCAGATATACGTTGCCCTTGGTGACTCGTCCACTGCGGCGTTTGCCCGCCGATTCGTGATTGCCCGGTGACACCCCAGCCCACGCCGCTATCTTCGAGGCCGACGGAAACACGCTCATATCGACGCCAAGTTCCGCGATGATGATGGCGGCCAGCGTGCTGTCCACTCCAGGAATCTCCCGCAGCCGCGCTTCCTGCTCCCGATACGGTTCCAGTTTCTCTTGCAGGTGCGCTTCGAGTTGCGCGAGGTCTTCTTCCACCGCCTGCAAGCGCTTCAGTTGCAATCGCAGCAGGTAACGGTGATGTTCCTCCACCTTTCCTGCCAACGCCAACTCCAGTTGCGGAAGCTTCTCGCGCAGTCTCCCCTTCGCCAACTCCGCCATCGCCGCGGGCGTCGCTTCTCCGGCCACCAACGCCGCCACCATCAACTGCCCTGAAACCCCGAAGACATCGCTGGCCACACTCGCCAGTTTGATGTTGGCCGTCTCCAGCACCTTCAACAAACGGTTGCGTTCCGCGCTCTGGCTCTCCACCAACTTGCGCCGGTAGCGGGTCAGATCGCGCAGTTCGCGAATCGCCGGCGGCGGTACGAAACTGGCTTTCATTAGTCCATGCACCAACAGATCGGCGATCCACTCCGCGTCCTTCACGTCGGTCTTGCGGCCCGGCACCCGTTTGATATGTTGGGCGTTGGCGATCACCAGTTCGAACGCCCCCTCCAGAATCGCGTACACCGGCTTCCAATACACTCCTGTGCTTTCCATGCCCACATGGGTGCACCCTTCCGCCTGCAGCCACGCGCGCAACGCTATCAGTTCCCGCGTCGTCGTGCTAAACGTGCGTATCTGTTTTTTGCATCTGCCGTTCGGCATCTGCGTCAACAGGCAAGCCACCACCGTGGCTTGATGCACATCCAATCCACATCCGCGCTCGATCATCACCTGCATGGTTTCCTCCTCGGCGAAACCGATGGCTGCACTGCAGGTCAACGACAGAAACTGCCATACGCCCTTCCCGTTTCCGGGTTCGGCAAAAGGTGGTACCTTCAAGCAGTGCGGGTCGAATCTGTGGTGCGGGATCTGTGTCTCACAGAGAACCGCGACCTCCAAGCCATCGCTTCGCAACGACGCTTGTACCAGATTCGCCCGCTTCTTGACACATCCACGCCGCCACCTCATCGATTTTCATCCTCGGTGGTGCGCCAACGGCGCATGTGATCTGTGGTGAAAGGTTTTAAGAGTCTTTAGCTTTTGCTAGCTCATCAAATGAGTGTCAGCGCGGGGTAACGTCATGGCAACCAGTCCTACAATCCTGAATAGTGATCATGCGGCGGTTCGCGAGCTGCACATGGAACAAGTCGAGGACTTGCTGAAGCTGCAGAAGGCGGCCCAGAAGATCAATTCCATCCTTGATCTGGACGAACTGATCGACAAGATTGTCACCGAGGTTGCGCAGTCATTCGGCTGCCTCGAAGCAACGATTTACTTGCATGACGAAGCAAATCAGGAATTGGTGCTCACCGGAGTGTGCGGTTGCACTGTGCATGGCAAAGGCAATCGCAAGAAGATCGGCAAAGAGGGCATGGTCGGATATGTTGCCTCGGCAGGCAAGATGCACTACGCGCCAGATGTGCGCGTGGACCCTTACTATATCGCCTGCGAGCCTTCTACACTTTCTGAAGTTGCAATTCCGCTGCATGTCGAAGGGCGGCTGGTCGGGGTCTTCTCGACGTCACACCATGAGCTGGATGCGTTCCCCCCAGCGCAGCTGCGGTTGTTGCAATCCTTGTGCAAGCATATCGCGGTTGCGATTCACAATGCGCGGCGCTTTGGCCAGGAGCGGCAAGAACGAGAGCGCATGAGCCGCGAGGCGCAGGAAGCTCGCGCGATCCAGCAGGCATTGTTGCCCAAGGCTTCGCCCTATGTGCCTGGATTCGCGATTTCGGGTCTCTCGATTCCTGCAGGAGAAATTGGCGGTGACTGGTACGACTTTATTCCCTTTGAAGATGGCTGCTGGGGACTCGTGCTCGCGGATGTTTCTGGAAAAGGTACGGCGGCTGCTCTGCTGATGTCCGCAACACGCGCCATGCTACGTTCGCTGGCAACTACGTGCAGCTCGCCTGGGGAAATCCTGGGCCGGCTGAATCGTCTTATGGTTGAAGATTTCCCGCCGGGAAGATTCGTCACGTTGATTCTTGCGGTGCTCGATCCTGCGGACCGCACTCTGAAATTCGCAAGCGCAGGTCATCCGCCACCGCTGCTCGTTGATAGCGATGGCGCTCGCTTCCTGCAAACTGAACTGGGGATGCCGCTCGGTTTGGCACGCGGCGATTTCTCGGACACGGAAGTGAAACTTGGCGAAGGCGCCAGAGTCGTACTCTACAGTGATGGCATTACCGAAGCGGCGGGTTTGGATGATGAGGAATACGGAGCGCGGCGGTTATCGGAGCATCTCCTGAAACCCGACGTCTCGACTGAAACCATCGTGGACAATGTTCGCGGCCATGCAAATGGCGCGGGGTTGCAGGACGACGCGACCGTAATTCTGGTGAGAGCTTAAAACCCTTTCACCACAGAGACACCGAGTCACAGAGAAATTCTTCATAAGGAAATCCTGTGGCCAATTCAGAAAGTTGAGAGTAGAGCCTTTCTTGGCTTTCTCTGTGTCTCTGTGGTGAAAGGTTTTATCCGAACCGTGCGCGGTGTTCTTTCAGAATGCAAAGATCCATCGCGACAAATATGCTCGCCTCACGTGCCTTCTCCGCCGCCCCTTCGTTAACGACCTCCTCTTGCATCCATACGGCTGGAATTCTTAGCTGAATCGCCTGGTCCACGATTTCTTGCACGAACTCGGGCCGCCGGAAAATGTTCACGATGTCGATCTTTTCGGGAACATCGAGCAAGGAGGGATACGATTTCTCGCCCAGCGCCTCGGAGATCGTGGGATTGACCGGAATGATTCTGTACCCGCAGCTCTGCATATATGCGGAGACGCCATGGCTCGGGCGCAGGGGGCTGTCGGAAAGGCCGACGACGGCGATCGTTTTCGCGCGCCGAAGGAGCTCGCGGATGGGATCAGGCTTGGGAAGTGAAGCCACGCTTGTATTTTAGCGTTAATAGCGATCTTCTCGCACATGGTGGGAAGCCTGCCCCGATCGCCATCTTACTTCTTACTATTGCTCTCACTCTTTTGCTTGAACATGCGCAGCGCAAGCTTGCGGACGGTCTCAGCCACCTCCTTGTTGCCGGAGAGATGACGCAGGTCCTGCACTAACAGGTTTTTCATCAACCCAAGAGAGACATCGAGAGGAGTGCGAGGATTGAAAACCAGGTTGCGGACGATCGCATAATTCTTGGCAAAGCGGCGCTTCATGGGAATCGCGCGCAGAACGGCTTCAAGCACATTTTTTTGGCTGGCGAACTTCTCAACTTCGCCGTCGCTGATCTTTGGAGAATCGAGCACGGCGAGCGCGACAATCTTCGTGCCATCACGTATCAGGAGGGAGCGCTCTTCTTTCGTGCCTTTCATCGCCAGCTGTATGCGGCCCTTGATATCGAGCTTGGCGATCTTCTGCAGCACACTCCCGCGCTGCTCGTCCTGGGGATTAACCAGTTTCTTGGGAAACGCCGCCCTCGGCGTAACTGCGGGCTGCGCCGGACTGGCAGACGCAACCGCGGCTGCAGCCTTGGGCTCAGCTTCTGATGGCAGTTCCTCGTGGATCCCTCCGATAGGTTGGAAGGGCTTATTGGGATCGGCGGCAATTTCGTGGGCGTGCTCGGTGAGGAATGCAACCACAGCGACTTCAGTTTCGGCGTCTTGAATTTCAGATTGCTGGGGTTCCGGAAGAATTGGTTGCGCTAGAGACTCATGTGCAATCACGGCGGGCGGTCCGGCGCTATCGGCGGTAGATATCACGGAAGGCATCGCGGCAGTGAGCGCCTGAGGCGGCAACGCGGGCGCCTCCACGACCGGCTCCCCGTTAAGCAATTGCCGCACTCTAGCGCTTTGCGCTCCGCTCAGTTCTTTATTCAGGCTTAGGTCGGTGAGCGTCTGCCGCGAATTCCGGACGCGAGGACTGGCCAATATCACATCGACCCATTCTCCCTTTAGCGACGACGCCAACTCGGCGACTTTTGTCATTGGTGCCGACGGGTTCCCGATCAGGATGGGGAACAAAGCTGGCCGGAGGTTCTTAGGAGACAGCCAGTAATCGAGGACTTCTTTAGCGGTCTGCGGATCTGCGGCAATGGTTTTGGCAGATGCTTCCTCCCAGGCAGCCAACGTAAGGCGCGCCTGCTCGCCGAAAATCTTGTTGTGCTCCGCCAGGTAAACGAGGATTTCCACCATTTCTTCTGCCGGCAGGCGCAGCGCGCCTTTCGATGCCGACATCATCTGATGTGACGGCAGAGCTGAAGCACGAATGAGATCCAACATCCGGGACATGGTTGCGTGTACCTAACAGAATCTCGCAGAAGGCGAAGTCCTTCCAGCTATTTCGAGGCAGGTAACGTTACCTAAGAAACTTGTGGGATGGCTTTAGGTCAATCCGCCGGCGTACCCGACGGGGCTCCGTCACGGCGCATCCGCAGGTAAGCCCGGATAAAGGGCTGCAGGTCGCCATCGATTACTCGATCAACATCGCCAACTTCGGTTTTGGTGCGGTGGTCTTTGATCAGGCGGTAGGGTTGCAGAACATAGGACCGAATCTGCGAGCCAAAATCAATGTCGAGCTTCGAGTCCTCAATTTTTCTGGTGGCCTCGCGCTTTTTCTCCATTTCAAATTCGTAGAGCTTAGAGCGCAACATGCTCATGGCCCGTTCTTTATTCTTGTGCTGCGAGCGCTCGTTCTGGCAACTCGCGACAATTCCCGTCGGAATATGGGTAATGCGGACGGCGGAATCGGTCGTGTTTACGTGCTGTCCGCCCTTGCCGCTGGACCGATAAGTGTCGATACGAAGGTCTTCCGGCTTGATTACCACTTCGATCGATTCATCAATTTCCGGCGACACAAAGACGCTGGCAAAAGATGTGTGCCGTCGTTTCGCTTGATCAAAGGGCGAAATGCGTACCAGACGGTGCACGCCGATTTCGCTGGTCAGCAGTCCAAACGCGTACTCGCCGTTTACGCCAAATGTCGCTGATTTAATTCCTGCTTCTTCACCGGGCTGGTAATCGTAAAGTGCCGTCTGGAACCCTTGCCGCTCGGCCCAGCGCAGGTACATGCGCATCAGCATCTCCGCCCAGTCTTGCGATTCAGTTCCGCCTGCGCCCGGGTGAATGGTCATGATCGCGTTACGCGCATCATTTTCGCCGGAGAGAAGCGTTTCGGTTTCGAGGCGATCAACCAATTCGCGCAATGAATCAATCTCGCGGCGCAGATCAGCTTCCACATTTTCGCCTTCCTTGGCCAGGTCGAAATAGGCAGAGATATCCTCAGTGCGCCCGACGAGGTCTGCCTCGGTCGCGAGCAGGTGCTCGAGGCGTTTTTTCTCGCGCATGACTTGCTGGGATTTTTGCGGGTTCGACCACAGATTCGGGTCGGCGGCCTGTTTATCTACTTCAACCAGCTGCTGGCGGAGCTTGCCTGCGTCAAAGGTACTCCCGGAGTTCGCGGACTTTGTCTTGCAATGCCGAGTATTCTTGTTCGAATTCCTGAATCATCCTGTGCGTCTGCCTTTGACGGGAGTGAGCGAAAGGGAAATCGCTCCCATGGAAATTATCGCACAGCCGTATGCCAGCCAGTCTCCATGGCGGGTGTAGAACGTGGTGCCACTTTCGAGCGCGTATGGCGCTACGAGCGCTGCCCGTGTTTTTCGCGGCAAGCTTGCGACAATCCGGCCGTAAGGGTCTATCGACGCGGTCACGCCCGTGTTGGTGTCGCGCAGCAACCAGCGGGCGTTCTCGATGGCTCGCATTCTTGCCTGCTTCAGGTGCTGCGCGTAAGCTCCACTGTCGCCATACCAGCCATCGTTCGAGATGTTAACGAAAACCTGAGCGCCGTCTTTGGCAAAGCGCCGGACTTCATCCGGAAATATTGATTCGTAGCAGATAAAGATCCCCAGCTTCTGCTTCCCCGCTTGCAACGGAGCGCGGGACGTTCCGCGCGAGAAGTCTCCAACTTCTTTAGTCAGTCCGCCGGCAAATGAAAGCCAGTTCTTAAACGGAAGGTATTCGCCGAACGGGACCAGATGAACCTTGTCATAGCGCCCATCCCAATCGCCGCTTGGGCTGATCAGCGCGGCGGAATTGAAAATCTGTGTGGGCTGTTCCGGAGAAACGCTGGCATTCTGAACACCGATATTCCCGGCTACTACCCAGGCT
>WNGJ01027106.1_pt1 | contig 11341 bp, 10 predicted proteins | sample 5400611 | NCBI WGS metagenome assembly WNGJ01 (sample SAMN13153375, study PRJNA577476) | soil metagenome | isolation source: 40 cm soil or saprolite under Garry oak tree replicate 1 | place: USA:California | collected 2016-06-15 | reverse complement strand
GACCGCCGCGGGCGGCTGTCTCCACGCGGGCAGTGCTTTCGTTGTGGCGGCGATCTATTGATTCTTCCGGTTCGACCAGCTCCCCAACCACGGCACGTCCAGGTTCCAGCGCATGCGCAAGGCGCAACATCGGTTCAGCGATGGCGCGAGCCTGAGGTCCCGCCAGGCGCACAATGCCAATGCCACCGCGGCCCGTCGGGGTGGCAATGGCGACGATGGTGTCGTCAAGGTTCACGCAAGAATTGTAGCGGGTAAAACTGGACGGGACCAACCAGGTTGCCTTAGTTGTTTCGACCCGCCAGAACTAGCGCAACGGAGCTAAATGATTAGCAATGCGTGAGGTATTGCTAGCGAAGATTGTGACGGGTTCCGCGGTCTCAGTGGGGCGTCCAATGCGGATGAGCGCTAAAGAAGCCCTGAACAACGCATATCTGGTAGGCCAGCACCAGGCCGAAGGCTACGCTGACCAACCCGGAGACCATCGCCAGGCGATGACCGAAGCCTTCAAAGCGATTTCCCACGAACCGAAAGGCGGAGGCGATGCTCATCGTGATTAACATCATGCCAGCGATCGTCCCGGCGCCAAAGACCAGCAGATACGCGATCGCCCAACCGGGATCTCGGATGCTGGCCAAAATTAACAGGGCCACGGCTGCCGAGCCGGCGAGTCCATGCACGATGCCCACCACCAAAGGTCGGACAAACTGATATAGGCCGTTCCGTCCGAATTTCTCATCCAGCCTCGCCAGCGGCACTTGTTCCGCTGAATGGTGATGCTCGTCATCGGTGTGACCATGCGGGTGGACATGGCTGTGCTCGCCGTGATTGTGAGCGTGGGAGTGAATCAGCGGCTGCTCGCCTTGAACAGGACCAGCGACTGGCATAGACCGCAGAAAAGCAGCCAGATTCCATCCTCCAAGCGCGATCAACATCACGCCAACAGATAACTCCATGCCCAGCCCGAGGCGCGCCGGAATCACGAGATTGAACAGAATAATGGCTGTGCCGACGGCAAAGATCGTGGCCGTGTGACCCACTCCCCAGAACGCCCCAATGAGTGCAGCGCGTTTCGTGCTGCGTTGCTGACTGACAATGGTAGTTACCGCGATCACGTGGTCAGGATCAGTAGCGTGCCTCATCCCAAGGAAGAAGCCGACTATTATGATGGAAAATAATGTGAGCATGCGTATTCCACAACCACGCGCAAGGTTCGTCAGATCTCAGGCTTGACTTCTCTCAAAATGGGCTTCGATCTCTTCCAATGTTTTCCCTTTGGTCTCCGGCAAAAACACCGTAGCGGTAATGAAGTAGATTACGGTGCAGCCAGCAAACGCGAAAAACATAGTCGAGTAGCCATACTTGCCGACCGTCGGCAGGAATATAGCGGCAATGGTGGTTGAGACCGCCTGGTTGATCAACAGGGCAATGCTCATCCCGTTCGACCGTATACGAGTCGGCATCAATTCCGAAAGCGCCAGCCACACGCATACTCCCGGCCCGATCGCAAAGAACGCCATGAAAACGAACAGGGTGATGGCCACCCACCAGCCGTTGCGCGTGCTCGGCACGGGCGTGATCAGCGCATTCTCAATTCTCAGAGGAGCTTGGCGGGCGGCGTCGAGATTGCCGAATGGATTCGAAAAGAATGCAACGACTTTATTGGCGGGTACGCAGCTTTCGCGCGCGATCCCAATAGGCTGGGCTGCCCTTTCGTCCGAACGTGCGACCTTGCTGGCCGCGCGAAAGTCGCCATACGAATAGATGACGATCAGCGAGGTTGGCCTGCTCCCAATCGCCTTGGCGGCAGTGCCGGCAGTGTTCAAAAGCCCATCCGCCACCCTTTGATCGTAAACCAGCGTCAACTTCTGATCGGCGCTGACCATGGATTGCACCGCGTCCCTCGAATCCACCCGCAGTTTTTCAGTCCGTCCGAAGAGCAAGCCTGTGCAGATGAGCGACGCGATAATGCCTCCACTACCCAGCGCGAGCAGAAACTTGCGCCCCTTGCGGTCCACCAGCATGACCCCTCCCAGGGTCACCAGGAAGTTCACCACGGTGAAAACAACGTAGCCCCAGTGAGCCGCGACATCGGAAAGGCCGCTCTGCAAAAGGATGTTCGTGTTATAGGCAATGATCGAGTTGATACCCGTAGCCTGGTTGCAGGCGAGGATGACGCAGGCCAGCAGGAACGGGATCACATATTTTCGCCGCAACAGCGAGTCCTTGACCTGTGCCCCGGTCGATGTCTTGGCCTTCTCCGCCAGGGCAGTCTCTTCCATCTCCCGGAGTTCGGAGTCTGCTTGATCGCTCGTCCGTGAACGAAGCAGCGCGGCGTAGGCAGCCTCCTTTTTTCTACGGCGGAACAGCCAGCGCGGCGACTCGGCCACCATGAGGCTGCCCATCACGAACAATATTCCTGGCGGTAACGAAACCCAAAAGATGCTCCGCCAGGCTGTGTCCTTAAAGGCGAGCAGCCTGGCCGGGTCCGCGAGTCTCGCGACCTGTTCGACACGAACGCTGAACAAGATGCCAACGACGGCTGCAACCACGATGCCCAGTGTCAGCAGCCACTGGAAGATTCCCGTGCCCTTTCCGCGGTTCGCCGCCACCAGACACTCTGCAAGATAGAGCGGAACAACCACTCCGATGAAGCCCGCACTGACGCCCTGCAACAGGCGGCCGAGAACCAACGGCTGGTAGCCATGCGACAGGGCGATCATGGGAATGCTCACGACAAAGAGGATGCCGCTGACCGTCATCAGGGCCTTGCGTCCGATCCAGTCGGCCAGCAGGCCGGCAAACAAAGTGGAGATCACACTACCCAACAACACGGCAGCGACCACGATGGAAAGCTGGCCGGCATTCAGGCCTGATGTAGCCTCGAGATACGGCAAAGCACCCGCGATGATGCCAACATCAACCCCGTAGAGCAGACCGCCAAGGCCCGCCACCAGCAGAAGAAAGCGGTTGTATGCAGTTTTGTCGTTTTGGACTGCGGCAGTCGAGCCCTCAACTGGGGATATCATTCTGGCCATTGGGCGATGGTTTTTCTGAACCGGATTTCGCTTAATCTCTGATTGTCAGTTTCCGCGAAACATAGTCTAACCTCTGAACTGTCGGCACCGTGCATGAATTGTTTGTCCTCGCAAGTCTCCTCACTTGCGACCAGGAGGCTTGGCTTCGATCTTCAGCGCATGGCACGGCATCAAGGTCCGAGAACCACGGCTGTTACGGCTGTTACCAGTAAGGTTTATGCGAATTGCCGGATGCTTTAGAATGCACGTGCGACGGTAGCGACAGTGAAAAGCGATCATTCCTGCGAACTCGATTTTGGCCCGCTTGCCGCTTCCAGCCTGCGCTTCCCGGCAGATTTCTTGTGGGGAGTCTCCACCGCAGCTCACCAAGTCGAAGGTGGCAACGATAATAATCAGTGGTCGGCCTGGGAGAGCGCGGGCAGAATCAAATCCGGAGACCGTTGTGGTCGAGCTTGCGATTGGTGGTCTGATGCGGAGCGCGATTTCGACCTGGCTCGCGAGATCGGTGTAAATTCCCTTCGCCTCTCCGTCGAGTGGAGCCGAATCGAGCCGGACGAAGGCCGATGGGATCCGGCTGCGATTCAGCGGTACCAGGAAATGTTGCAAGCACTCCACGACCGCGGCATTCAGCCGATGATCTGCCTGCATCACTTCACCCACCCCATATGGTTTGAAAACAAGGGTGGCTTTCTGGGAATGGAGGCCTCGCGTCTGTTCGAACGATTCACAAGGCACGTTTTGCATGAACTCGGTGACTTTTGCCAACACTGGGTAACGTTTAATGAGCCGAATGTGTACGGAGCGCTCGGCCACGTCCTCGGGGAATTCCCGCCTGGCAGCAAAGGACAAATCCTAAGAGCCATTCGTGTCGTGGGGGCGATGGCGCGTGCCCATACCGCCGCCTACCGCGCGATCCACGAGCTTCAACCCGGGGCGCAGGTAGGATGGGCTCACAACTACATAGTATTTCAGCCCGCGAATCCGGATTTCGCGCCTGATCGCTGGATATGCGGCCTGCTCAACGAGCTTTTCAATGAAAGCTTTCTTCAGTTAATGGAGCAAGGCCGGCTGGGCTTTCCTTTCAGTCTGGTGGGTAAGCGGGATTCTGGCTCGAAAGGGATGTGCGATTTTGTTGGCTTGAACGTCTACAGCCGTTTTCATGTTGCTTTTGATCTGAGGTGTGCGTCCACGTTGTTCGGACGCGTATTCGTGCCGGGACACGTGCCGCAAGGCGATAGCGGCGTCGAAGGCCCCTACGGCGAAGCCTACCCGGAGGCGATTCGAGTCGCGGTGCGCCGCGCGGCTAGTCTCGGGAAACCGATTTACATCCTCGAGAACGGCGTACCCGACGCGCAGGATCGCATTCGTCCTTGGCTCATCGTTAAAGCTGTTCAGGAGATGCACAGTCTCATTCACGAGGGATTCGACCTTCGCGGATACTTCCACTGGACTCTTACCGACAACTTCGAATGGAGTGAGGGCTGGAGACTGCGATTTGGGCTGGTTGCTTTGGACCCCGACTCTCAACTCAGAACCATGCGCGGCAGCGGACGCTTGTATGGGACCATCGTCCGCAGTAATGAATTATCGCCAGAGACGGTCGCTCGTTATGGTTCGCCCGAGATGAACGTTATAAGAGGCTAAGATCGCGTGGCGTTGCCCATCAGAATGAACAAAAGGGGCAGCTATTGACTGGCGGAAGAACTGGAAGAATCGAAGGTTTCGGGAGGATCGAAGAAGCATTGATGCCAGAGCGCGGCATCGGATAACGCGCCTGCCTTCCATTGCTCGAGACTGGCGAGCGTCGCGGCGATCATTCCTCCATCTACCGAATCGAAAATCAATACGACTCCGGCAAGAGCTTGGGGGGGCTTGGCCAGTTCCGCGTAGCTTTTGTCGAGCAACGCTTTCGCAAATTCCAGTTTCACTTCCGGACCCGCATCCTTGGCACCGTCGTCCATCTTCTGCACCGAGATGATCTTGACACTTTTGCCTCGAAGCGGCGCCCAGTCACCGGGAAACGGAGCTGTTTCTTCGCGGCTCACGTGAAACAAGTCCGCGGCGGTCGGTACAGGCGGTCCGCTGGTTTGCATATCGACATCCGGAACGCTGCCGGGCATCTCCAGGCTGCTGCGCCAAATCCATACCCGTGACAAGCCAGAAATGCGAACGTGGACCCAGTCTGCGTTGAAGTCGAGCATCTCGAATTCGTCATGGGCACTGGCCAGAAATAAAGTTTTAGCATTCAAGCTCGGGGTTGCCACGACAGGAGTCCCAGACTTTTTCACCGCAACCAGATTGTTGGGATGGGCCTGGTTCTTCAGTATCTCCTCCAGATTCTGAGCTTCAGCCTGGAAGTCCAGAGAACCTGCCTCCGCTGCTTTTCCCGGCCCCGGCTGCGAATCCGCTCGCTCCTGCCCGGTCGGCCTCTGCCCGATGGCCGATGAGATCGAGCTGCCGGTATCAGGAATTCTTGGCATGGGCGCAGAGATCGTGGGCTCAGCCGCATCGGGGGGATGGGCGACGGTGCTGCGGTTGCGGGAGAATTCGAGGCGGCAGCCGACACTCCGCTGCCTAGCACCTCTCCCAACTGATCCAGCAGATCGGCCTCCAGCCGTCCATTCGAGGTAAGTAACTGATAACCCGACCGAGAAGCACTCGGATCTGCGTACCAAGCGGTAACCTTGGTGCTCACACGAACAAGCGCTCCGCCTGCATGTGCCGGTATCACCTGCACGGTGGACTGATAATAGGCTCGCTGATAGCGATCCAGTGAGTGGTCTCCGGGAACCGCAAAGCCATCCAGGACGGGAAGATGCCCAGCCATCGAGGCCTCGATTCCCCGCAAGCAGATGCTTAGCCAGAGGGTGCTTGTCGCCAGCATGGGGGCCCTGGCGGTCCTCAGCTACATGGTCTACGGCCATCACATGTTTGTCAGCGGAATGAATCCGTTCTCCTCGCTGGCATTCTCTTTCCCCACGCTGGTCATCACCATACCAGCCACCATCATCGTGCTGATCCAGGTCTTCAGCCTGTATGGTTCCAAGCTGCGTATCAACTCGGCTTCCCTGTTTGCATTGGGCTTTATTTCGATGTTCGTCAGCGGCGGCGTGAGTGGCTTCTTCCTGGCTCAGCCCTCGATCGATATCATGCTCCATGCGACTTACTTCGTGGTGGGCCATTTCCACATGGTGATGGGCGTCGCGGCCATGTTTGGCATCTTCGCCGGAACTTACTTCTGGTTCCCCAAGATGACTGGACGAATGATGAACGAGACTTTGGGGAAAATCCATTTCTGGCTCAGCTTTGTGGGCACGTATTGCATCTTTATGCCATTCCATTACCTGGGAATGGCCGGGAATGTGCGCCGCTACTCGGCGTTCGTGGATGACTACCTGCAACCGCTGATGCCGGTGCATCGCTTCATCACCGTCGCTGCCATCCTTACCGGTGCGGCCCAGCTTATTTTTGTCTACAACCTGATTCACAGCCGGTTCTGGGGCAAGCCGGCGCCCGATAATCCGTGGGAGGCCACTTCTCTGGAGTGGAGTACAGCTACGCCGCCGCCTTTCGACAATTTTGGCGGTAAGCATCCGGTCGTTTACCACGACCCCTATCAATACGGCGTGCAGAGTTCGACTGGCGACTACGTCATGCAGACTTCGCCAGAGCAAGTTAAGACGGAGCTCGAAGAGAAGTAACTCGCGAAGAACACTGGCATCTGCGGGAGGGAGTCTACTGCGTTTTGGCAACTACGGTCCATGAACCGCCGAAAATCGAGCCGCACCGTTTGCCGGGTCAAAGACCCTCGGGGAACGGCGGATGGCGGAACCTGGTTCCGTCGGATGGCGACCTGCGTGTGGCGCTGGACTACTCGCCGCCACCGTCTTCGACTGGCATCTGGGTGGTGCTTTTCGCCATTACGATGATGTTTGCTGCGTTCACCAGCGCTCTGATCGTTCGCAAAGGTTCATCGCTGGACTGGCGGCACTTTACGTTGCCGTCGACCCTCTACTTCAACACCCTTCTGCTCCTCGCTAGCAGCGTTACCTTGGAGATCTCGCGCCGCCGCATCGCTGCTTTCATGGGCGGCCTGAAAAATCAGGTTGAGAACCCGGCACGCTGGCTGTACATAACCTTATTTCTCGGCCTGCTTTTTGTGGCGGGTCAGTACGTCGCGTGGCGGCAGTTGAGCGCCCAGGGGCTCTATCTAGCCACGAATCCAAGCAGTTCTTTTTTCTACGTGCTGACAGCCACACATGCGCTACATGTGCTGGGTGGTCTGAGCGGGTTGATCTATGTGATTCGCAAGCTCAGTAAGTCGTCCCTGCGACGGAGCACGCTGGATGCGACCGCGCGCTACTGGCATTTCATGGACGTGCTTTGGCTGTACCTGCTTTTGGTGCTCTGGATGAAGCTTTAGTGCACTCAGCAATTAGGAGGGGCCGTGAGCCAAGCTGATTTGACCATGGAAGGACGCGCGACAGGCCTGACAGCAGGACCGGCGTTTTCGATTCCTACAAAAAAGCTGGCGATGTGGCTGTTCCTCATCGCCGACACCATGACTTTTGCCGCGTGCCTGGTGGCCTACGGATTCCTGCGCAATGGGACTCCCGACTGGCCAAGACCGTTCCACAGCATCACCAACGTCGCGGTGATGACGTTCGTTCTTCTAACCAGCAGCTTGACCATGCTGCTCGGACTGCGGTCAGCGAAGGTGGGCGACAAAGCCGGGGCTTTCCGCTGGACCATGATTACGGCGGCTGCGGGTATTGTTTTCGCCCTGCTGCATGTTCGTGAATGGCTGGGGCTCATTAACGAAGGCATGACGCTCTTTAAGAATCCGTGGGGAACCGGACTGTTCGGCGCATCATTTTTTAGCATCACCGGTTTGCACCTCACGCACGTTACGGCCGGCGTAATCGCCCTGGTCGTAGTGGGTCTGCGTTACAAGGGCGGCCGTTACAATGCGGATGACATCGAGATTTTGGGCCTTTACTGGCACTTCGTGGACCTGGTTTGGATGTTCGTGGTACCGCTCGTGTATCTTTTGAATCTCGCCCACTAGATCGAAAAGCTGGGGAGCAGAATGCCATGACAACAGCGAAAGAGCACAAGAGTGGTGGAATCGGGAAGGACCTGACCGTCTATCTTTGCCTGTTGGTCCTCGCAGGCTTGCAATTCGTTATTGCCTATCAGAACATTGATGCATCGCAAATGTTCGTGCGCATGCTGGCGGTCGCCATCGTCGAGGCGGTGCTGGCCGTCATGTTCTTCATGCACCTTTGGGCGGAAAAGCGGGGCTTTCTGCTGTTTGTTGCAGTCTTTACGATTTCTGTCCTGCTGACGATGCAATATGGGTGGACCGACAGCTTCCGGATGCTGGTCGGCGCGCCGTTTTCAAATTGACTCATGCGGGGAAACCGCGAGTTGCGAGAAGAGATGTTAAGAGGAAAGATGAAGGTCGAGAAACCGCTCCTGCTAATTGGTATTGCGCTGGTTGGACTGACCATGCTCGCCGCCCCTCTCCCGGCCTTCTCCCAGAGCTGCGCGCTCTGCTACACCCAGGCGGCCTCCGCTGGCGCTCGCATGATTCAGGCATTGCGCAGTGGGATTCTGATCCTTATCGTCCCGCCCACGTTCATGTCGGTCGGTATGATTTTCATTGTTTATCGCAAGCGCAATCAGTTCAGACAGGCCGATGACGCGCCTGACTCTGACCGCAATTGGTAGCCGGAGAGAATGACAACCACGTCCCTGTGAATTCTTCAGGCAGGTTGTTGTGTGGAAGTTCTGGGCGGACGATGTGCAATTGCTCAAGGACAGTTGCTGGGAGCAACATGGCCGGCAAACCGTGCCTTGATCCAACTTATCTGGTCTGCGGCCGAGGCTCCCATCACGCCGCTGGCATCGAGATCCGGATACTTCAAAAAAAGGATTCGGTCATGCGGGCCACGGTTTTTCCTGACATTTCTGCCGGTATGGCAAGGTTCGCCTCGCCACTGATCACGAGGAGCGGACCGTGGGCCGGCTTCTGACCGGGAGTGTTCCTGCTGAAAAATTCTTTTACGAACCGATTGTTCTCCCAACCCGGTTTGAGCATTTCGTGGGTGAACTCCGGTTCTGTTTCTCCTCCTCCACAGGTCCGCGCGACATGCTGGTACGCAGGAATCGCCCTATCTTTCAGCATATCGCTCTCCTGGAACTCTGGATACAGGGCTTTGACAGTGGATGCCAGCACCAGCAGCATGCGATTGGAAGAACCCTGCTCGAAGTGCTGGTAGGCCTGCTCCGCATCCGCCAGACCTGAAGTGGCGACGCTTCCCAGATAGTTGGGATCGCGTACTTCGCTTTCCGCCACTGCCACGGCGGCCAGACCTCCCTGGAAAGGTCCCAAAGCGATCCATTTAGGCCCGATCTGGGTCACAGCCGCGCGCGCCGCCGGAACCGAATAGATCATGTCAAATGCGTTCGACTGCATGTCCAGCACCGGGTTGCCGGAACCGGCCCCCAAACCGGAATAGTCGGTCGCAACCACCGCATAGCCGAGATTGGCGTACATCGCGAGGAGCGGTTCGACGCCGAGATTTTTCATCATTGTGGGAGCGCACTGTCGCGCCGCTCCTCTGAACTCGTGCGCCCAGGCAATCACCGGCCATCCGCCCGCTGGCGGCTTGCCATCCGGAACCAGCACCACAGCCGAGACGGGCACATCCTCACCCTTCGTGGTCCGGGAGTGATAAAGAATCCGCCATGCGGACAATTCGAACGGAAGGTGGTATTCATCGGTCGGTTCCGAGCGTATGAGTTCGCCTGGCTTGCCGGGAGACAGCGAAGGTGGCGTGTCGTAAAAGCTCGTCCGCGGAAGGGTATAGGGAGGCCGGAATGTTTTGGCTTGAGTTGCGGTCTGAGCGTGAACCAAACCTCGGTTTCCAGTCAGTCCGGCCAAACTCAGACAAACCGCGGTGGCAGCCGCGAGAAACATTCGGGCATTGCGGCTTTCGATGGAAAACGGTGATCTATATAGCAATCTCCATGGAAGAGACATCCGCCCGACTCCATGGCCAATCGCACACGCTAAGGCCACCTTCATTTTCTGTAAACGATCCCACCTTTCATCACAAGTCCAACGTTCTCGACCGCTCCGATGTCCTCGAGCGGATCCCCTGAAACAGCGATGATGTCAGCAAGGTAGCCAGCCTCGAGCGCCCCGATCTGTCCTTCCCAACCCAGCAGTTTCCCTCCGTTCAGCAGGTCGGCCTGCAACACGGCCAGGGGCGACATGCCATATTTCACCATGAGCACGAGCTCCCGGGCTTGCGTGCCGTGAGGAAACGGACCAACATCGGAGCCCACCGCCATCGGGACGCCGGCCGCGACCTGCTTGCGGAATTCCTGCACCTTCAGATCAAGCATCCGATGTTCGCGTGCCGTCTGCGCCGGAGATTCCGCATGTTCGGCAAAATACTCGAAGATCGTGAAGGTGGGAACCGCGAAAATCTGTTTTTCCCGCATGATCCGCATGGTCTCGTCGCCCAGTTGATTGGCATGGTCGATGGATGCCACTCCCGCCCGCGCAGCGTAGAGTGTCCCAGGCTCACCCGTGCCATGTACCGCAACCCGCTTGCCCAAACGCGCCGCCTCCTCGACGGCGGTCCGGAGCTCGGGTTCTGTGTATTGATAAACTGTGGACAATTTGCCATCTTGAACCGAGTCGGGACCGGTCTCATAAATCTTGATGAAATTCGCGCCTTCCTTCAACTGCTGGCGCATCACCGTCACCAACTCGGCCGCATTGTTGGCATAGGTCGCGTTGGGGAGGACGTGCTGTTCCGGGTTGTAATTGATTGCGTCCTCATGTCCGCCGAGAATGTTAATCGCGTTGCCACTGATCCTCAGCCGTGGTCCCGGTATCCTGCCCTCGTCAATCGCGTTGCGTACGGCGGTATCGGCCGAGCCCGCGCCTTCGGTTCCCATGTCACGTTCCGCGGTGAAACCGGCCATCAGGTCGTCGCGGGCCGCCAAGGTGGCTGTAATCGTCCGCTGCGGCACGGACTCTTGAACCGTCTGAAGATCCTCTGCCCCCGGATGCAGGAAGAGATGTATGTGGGCATCGATCAATCCCGGCATCAAGGTGCGATCGCCCAAATCGATCACCTCCACCCCAGCCGGACGCTTCACCCCAGATCCCACTTCTACAATCCGCTCGCCTTCCACCAAAACTTCGCCCGGTTTTACGAGGCGGCCGTTTTTCACGTCCAGCAAGCGCGCCGCATGCAAGACCACGGCATGTCCTGGCGCAGTTC
>WNGJ01007885.1_pt1 | contig 11342 bp, 10 predicted proteins | sample 5400611 | NCBI WGS metagenome assembly WNGJ01 (sample SAMN13153375, study PRJNA577476) | soil metagenome | isolation source: 40 cm soil or saprolite under Garry oak tree replicate 1 | place: USA:California | collected 2016-06-15 | reverse complement strand
TGCTGGACGGGACGATCGCGCCGCTGGCACGCGAGATCAGCAGCAGGTGGAAGCGGCTGTTCGCCGGCCGCGGCACCATCACACTCAGCGGCGAGGGCGCCCTAGCACGGGACGTCAACGGGGAGACACTCCCGCTCCGGTCATTCAGCACCGGCGAGAAGATGGCCGCCCGGCTCCTGCTTCACCTTCTCGCCCTCGACGCGGCAACGCAGGCCGGCTTCTGCTGGATCGACGAGCCTCTCGAGCACCTGGACCCTGACACGCGGCGTCAGGTCGCGTCGCTGCTGGCGGTGATGCCATCGACCAGCGGGGTCGGGCAGATCCTGGTCACGACCTACGAGGAGCCACTGGTCCGCCGCATCGCCCGGCGCATGCCGGAGCACGCACGGCTCGTTTATGTTCGGGCCGGCTCAGGCGCCTGATCCGTTCTCGCAAGCTCAGGCTCTGCGCAGGCGCGCCGGGCATGAACGAGCCCGCACCCGGCCGGACCGGCGCTGCGACGGCGGTGATCGGCGCTGACGCGCGCGACACCGCCGGCCACGATGAGACTCGCTCGCCGAACGGTGCAAACCAGGAGTTCCCCGGAGGCCGTGGTGAGCTGACGTCGCACCTAAGCTGACCGGGCCGAGGCCGATCAGAGTGCGGACAACCACGACCGGTCTGCCGTTGTATCCAGCTGAGGCAGGCCAGTCGGCCGCGCGAGCAGAGAGGGCGTCATGGATCCCTCGCATGACATCTGCCAGCTGGGTACCCAGGCTGACTTGCCGCCCCGGCCTAGCCCGCCCTACCTGGTGATTATCGAGGGGGCCGAGCGCCCGTGGCAGTCGCCCATGATCACCATCGCGCAAATACGCGCGCTGGCCAGATGGGACGTGCGGCAGGCCGTGGTCGAGGTCGACCTGGAGACGAGCACCGAGACCACGCCCGACACAACCAGGCCCGTCATGCTCAGGCCGGGCGCCGAGTTCGCCCGCAAGATCCGCTTCACGGAAGGCCTCGGATGAACACGCGCAGCGCGGTCGCGCTCCCAGCGCCGGACGTTGTGACTCGCGGCGAACCTGCAACGGCGCCACTGGCCGGGGCGAGCCCAGATCAGCAAGCGGTCGTCATTACAGCCGCCTGTCCCGTCACGCGCCGGCATCCGGGCTCGCCCGCGAAAGGCCAGCCGGATCACGCCGACACGGGCGACGCTGCGCCTCCGGGCGCGGTCGGAGCAGACCCGAGCGGGCGGTACTCCCGCCAGATAGCGTTGCTCGGCGCGGCGGGACAACGGAGGATAACAGACGCCAGCGTCGCCCTGATCGGTCTCGACGGGCTCGGCTCTCACCTCGCGCAGCAGCTGGCGTACCTCGGCGTGCAGCACTACACGCTCCTTGACGGCGATACTGTCGACAACAGCAGCCTGAACCGCCTCATCGGCGCGACCGGGGAGGACGTCGGCGTACCCAAGGCCGACGTTGCGGCAAGGCTCATCCGCTGCATCCAGCCGGCCGCCGACGTGCGTGTCGCGGCCGAGCCCGTGCCGCTCGCGCTGCTTGGCGCCGGGGCGCCCATTGGCTCGGCGACCGCCGTCATCGCCGGGCTCGGCGAAGACGAGGACACCGTGCGGTTCATCCTCACCGAGCTGTGCTCGATCGCCGGAGTGCCCTACATCGACGTGGCCAGCAACGTCAGGCACGCCGGGGGCGACATGGTGTACGGGGGACGCGTCGTCGTAGCCGGCGCCGAAGCCGGCTGTCTCTTCTGCCGCGGCGAGCTTGACCGGCGCGCTGACCGGGCTATGAGTCCGCGCGAACCCCAAGCCGGAGCCACCAGCCACGGCGCGCGCGCAGCGTCGGTCACGATCGACGGCGTCGTCGCCTCGCTCGCAGCGACCGAGATCGCATGCCTGATCAGCCGGCTGCGCCCGCCCTGCGGGATGCTTACCTACCGGGCCCACGAGGGCATCGTGACCCGCAGCGGCGACCAGCCGCCCAGGCACTGTCCTTACTGCGACCGCTGGGCGGCCAGCAGGCGCCACCTCATCCCGGATGACGGGTAACCGAGAAGACCCGCCGATCAGAACCATGACAAGACCTGATGTGCCGGTCTCATGTTCGCCGAGGAGGGAGCGGGGCTATGCGGAGCATATGGACGGGCATGATCTGTCTCGGCATGGTCAGGATCCCGGTGAAGCTGCACGCCGCGACCGGGCAGCGCGAGGTCTCGTTCCGCCAGGTGCACAGGGACGATGGCGGCCAGATCACGCTGCGCCGGGTCTGTTCGGCATGCGGGGCAGAGGTACCTTACGCGGAGGTCGCCAGAGGGCACGAGTTGCCTACCGGCGGCATGGTGGTGCTGACAGACGAGGACATGGCCGACCTCCCGCTGGCCACCTCCCGCCAGATCGAGATCCTGCAGTTCGCCCCGCTCCACCAGGTCGACCCGGTCATGCGGGCCAGGAGCTACTACATTGAGCCGGAGCCCGCAGGCGCGCGGCCCTATGTCCTGCTCCGGGACGCGCTGGCGCGCTCCCGCAGCGTCGCCGTCGCGCACGTCGCGCTCCGGCAGCGTCAGCGACTCGCGGCGCTGCGCGCGCGGGACGGCGTCCTCGTGATAGAGACCCTGCTCTGCCCCGATGAGGTGCGCGTACCTGAGTTCGCCTTCCTCGGCCACGACATCGACGTCGCGCCCGGTGAGCTCAGGACGGCCGCATCCCTGATCGGCGCGATGACCGCGGACTTCGAGCCCGGCGTCCACCGTGACGGCTACCGCGATGCGCTCGAGGACCTGGTCAGGGCGAAGGCCCGGCGCCATGAGGTTCTCTGGCCGAACGGGGGACAGCAAGTGGCAGGCCGTCCCGCCGGCCTGGCGGAGGCGCTGCGCGCGAGCCTCGCCGCGGCACGGGCCGGGGGGGCCGGGCGCAACAGGGCCAGCGCCTGAGTCACGGCTCGTGTCAGGCACCGAGGCCGACCACCCGTGGCCGCCCCGAGCAACGGCGCCGGAAATCAGAAAGGGCCAGGCGCACTGCTCGGAATCCCGGGCCGCCCCGAAATGCCGCGCGGCCGAGGAGGGAAGCTGGTCGCGATCGTCCAGGGCGGCCAGGTAGCGGGCCATCTTCACACTGGCGTCCTCGATCTTGGCGGTGGCGGCCTGCGGCGTGGGCCTGCTGGCTGGCCATGATCTGGTCGATGGTGTCGCTGAGGCGGGCGAGGGCGTACTCGGCCGGGAACCGGCACCGGTAGTAGGGCGCGGCGTTGATCCAGTGGCCTTGCATGCGCCGCTAGCAGACCCCGCAGTACAGAAGGCCGAGTAGCTGCGCGGCCGGTCGTGCGGCTTGCGCTGGCATGGCCCGCGTCCGCCGGCCGCGAGGATGTCTCGGGCCTGCTGGAAGGTCTCGGTGGTGATCACCGGCGGGTGAGGCCACGACGGCCTCCGCGCCTTTGCCTGGGCAACCGCGCGCGCAGCGAGTCACCGTGAACGAGCAAAGGGACGATCTGCTCGTTGTAGCGTGCTTCGGGTGATCGACGCGCACCATCATCTGTGGGACCTGGCCGCCCGGGAGCACCGCTGGCTGATGGGCGGGCAGCCATGGGCCACCGACGACGAGCTCGCCCGGCTACGCCACTCGTTCACGCTTGCCGACCTCGCCCCGCTCACGGCCGCGGCCGGGGTCACCGGGACCGTGGTCGTCCAGACGGTGACCGAACCGTGGGAAACCCCCGACCTGCTCGCACTCGCCGCCGGCCACGACCCCTACGCCGCTTCGGCCCAAGATCACCGGGCCGGGCCGACTGGCGGCGGAACCACGGAGAGCGGCCCGGCCGGGCACCTGCCGGCCGCCGGCCTGCCGGCCGGCGGCCTGCTGGCCGGCGTGGTCGGCTGGACCGACCTGGCCGACCCGGCCGTCGCCGACAGCCTGGCCGCCCTGCGGGCGCTACCCGGCGGTGAGTTCCTGTGCGGCATCCGCCATCCGCTGCTGGCCGAACCCGATCCGGACTGGCTGGCCCGCCCGGCGGTGCTCCGCGGCCTGCAAGCGCTGGGCCAGGCGGGCCTGTGCTTCGACCTGACGACGCTGCCCGCCCAGTGGCCAGCCGCGGTCACCGCGGCCCGCTCGTTGCCCGAGCTGACCTTCGTCCTCGACCATCTGGGCGGTCCGCCTATCGAACCGGGCCAGGAAGCCACCGGCCCGTGGGCGCCGGTCATCCGCGACTTCGCCGCGCTGCCCAACGTCGCGTGCAAGCTGTCCGGCGTGCACACCGACCCGCCCCGCGCCGCCGACCTGCGCCCCTGCTACGAGACCGTGCTCGCCGCCTTCGGCCCGGACCGCCTCATGTTCGGATCCGACTGGCCCGTGTCCACCCTCGCCGCCACCTACGGCCAGGTATGCGGGCTCTACCAGGAGCTGACGGCGAAACTCAGCGCCCCGGAACAGGACGCGATCTTCGATCGCGCCGCTCGCCGGGTCTACCGCCTGAGCGAGCCGGAGCGTCCACCGCACCCTCAGCCCTGAATCCGCCCGCTGCTCGGGACGCCCCAGGGCCGTGACCGCCCATTCTTCTCGTGCCGGTGGACCTCTCACGCCCGCTCCGCACTGACGGTCAGGACTAGGGCATCACGATCCATGACGACTCTGGCGGCAGTTACCACACTTGCGTGACGAACTCCCGGTTCGCTTATTGAGGCACGGCTTTATCTGCAACGGTGTCGAGTTGGCGCCGCCGGTGGCGCTCAGACACTCGCCGGACTCCTGGTTCTTGAGCTGGTTGGTGGCCGTGAGCTGCCAGACCTGGGCACCGGTGCCGTTACAGGCGTAGAGCTGTGCCTGCGTGCCGTCCGCGGGATTCGCGTCTGCCACGTCCGCCATGCTGCTCGACCAGGCGGCCGGCAGACGCCGGCACGGCGCGATTCAGGTAGCTGTGCAAAGTCCTGCAGGCTGGAACGGTGCTTTCATCGCCCAGACCGGGCGCACCTGCGGACGCGACCCGCGGCTCGCTCGTCCTGATCTGCAGGCCAGTTCCCCGCGACCGAGTCTTCGCACTTCTGACTACCTCCGGCGGACATCTGCCCTCCGGCTTGCCAACGACGAATGGCGTGAACCTGTCCTGCGGCGGGGCGGTCGGCGGATAGGTCACGATCACGCCGTTGGTCCCGGCGGTGCACCGATAGGGTGGGCGTGTGGCCGAGTCGTGTTACCTGCGCTATCCGCACGTTGCACGCGATCTGATCACGTTCGCGGCTGAGGACGATGTCGCCTCGCCTCGCTGAGCGAGGCGGCGGACGGCCGTGGCACCCAGGCGTGGCGGCTGACTTCTGACCAGGCTCCGGTGCTGCATCCGCGGCTGAACCCGTCAGCGACGCACGTTGCCTGGACCTCGACTCGCGACGGCTCCCGGTCGCTCAGCCGGGCCGCCCCGCGGGAGGCGTATGCGGTGTCCGTGGACGGCGGCCCGGCCAGGCGGCTCACGCCGAGAAGCTCGCCCGGCGCATCATAGGCTGGAACCTGTCCCGGTACGAGGAGCCGTTGAGCTACCCCTCCGAGGCACCGCGCGGGCCGATCGTCGCGATCACGGACGGATCTGCGAGTTCCGGCGGCGACCTCGTGATCCAGGCGCTGAAGTCCTACGGCATCGCGACCATAGTCGGCACCCGGACCTGGGGCGGCACGCTCGGCGTTGACCTCAAGTACAAGCTGGTCGATGGGACCCTGGTGGCGCAGCCGAAATACGCCTGGTGGTTCGCCGACGGCGGCTGGGCAGCGGAGAACCGCGGCGTGGAACCGGACGTCGAAGTGACATTCGCGCCGCACGACTGGGCAGCTGGCCTCGATCCTCAGCTCGACACCGCCGTTCGGCTGGCATTGCAGGCGCTGGAGGGGCGCACGCCGGCCGCTCCGCCCAACGTCTGACCAGGCAATCTTGCGATCACTCCCCGGCAAGCGTCCGGAGTGCCCGGATGGCGGGCCCAGCCGACCGCTGACGATCTTCAGCGTCGCGTTCTGGTGGTCGAGCGAAGTCGCTACGCCATGGCAGCGCCGCAGATACAGCAATGACAGGACCCGAGCACTACCGTGCTGCCGGCCCGGCATGCAGCGGGACGCGGTTTATCGCCCGGCGGCCACTAAGTTGACTGTCATGTCGACGAGGAAGCACGGCACGGCAGCGAGGGCTCCCGGCCCGACGATCTTCGTTCTCTTCGGGGCGACCGGGGACCTGGCCAAGCGCATGGTCATCCCGGCGTTCTACCGTCTCGCGCTCGAGGGCCTGCTGCCGCGGCAGTGGCTGCTCATCGGGAACGGCCGCGGTGACGTGGCCCACGAGGACTTCCGCGAGCACGTCCATGACGTGCTGACCGAGTTCGGGCCCAAGCCCGAGCAGCCCGCCTGGGACGCGTTCGCCAAGCGAATGCTGTTCGCTGGCGGAGGCTTCACCGCCGACAGCCCTGGCAGCCTGCTGGACGTGATCGCGAAGGCCGGGCGCGAGCTTGGCGACAGCCCGCAGTTCGTCCACTACCTCGCCGTGCCGCCGGTCGCCTTTAACGGGCTCACCAAGGCCCTCGGCCAGCACAATCTGGCCGTGGGAGCTCGCGTCGTGTACGAGAAGCCGTTCGGCACCTCGCCGAAGGCGTTCCGGGAGCTGGACCGGGCCGTGCACTCCGTGCTGAGCGAGGAGCAGGTGTACCGGATCGACCATTTCCTCGGCAAGGAGGCGACCCAGGACCTGCACGTGCTGCGGTTCGCCAACGGTCTGTTCGCCGGCATGTGGGACCGCCTGAGTGTCGAGTCGGTGCAGATCGACGTACCCGAGCGGCTCGGCATCTCTGACCGCTCGGTGTTCTACGACGCCACCGGCGCCGTGCTCGACATGCTCATCACGCACCTGTTCCAGGTGGCCGCGGAGGTCGCGATGGAGCCGCCGGCCAGCCTGGAGGCGGCTGACCTGCAAGCGGCCCGCGAGAAGGTCATCAAGTGCTTCCGCCCGCTGGACCCGGCCGAGGTCGTGCTCGGCCAGTTCTCCGGTTACAGGGACGTCCACGGAGTGGCTCCACGGTCCAGGCAGAACACCTACGTCGCCGCCCGGCTGTGGATCGACAACCCGCGCTGGCGGAGCGTGCCGTTCTACCTGCGCACCGGCAAGCGACTGGCGGCCTCACGGCAGCGCGTCAGCCTCATCCTCCGCAAGCCGGACGGCCCGCTGGCCGCGCAGCTGCCTGACGGAGCCAATGTGCTGTCGTTCTCGCTGGCCGGCGACGGCGAGATCGACCTCTCGCTGGTCGCGAAGAGGCCGGGCGCGGCGCTCGACCTCGATCCTGCGAAGGCGGCCATCCCGCTGTCGGGACTCCAGGGCGCCAACCCGCTGCCGCCGTATGTCCGCCTCATCCACGACGTGCTGATCGGCGACCGGTCGCTATTCACCCGGCCCGACGGTCTGGCGGCGGTGTGGAAGGTGGCCGGCCCGCTCCTCGACAACCCGCCGAAGATCGCCTCCTACGCGGGCGGTTCCTGGGGCCCGGCGACTGCACGCAAGCTCATCGCGCCGGGACGCTGGCTGCTCGGCCAGTAGCAGCGCAAATGTACGGCGACCCGATCGGCGTGCTGTCAACCGGGGCCAGCCACCCAGGGCCAGCCACCCAGGGCCATCCCGCGGCCGCGGCCGCCGCCGACCAGATCGACCGAAGCACGCCGACCTCCGGAGCCGGAGGATCCGCGACGACTGGGCACGCGAGCGCGGCGCGCACCACGTGGCGGCCTGGAGGACGAAGTTGCGGCCGAGGTTATCTTCGTGCCGAATTGCATCGAGCCGCCCGAGCCCGGCGGTGTGAACTGGACGATCCGGAAGCCGTTATCGGAGGGCAAGTCGGCGTCGAGCCGCCAGCCGAGCTGCCCGTAGAAGTCCTTGGCCCGCTCGACGTCAGAGTTTCATGTCCACGACGCACTGGGTGCCGGGCAGGGCAGTCGCGTGTTAGAGCAACTGCGTCATGGTAGCCGTGATACCGGGCCAGGCGGCCGTTATGAACCGGTGACCGGGCCGCCTGAGAGAATGATCGCCTGGCGGCGCTACCGGGGGTGACCATGGACCAGCAGGCTGGCAGCCTGCTCTCGGTGAACGTGGGCCTGCCGCGCGATGTGAGCTGGCAGGGCCGTACCGTGCGCACTGCGGTGTGGAAGCGGCCGACCGACGGCCCGCGGCTGGCCCGGCGGCTGAACGTCGATGGCGACGGCCAGGGTGACCTGGCCGGCCACGGCGGTGAGCAGCGCGCCGTGTTCGTGTACCAGATCGAGGCGTACCGGTACTGGCAGCATCAGCTAGGGCGGGACGACTTCGAGTTCGGCCAGTTCGGCGAGAACTTTACCGTGCGCGGGCTGGCCGACGACGAGGTCTGCATCGGCGATCGGTACCAGATCGGCGAGGCGCTCTTCGAGGTGACGCAACCGAGGGTAACCTGCTTCCGAGTCGGCATCCGGATGAATGACGCCCGGATCCCGGCGTTGCTGGTCTCGCATCACCGGCCCGGCTTTTACTTCCGGGTGCTGCGTGAAGGCGCGGTCCGGGCGAGAGACGAGATCGTCCTGGTGGCCCGCGGCCTGCACGCCATGACCGTGGCCGAGATAGACGCGCTGCTTTACCTGCCTGGCCATCCGGCGCAGCAGGTGCGGAGGGCGCTCGCGATCCCGGCGCTGTCGGAGGGCTGGAAGGCGTCGTTCCGCGAGCTGGCCAGCCAGCCGGACGGCGGCCAGGGCGTGGGCAACGCCGGGCTGGCCGCTGCGGGCCCGCCGCCCGCCTGGCGGGGGTTCCGCCCGCTGGCCGTGACGGCGATCGAGCCGGAGAGCCGGTCGGTGATCTCTCTGTGGCTGGCCGACCCGGCCGGGGCAGCTCTGCCGACCGCGAGTCCCGGTCAGTTCCTGACCGTCCGGCTGCAGCTGCAGCCGGACCAGCCGCCGCTGCTGCGCAGCTACTCGCTGTCCGGACCGCCGGATGCCGGGTCCTACCGGATCAGCGTGAAGCGCGAGCAGCACGGCGCGGCCAGCCAGTTCGTACACGACCATGTGCGGCCCGGTGAACAGCTCGCGGTCGCCGCGCCGCGCGGCACCTTCATCTTGCAACCGGGCGCGGCACCGGTGCTGCTGATCAGCGCGGGCGTCGGCGCCACGCCGGTGCTGGCGATCCTGCACGCGCTGGCCGACGCGGGGTCGGGCCGCGAGGTGTGGTGGTTGCACGGCGCGCGCAGCCGGGCCGAGGAACCGTTCGCGGCCGAGGCGAGGTCACTGCTGGCCAAGCTGCCGCGGGCGCACCTGCACGCCTGTTACAGCCGACCGGGCGCTGACGACGTGCTCGGCCGCGACTACCAGTCGGAAGGCCGGCTGTCGGCGGCAGTGCTGGCGGAGCTGGACCTGCCGCGTGAGGCGGCGGCCTATATCTGCGGGCCGACCGGATTCATGACCGACGTGGCGGCCGCGCTGGCCAAGCTCGGTCTCGGTGGCAGCCAGATCATGACCGAGATCTTCGGTGCGCGGCCGGCGCTGACGCCCGGCATCGCGGCGGCGGCCGCCGTGCCGCCGCACCAGCCGGCCGGGTCGCCGGGCACCGGCCCGGAGGTCGCGTTCGCGCGCAGCGGCCTGACCGCCCGCTGGGACCAGCGCTACGCGAGCCTGCTGGAGCTTGCAGAAGCCTGCGACGTGCCGGTGCGCTGGTCCTGCCGTACCGGGGTGTGCCATACCTGCGAGTCCGGCCTGGTATCGGGGGAGGTCGGCTACGCGCCTGACCCGGTCGACGATCCGGCCGATGGTGACGTGCTGATCTGCTGCTCGCAGCCGCGCGGCGACGTCGCGCTCGACCTGTGAGAACGGGTCGGCCAGGCGCGTACCGAGGCCAGGCATCCGAACGCCGGAATTGCAGCAGTGACGAGCAGGCACGCAACACAGGCGAAAGTGATCAGCGCGTAACCCTTGCCTGGTTGCCGCGCTTCAAGGGGCCGCCGGCTAGCGGGGCAGGCGGTAAGGCATATGAGGCGCCTCTGCCTGGGGTTGCACTTCGTAGAGTCCTGTTGGCGGCGCTGCGGCGGGGCCAAGCTCGGAGAGTTCGAACAGGGCCTGGATGCGCCCATCGCAGGCCATCCAGACCGGGAAGCCCTCTCCGACCCCGACGTGCTGGCCCTCGCCCGCGCCGAGCACCGCGCCATAGTCTCCAGTAACCTGCGTGACTTCCGCCCACTGCATAACGAGGCCATCACGCCCGGCGGAGCGGGCCACTTCGGCATGATCTTCATGCCCGGCAGCTACCGCCGGACCAAAGCGGACACCGGGAAGATCATCGCCTCGCTGGAAACCATCCTCACTCAGTATCCAGGTGCAGCCGACCTAGCCGACGGCGAAGCTTGGCTCTAGACAGACACCACCCCAGATGAAGGCTCATAACGTCGCCCGTCGGTTCACAGCCGGCCACCCAGCACCAACTCGGTGACTATGGTCAGCATGTACGTAGGTAGCGACTCCCCCCTCGGACACCAGATGAGCAAGGTCGAGCCTTCGCCTGGATGGGACGCTATGGGTTGGGAGCGGCGATATCCTCGCTCGTCTCCAGATCAGGATCCTCTCGGTAGTCGGACGAAATGTCGACCACTTCGGTCTCCGGCCGGTAGCAGGGATCGAGCCGCAGGAGATCCCATTCGTTGATCCAGGTGCGGACATGCTGGCGCATCCGGGTGGCGCCCAGCCGCTCAAGACCGCTGATATCGGGTGGTAGCCACCCGAACACCTCGCCGTGCAGCTCCTTTAGCCGCGTGTAGGCCTGAGTGAGCTCTGCCTCGTCCGGTGGTGTGAGTAGCTGCATCTCCCTGTCGATGATGCGCATGCCCTGCGCCGCCGCCGCTGCCAGCGCCGTCGCCTCCGGCGTCTGCTTGGCGCGCAGCTTCTCCGGCACCAACTCGCGGTCGTTTCGTCCGGTGATGACGGCGGCCTCGAAGTCGTCGGTCATGGCGAGCACCGCTGCGAGCGGCACTCCGGGGCCTGCGTGCTCGCCGCGAATCCAGCAGGCGATCTCCGCATAGGACTTGGCGCGTTGCTGGAGCGAGTAGCGTCCGATCAGCTCAACCTCGTCAAAGAAGATCACCCAGCCCGCGGAACCCGCCGCGGTGAGCAGTTTCGCGGCGAACCGGAGCCGCTGCCCGCCAAGCTGCCTCGCTGCCACCGGAGGCAGCCAGGGCCGCGCCTCGCCGATCTCCTTGAGGCGCCGGCGAAGCTCCGGCGTCGCGATCGGATCACCGGACCAGAACCGCACGATCGTGCTCGCGAAAGCGGCGTCACGATGGCGCACCTGAGCAAAGAGCGCCAGCGTCGCGGCGAACCGTTCGTTGAGGCCCGAGCC
>WNGJ01014322.1_pt1 | contig 11343 bp, 11 predicted proteins | sample 5400611 | NCBI WGS metagenome assembly WNGJ01 (sample SAMN13153375, study PRJNA577476) | soil metagenome | isolation source: 40 cm soil or saprolite under Garry oak tree replicate 1 | place: USA:California | collected 2016-06-15 | reverse complement strand
TCGGGCTCGTGATCCCGGGGATCGTGGTGTACTGCGGGTATTCGGTCGTGCTCCAGGTGGCGGTGCTCGAGCCCAGGGGATCGAGTGGCGCGTTAGGGCGCTCCTGGGATCTCACCAAGGGATACAAATGGAAGGCGCTCGGGTTGTGGGCGGTCTCGCTCGCCCTCCTCATCGTACTGTTCGCCGGCACGACCGCGATCGGCGCCGTCGCGGAGCAGGTCCAGGCAGTACAGGTGACCTCGGCGGTGCTCAGCGCCGGGGCGCAGCTGTTGATCTACCCGTTGATCGGGTGCGTCTTCACGCTCTTCTACTACGACCTGCGCATTCGCAAAGAGGGATTCGATCTGGAGGTCCTCAGCCAGTCTCTGAGCTCTTGAGGTACGTCCATCCGCTCCAGAGGTAGAGCCCCAGCAGCGCCACCGTCGAGGCACTGACCGCGTACTTGAACGCCGCCGGCGCGTCGCTCGCCGAGAGCAACCCCTCGATCGTGCCGGCGAGCGCGAGCAGCGTGACGACGGCGCCGATCATACGGGCCGCGATGCGGCCCTGCAGCACCAGTGCGTCGGCGCGTGTCAGGTCTCCGGGGAGGAGCAGGGCTCCGGCGAGTCGGAACCCGGCGCCACCCGCGATGAAGATCGCCGTCAACTCGAGGATCCCGTGCCCCGCGACGAACGTCGCGAGGTAGCCGCCCGCGTGGTAATTGACGAACAGCCCGAATCCCATGCCGAGACTCACCCCGTTGCCAACGAGCACGAGCGCGGTCAGCGTGCCCGCCAGCATGCCACCCACGAACGCCCAGAACGCGATCCCGATATTGTTGCTGATGATCGCCGACGCGATGACGGGCAGGTCCTCCCCGGGAGACTGGGCGTAGCCGATGCCGCGAGCCTGGTGCTCCGCCGCCTGCTGGGCGCGGCTGACCATCACGGGCGGCATGACTTCATCGGCGAGCTCCGGCCGGCTGCGGATCAGGCCGTACGCGACGACGGCGGGGATGGCAAAGAGCAGGAACGCGGCCAGCACCTGGCGCCATGACTGGACGACGGCGGCGGGGAAGTCGCGGATCAGGTAGCGTGCGAGCGGGGTGCGGCGCCGTCCGCGCGCCCGATACAGCGCGTTGTGGCCCGCGCTCACCACGCGCTCGAGGTACTCGATGACGCGCGGGTCGACGCCATAGGTCCGGGCCCGCGCGAGATCGGCGGTGACTTCGCGGTAGCGGGCGGCGAACGCCGGGATCTCGCCCGGAGTCAGGGCGCCGACTCCGGCCCGCTCCACCCGCGTGGCGACGGCGTGAAAGGCGGCCCATGCGTCCCGCTTTCCGGCCACGAACCGCTCCGCCGTGACGGTGGTTCGGCCCGCGGCGCCGGACTGCGCGCGGGTGGCGAAGCGACTGCGCCGTTTGCGCTGCTCCTCGGCGTGGAGCGTGGTGAGATAGACATCGGCATCGGCCGTGCGGCGGGGGATGCGGTCCTGAAAGCGGCGCGCCAGCTCCGTGGCGAGTCGCACCTGGAGGGCCGCGTCGAGCTGGCTCGAGCGTGCCAGGAACTGGTCGAGCAGCCGGAACTCGTCGTCACTGAGCTCCGGCGGGCCGGTCTCGACCACATCCGGGACTGCGGTGGGCGGCGGGAGGGGCCCGAGGCCCCAGTCGACCGGGCGGTCGCGTACCACGATCGTCCCCGCCGCCAGGTCGCCCAGGCGCTGGTTGCGCGGGTGCAGGAACACCATGACGAGTCCCGGCAGGAACGGCAGCAGCGGGAAGTAGCAGTCGAGCAGCCGGACGAGGTTGCGCACGATTGCGGCGGTCGGCGTCACGGCGTGGCCCGTTTCCATGACGACGCGGATGCCGAGCGCCTGTTTGCCGGGCGTTCGTCCGCCGTTCAACGCCTCGAACAGGGCGAAGTAGCCGAAGAACGTCAGGAAGGAGAGCAGGATCACGATCGCCAGCACCCACCCCTCGAGCCCCGCCCCCAGATGCCACAGGCCCGTGGCGCCCCCGGCGAATTGGAGCAAGACGAGGAGCACGACCACGATCAGGGTGTCCACCAGCGCCGCGGCGGCCCGGGAGCCGACGCCGGCCAGCTCCAGCCGCACGGCGACGTGCTCGGGGGTCTCGATGTCGACCTGCTGGCGCAGCTCCGCCGGTCGCACCGGGTCTCGCGCTGGCGCGTTCACGTCCTCATCTTATCGCGACCTCGTCACAGGAGCGAGTCGCGCATGCCCGACCTCCGGCCTATGGACTTTGGTGAGATTCTCGACGGCTCCCTCATGATCTACCGGCGGCACTTCGGCCTGTTTCTCAAGCTCGCGGTGACGGCGCTGTCGGTGCCCCTCGTGCTGTTCGTGTACTTCCTGTTGCGCGCGTTGACGGAGCTGCAGCAGAACCCGGTCCGCGCGCTGCTCTATTTGCTGCCGATCGGGCTCGTCTACTACGTCGCGAGCCTGGTGCTGACGACCGGCACGATCCGTATCATCTCCGACTCCTATCTCGGCCGCGAGCCGCGCCTGCGCGACGCCCTGTCGCTCGGCTGGTCGAAGATCTGGCCGCTCACCGCGGTAGGGTTCGGCAAGGCCATCGTGATCATGCTGATCGTGCTCGGCTGCGGCGTCGTCGTGGGGATCGGGGCCGCGGTGCTCAAGGGGGCGGGGGTCCTGCTGACGATCGCCATGGTCGTCGCGGGCATCTGGTTCGCGCTGTTCGTGGCGTGCGGCTACGGGGTCACGACGCCGGTCGTCGTGCTGGAGGAGCTGCGCAGCTCGTTCGACGCCTTCGGCCGCTCCTGGGAGCTCACCCGCAGCTTCAAGCTTAAGGTGGCGGGGTTGTTCTTCGTGGCGGTGCTGCTCACCAATTTCATTCCCTCCTTCGTGTTTCGCGGGCTCGGCGCGCTGTTCCTGCAGTCGGTCCCGCCCCTGGGGATTGCGCTCACGGCCGTGGGGTACGTGGCGCCGCTCGCCCTGGCCCCGGTGCTCGCCGCGGTGATCACCCTGATGTACTACGACCTGCGGGTGCGCCGTGAGGCGTTCGACCTTCAGGTCCTGGGTCAGCGGCTGGGGATCATCTGACGGGCGCACCCGGCGCCGTGCAGCAAGCCGTGCCGGCCGCCGATTCGGTGCGGCGGGCGCTGGAGGACGTGTTCGCGCGTCCCGAGTACGTCTGGGAGCCGCGCTTCAGCCTGGGCGACTGGATTCGCGAGCAGGCGCTGCGGCTGTTCGACTGGATCGGGCGCCAGCAGACGGCTCACCCGGCGGCATTCAAGGTGGTGCTCGGCATCCTGATCGCGGTACTGGTGGGGCTGCTGCTGCACATGGGCTACGTCGTCTGGCGCATCACCCGCCCCACCGCGCGCACGCCGGCCGGACCTGCGCCGGTGGGGGGCTTGCGACTGGAGGACGCCCGCGCGCACCGCCGGCGCGCGGACGAGCTGGCCCGAGCCGGACGTTACGCCGAAGCGCTGGGGCATCGTTTTGTCGCCCTGCTGCTCGAGCTGGAACAGCAGCGGGCGCTCACGGTCCATCCTTCGAAGACCCCTGCCGAATACGTGGGCGAAGCGCGCCTCGACGAGTCGGGTCGCGCGTCGCTCGCCGATCTCGTGGCCCGTTTGTACCGCCACGTATTCGGCGCCGTGCCCTGCGACGCCTCCACCTACCAGGCATTCGGGGCCGCAGCCGACGCGGTGTTCTCCCATGTCGCGCCGGCTTGAGCTCTGGCTCGCGCTCGCGCTCGCCCTGGCGGTGAGCGTGGCGATCGCGGCGGGGACCCGGGGCACGACGCCGCAATTCGACTTGCGAACGTCGAGCTTGCTCTGGGGCCCGCTGGGCAGCCGTGCGGTGTACGACGTGCTCGCGCGGTTACGCGTGCCGGTGGAGCGCCGGCGCACGCCGCTGTTCGATTTTGCCCGCGCGGCGCCGCGGGGGACGCCGCCCGCGGAGCTCGTCGTGCTCGATCCACCGCGCAGCCTGTATGCCGCCGAGCTCGCTCGGGTGGTGGAGTTCGTGCGGGCGGGCGGCCGGGTCGTGGCGGCCGGGTCGGGCGGTGGGATCACGGGATGCGTGGGGTGGCGCACGAAGAACGAGGAACTGTTCCTGCCGCGCGACAGCTTTCCCGTCGTTGCGCCGGAGCCCTCGCTCACGCTCCCCCCGGTCGCCGACTTCCTCACGCCGCGGCGCGACGACGTGGCCGCCGAGTCGCGCCTGCGGGTGCGGGGAGCACCGATCGACGAGAATGCATGCGCCACGCTCTCCCCGACCGCAGAGGACACTCTGTTGCGTTTGACCGATGGGCGGCCGGCGGTGTTGCGGCTGGACTATCCGGGGGGCGGCAGTGTCACGCTCTTCGCCGACCCCGGGTATTTCCGCAACCGGCTGTGGCGCGCGAGCGATGTCCCGTACTTCGTCACTCCGCTCATCGTGCCGGCCCGGCGTGGGCGCGTGGTGTGGGACGAATACCACCAGGGCTTCGGGCAGGGTCGTTCGATGACCGGCGTGGTCATGGGGTGGCTCGGGGGCACGCCGGGCGGCTGGGTGGTCCTGCAGCTCGCGGGCGTCCTGGTGGTCGGGCTCGCCGTCGCCGCGGTACGCTTTGGGCCCGCCCGCCGGGGTGTGGCGACCCGCCGCCGCTCCCCGCTCGAGCACCTCGAGGCGCTCGCGGCGGGGCTCGAGGGCGCGGCCGGCGCCGACACCGCCGTCGCGCTCACCGTGTCGGGATTGCGCCGCCGGCTCGGGCGCACCGGACTGCTGCGCCCCGACGAGCAGCAGTCCTGGCTGGCGGCGCTCGAGCTGGCGCTGCCCACCGTCCGGGGTCGCGACGCCGTGCGTCGACTGCAACAGATCATCACCCAACCCGGCGGCGCCGAGCGGGCGCTCGCAGCCGCCCAAGCCGCGGAGGACGTGTGGGAGCAGCTACGCCCGGTGACGACGCGCGCCGCATCCTAGGCGCGCTGCAGCAGGTGATCCTGGGGCAGCGGGCCGCCACCCGGGATGCGCTGATCTGCCTGCTGGCGCGCGGCCACGTGCTGCTCGAAGGGGTGCCCGGAACCGCCAAGACGCTGCTGGTGCGGACCCTCGCCCTCGCGCTCGACGTCAAGTTCCAGCGGATCCAGTTCACGCCCGACTTGATGCCCGCGGACATCACGGGCATCTCGATCCTCACGGGGTCACACGAATTCACGTTCCGGCCGGGCCCGATCTTCGCGGACCTGGTGCTCGCCGACGAGATCAACCGCGCGCCGGCCAAGACGCAGGCGGCGCTGCTCGAAGCGATGCAGGAGCGCACCGTGACCGTCGACGGCGTGAGCTACCCGCTCTCCGCGACGTTCACCGTGTTCGCCACGCAAAACCCGATCGAGTTCGAGGGGACGTATCCGCTTCCCGAGGCGGAGCTCGACCGGTTCATGGCAAAGGTACTGGTGGATTACCCCGACGCGACGGACGAGCAGGGCATCCTCACCCGCTACGTCGCGGGCTTCGAGGCGGACCGTCCCGCGACGTACGGGGTGAGTGCCGTCACGAATGCCGCCGGTCTCGAGCGGCTGCGCCAGAGCGTCGAGGCGGTGCGGGTCGAGCCGCAGATTACCGCGTACATCACGGCGATCGTGCGCGCGACGCGCGATGCGGCGTCGCTCACGTTGGGCGCGAGCCCGCGCGCCGGCGTGTCGCTGCTCAAGGCGGCGCGCGCCGCCGCGCTCGTCGACGGGCGCGACTTCGTGATCCCCGACGACGTGAAGGCACTGGCGCCCGCAGTGCTGCGTCACCGTGTGACCGTGGCGCCCGAGCTCGAGCTCGAGGGGGTGATCGCGGACGCGGCCCTCAAAGCGATCCTCGACAAGACCGAGGTCCCGACGGCGTGACGCTGCTGACGCGGCGCGCGCTCTGGGCGGGCGCCGCGCTCGCCGCGCTCGGGTTCCTGAGCTTCTGGGTTTCCTGGGGGCTCGACGCGATGCTGCTCGCCGACGTGGCGCTGCTGGCTGCGGTGTGGCTCGACGCACGGCGGGCCAGCCCATTGGGAGACGGCGGGATCAGCGTGACGCGCGAAGCGCCGCCCGCCTTCTCGGTCGGTCGCCCCGGGGAGGTGAGCTACCGCTGGCGCAATACCGCGGGGCGCCCGGCGCGGCTGCGCCTGCGCGAGGTTCGCCCCGAGCTGCTCGGCGGCACGCAGCCCCCGCGCGCGATCACGGTCCCGCCGCGGGGCGACGCGCGGGAAACAGTCGCCGTGGTCCCCGTGCGGCGTGGCCGGGAGCGGTCGGGGACGGGAGCGTTCGTGGTCGACTCCATCGGGCCGCTCGGCCTCGGGGTGCAGCGGGGCAGCGTCGCCCTGCCGTGGGATACCGCGGTCTACCCGCCGCTCGTCACCGTGCGGCTGCGGGCGTCGGTGGCCCGGGCCGCCCGCCGCCAACAGGGCGTGACGCCGATCCGCCAGCTCGGCGAGGGGCGGCTGTTCGAATCGTTGCGCGAGTGGGTGCCGGGCGACGACCTGCGCCGCATCGATTGGAAGGCGACCGCCAAGCGCCGCAAGGTCATCACGCGCCAATACGAGGCCGAGCGACGCCAGCAGGTGCTGCTGGTGCTCGACACGGGCCGGCTCCTGACCGCCGAGATCGCCGGCGTGTCACGCCTCGACTACGTCGTGCAGGCCGCGCTCGAGCTGGCGTACGTCGCGGCCCAGCAGGACGACAACGTGGGCGTCATGGCGTTCGCGGACGGCGTGCAGCACTTCGTGGCGCCGCAACGCGGACGGCTCGGCTTGAAGCGCGTGCTCGACGTGCTGGCGGCGGTGGAGGCGACGCTGGTCGAGCCCGATTACCCGGGGGCGTTTCGCTACCTCGCCGCGCGCAATCGCAAGCGGGCCCTGACCGTGCTCTTCACCGACGTGATCGACCGCTTCGCCTCCGATGCGCTGGTCGCGAACGTGGCCAGCCTGCGGCCGCGGCACCTGCCGCTCGCGGTGACGCTGCGCAACCCGGAGGTCGACGCCGTGGCGGCGCTGCGGCCGAACACGACGCGCGACGCGTTTCGCAAGGCCGCGGCCGAGGAGCTGCTGCGCGCCCGGGAAGAGGCGCTGGGCCGCATGCGGCGTGCCGGCGTGCTGGTGCTGGACGTACCGCCCGAGCGGGCCGCACACGCCGTAGTGGCCAAGTACCTGGAACTGAAACGCCGCGGGCGACTGTGATCGGCGCCGTCGTGGCCCGGCCGGATCGCTTCTTATAGATTGGGCCCACCTGCGCCGGGTCCCGAATCCATGCGACTCACCCGCGGCATCGCCGCGCTGGCAGTGCTGTTCAGTTCTGCGACGCTCGCGACGTGCGTCTTTCCCACCGAGCGGGATTCCTCGGTGCACGTCAGCGTCACGCGTCTCAGGATCCTGATTCGCGGGCGCGACACGACGGCCAAGGCGACGGCGTGGCAGATGGTCGCACCGGCGGACTCGCAGCGGATTCCCAACGTCAGCTTCGTCTGGTCGAGCAGTAATCCCGCCGTCGCCACCGTGGACAACGCCGGGCACATCGTCGGCGTGAACTCGGGGACGGCGGTGATCCGGGCGGCGGCGGCGAATTTCGACAAAGCCAGCGCCACGGGAGACGACACATTGCGCGTGTCCGCGCCGCTCGAGATCGACAGCGTCCGCCCCAAGACCGTCAAGTATGGCGAGAAGCTCACGATCTACGGTGTCGGCGCCGACTCGATCTTCTCGGCGTCCCTGGCCGGTGCGCAGCTGATCCACGTGCCGTTTTCAGATACCGCGTTCAAATCCGGCACCGCGCGTACCCGCTTCTGGGTGCCGCCGCCCGCGACCACGGATTCGCTGTTCTACTTGGGGATTTCCGGCGGCCTGGGCGTATTCGGCTTCCTCCACGGCGACACGACGCGGGTGCTCGAGCGCGACATCTACGAGCCCAACGACACGATTCCCAGCGCGATCGACCTGGACGCGGCCCGACCGTTCCCCACCACGAACACGCTGCTCGACTCGCTCCTGTTCTTCAATCCGGCGCTTGCGTTCGAGACGCTGAAGCGCGGGCAGACCACCGGGGTGGACTGGTATCACTTCACCCAAGGGAAGACCCGCGATCTCACCATCGTCCTCACGGCTCCCCAAATCGCCGGCACGTTCCGTACCTTCCTCACCGATTCGCTCGGCTGGAATGGTACGGCCAAGACGTACGTCATCGGCCACGACGCCTGGACCTTCGGCCCGGGCTCCCACGCGTGTCACCCGACCTCCGGGGCACGCTCCCGGCGCCGTTTCGCGACACGCTGACGATCGAGAATCCGCACGACGTCGACTGGATCAGGTTCCACTATGTCAACGGCGGCATCACGACGAGCGCGCAGGTGCGGCTCCACGCGTTTCCGGGCGTGCACCCGGACTCCCTCAAGGATCTCGACCTGTATGTGCTCAAGATCCCGCAACCCGGTGACACGGTGGTCCAACTGCTCGCCGCCGATACCGCGGCCTCCTCGGACGCCAATCTGACCTTGTCCCTGGCGACGGCCGACTATTACCTCGCGGTCGTGGATTTCGCGGGCACCCCGACTACCTACGAGGTCTGCGTCGGCACCGTCCCGCTGACGGGCGGAGGCTTCTGTAACACGGCCTTCCCGGCGCCGCCCGCCGCCTCCTCCAGCACGAGTCCGTTGCGGGTCAAGCGCCGGCCCGCTCCCTTGCCCCTCGTCCCGAGCCGGCGATGACCAACGGCGTGGTCGAGTGCTACCGCTGCCACACGCCGGTGCCGGAGAACAGCCGGTACTGCTCGTCGTGCGGCGCGGACGTGTCGGGGGGCGGCGGGCCGCCCACCACGAGCAACGTCGAGCTGCTGCAAGAGCGGCTGCAACGCTTGATCGAGGGACGCTACCGGATCGAGCGCCTCCTGGGGAAGGGTGGCATGGGCGCCGTGTTCCTCGCCCACGACCTCACCCTCGAGCGCGATGTCGCGATCAAACTGCTCCCCCCGGACGTCGCCCAGGACGACCAGATCGTGCGGCGGTTCCAACAGGAGGCGAAGACCGCGGCCAAGCTCGACCACCCGAACATCATCCCGATCTATCGGGTCGAGAGCGAAGGTGGGCTCAACTACTTCGTGATGAAGTACGTCTCCGGCACGTCGCTGGAGGACCTGCTCGAGCGGAAAGAGGAGCTCTCGGTGCCCGAGATCCAACGGATCCTGTGGGAGGCGGCGTGCGCTCTGGGCCACGCGCACCAGCGCGGCGTGGTGCACCGCGACGTCAAGCCCGCCAACATCATGTTCGACCAGGACGGCCGCGCCATGCTGACCGACTTCGGGATCTCCAAGGCGCTCCAGGCCGCCACCGGGTTCACCGCGACCGGGATGATCATCGGCACGCCGCACTACATGGCTCCCGAGCAGGCGAAGGGCCAGGCGGTGGACGGTCGCGCCGACGAGTACTCACTCGGCGTGGTCGGCTACCGCATGATCACGGGTGAGCTCCCCTTCGCCGGCGACTCAGTGCACACCATCCTCTACAAGCACATCTTCGAGGAGGCACCGCGTGCCGCTTCGCGCCGGGCGGACGTGCCGGAGTTCCTCTCGGCCACGATCTCACGGGCGATGTCCAAGGAGCCCGACCACCGCTACGCGACGATGGAGGAGTTTGCGAGCGCCGTTTGGCCGGAGCAACCGGTGGCGCCGCCGCACCAAGGGCGCCCCGTGGTGCGACAGCGGCACCGCGTCATGACGGACGCCCCCACCGAGATCACCGGCGCTCCCACGACACCGTTACCCGCGACCAGGGCCAAGACGCCGCCGAAGCGCTCGCGCGCGGGCCTCGTCATCGGCGTCGTCATCGTGGCCGCCGGGGTCGGCGGGTATCTCGCGCTCCAGCGGGGTGCGGAGCAGCCTCCGCGCGCGGCTGACACGGTGCGCGTTCAGGACACCGTGCGCGTCCCCGCCCCCGCCTCGGCCCCGCTGTCCACGGCAGTCCAGCCCAAGTCGCCGCGCCGCGCCGCGCTGAACGTCGTGTCGCAGGGCTCACTTACGATCGACGCCAGTCCGTTCGGTGAGGTCTATATCGACGGCACGGACGTCGGTCAGACGCCCGTCGTCGAGTACGCGGTGGCACCCGGTCGCCACACGATCCGCATCGAGCATCCCGGCTACAAAACCGTCTCGGAAACCGTGCAGGTAGAGAGGAACTCGACCGTGCGCAAACGTTACGCGTTGCTGCCGGAGACGCCGTGAGGAGGCGTCCCGCCGTCGTGGTCTCACTGCTGATCGCCGTCGCGCCGGCGCTGGGCCGCGCCCAGGCCGTACAGAACGCCACGCTCCGCCGGGCGCAGCAGGCGTATGACAACCTCGAGTACCGCCAGGCCCTGTCCCTCGGACTGGCGGCGCTGCGTGAGCGGCTCGCCGGCGCCGAGCGCGCGCGCGTCTACGAGCTGGTCGGCTTCAGCTATGCCGCGCTCGATTCGATTCTCAAGTCGGTGGATGCATTCAAACAGGTCGTGTTGATCGACCCCGAGCGACAGCTCGATCCCAATCGCGTGTCGCCCAAAGCGTACAGCGCGTTCGACGTGGCGCTGCGCCAGGTGCTGCTGGTCCGGCAGCTGCGGATCGACAGCACCGGGTTCGTTGCGGGGCAGGGGGCGGTTCCGATCCGCTTCATGGTCACCCAGCCGGCGCGCGTGGTAACGCGGGCGATCGGGCAGACCAACTTGCTGGTCGATTCGAGTGCCTGGAATGGACAGGTGAATCTCAGCTGGTCGCCGCGGTTGCCGAGCGGCGATCCCGTGCCTGCCGGGGTGTATACGATCGTCGTGGAAGCGCGACTCGGACAGAACACGTTCTCCGCGTTTATACGGGGGGCGCGGCCATCGGCACCCTGGGGCTCGAAAGCGGCAATCTCGGAGCGAGCTCCAAGCGCGAGCTGGCGGTGGCGGGAACGGCGGCGCTCGTCACCGGACTCGTCATGACGCTGCGGAAACCCGCGCCACGCCCCGCCGAGGGCAACATCCTGTACAACCGGCTGCTCAAGGAGCAGATCGCGCGGCGCAACGCCGACATCGCGAAGGAGAACGTCACCCGGCGGCAGCAGGTGCAGCTCACGGTCGTGCCGCTGAAGAGCGGAGCGGCCCGGTGACCGGCCGCGACGTCGCGCTGGTGTGCCTCGGCTGCGTCGGGATCGGCTGGCGCCCGGCGCCGGCGCAGCGCTTCAGCATCGGGCCTCACGCCGTGCTGGTGGATTATCGCGAGGTGTCCTCCGGCCTGCGCTACTCCGGCGCCGGATTCGGCGGGCTCGCCACGGCGCGCTACCGCAAGCTCAGCGCGGCGGTGGCGGTCGAGCGGCTCACCCTCGACCCCACGAGCACGAGCACGGCCGGGGCGGGGTTCAAGG
>WNGJ01007878.1_pt1 | contig 11346 bp, 13 predicted proteins | sample 5400611 | NCBI WGS metagenome assembly WNGJ01 (sample SAMN13153375, study PRJNA577476) | soil metagenome | isolation source: 40 cm soil or saprolite under Garry oak tree replicate 1 | place: USA:California | collected 2016-06-15 | reverse complement strand
TGGACCGAGGAACGAGGATCGCCTGAAAGCACAGAATCCAGGAGCAGCGATGAGCCCGCAGATTCCGATGGTGGTCGAGCAGACCGTGCACGGTGAGCGCACCTTCGACATCTACTCGCGTCTGCTCGGCGAGCGGATCATCTTCCTCGGCACGCCGATCGACGATCAGATCGCCAACCTGACGATCGCCGAGCTGCTCCATCTCGAGTCCGAGGACCCCGGCAAGGACATCTCGCTCTACATCAACTGCCCCGGGGGCTCCGTCTACGCGGGGCTCGCGATCTACGACACGATCCAGTTCGTCAAGCCTCAGGTGACGACCACCTGCGTCGGGATCGCGATGTCGCTGGGCGCGCTGCTGCTTGCCGCCGGCGCGGGCGGCAAACGGTTCGCGCTCCCGCACGCGAAGATCCTCATCCACCAGCTCTGGGGCGGCTTCGAGGGGCAGGCGAGCGACATCGAGATCCACGCCCGCGAGGCGATCGCGGTCAAGCGGCGGATGGAGGAGATCATCGCAGAGCACAGCGGGCAGTCGCTCGAGAAGGTCTCCACGGACATGGAGCGCGACTACTTCTTGACCGCAGAGGAGGCGAAGGAGTACGGCCTCATCGACACCGTGCTCGCGCACCGCTTCGAGTGACGCCCAAGGAGCCTTCGGCGAGGCAAAGCCCCGCGGGCGAAGCACGTTTGGAGTGCATAAACTCGGTCGGCCCGAATACCCGTCCTGGTACGACGGTGACAAAGCCGAGTCGGAAGCTGCCGATCGCCTGCGCGACTTGCGCGCGCCGATCAGGCTTGAGCCGCAGAGCTCCGCGCGCTTACTGCTCCGGCGCGACCGTTACCGAAACATCCGGCCTTTCGACACGCCATCTCCGTAGAGCAGCGAGCACTAGCAGCTCCGCATCCAGGTCCGACTGCGCCGTCTGAACGAGCACGTCCGCCGTCTCTTGGGTTGCGGCAACGGCGATTAGCCCCTGCTCCGATAGGTAATCGCAGAGCGCAAGAAGAAGATCCGGGTCGCTGATCCGAACCCGCACGGCGGTGTCAGTTTTGCACGCAGCGCGGGTCGGAGCGGAAGCCGGTGGCTAGAGAAGGTCCTCAGGCCTGCCGCAGCGACGACCCCTCCAAAACCCCACAGCTCCTGGCACACGTGAGGGGACTTGTCGCCCTCTGGCGGAACAGCGACACTGTGTCGAATCGGGTTCGTCTTGTCGTTTCCAAACGGGCGATCAGAGCGACTGCCGCAGCGCCCTTGCTGCAGCCTGGAGACGGTCGCTGACCTCGGCTAGTTCTCGCGCCGCGAGGTCAATTCGCTCTTGTTGGGTGTCCGCGCGGCTTTGCTGAGTCTCGGCTTGCAGGCGCATCGTTTCAAGCTGGTTCTTCATCTCTTCCACGCCGTGAGTGAGATCAGCCAGCTGGCCGGCGACTCCCGCGATGTCCTCACTGTCAGTCATGCGTCGTCTCCATCGTACGCGGGGGGCGAGCGCGCGCGACCCAGCCCCGCCACATTGGACGCCGAAGCCGGCGACTCGGGGCTCGCGCGCAGAGTCGAAGCGAGTCCCGCAAACTCCGACAAGTCCCGGTCGGCAACAAGGCGCCTCGTTTCCCTCGGCTATACGGTGGATGGACTTTCTGGAATGAGCCTGTCGGAAACTCGTGGAAACCTCTGGTCGAGCTGTCGATGAAGCGGTCCTAGGCCGACTGCGGCTTGCGATCGATGTCGAGGCCGGAGGCGAAGAGGAGCAACTGGATGGGGTGCTGCGGATGCTCGGCGCGAAGATCCCCGACAAGAATCAGATCTCCTTGTTCGCCAAGGCACCGGCCGGCCAAGCGCCGGGGCCTTGAGGCCCGTTTTGGTCGGAAGGGGCGTAGAGTCTGCCCATGGCCGGCCTCATGGCGAAGATCCGTAAGTGGCTCGGGTTCGGTAAGAAGTCCTAGCCGCCCCGGGGAGCAGAGGCGAGGCACGTCGAGACGGACCTCGCTTAAATCTGAATCGGACGCACAGGCCCGCGCTACGCCGCGAGCGGTTCAGCGCGTGCCCGTCTGAGAGGTCGTCGCGGACATGCGCGAGAACTTACGCGTGAGCGTCGACCTCGAGAGCGCGTGCGGGAACCTCCCTGACGACGGTACGCGAGCCGGATTTAGGAGCTGTCCCTCAGGCGCTGCGCTTCCGGTAGCGACGCGAGCGTCTTGAGCGTGGTGTTCTCGATCTGGCGGACCCGCTCGCGTGTGACGCCGAACGTAAGCCCAACATCTTCGAGGGTTCGCGGCTGATCGTCGTGGAGACCGAACCGAAGCTCGATCATCTGGCGCTCGCGCTCGGGCAGCGCCGCCAGCGCGTGCTCGATGTCCTCGGATCGCAGCGAAACCGAGGCCACGTCGAAGGGCGACTCGGCCAGCTCATCCTCGACAAGGTCCCCGAGCTTCGCGTCCTCGTTTTCGCCGATCGGCTTCTCGAGCGAGATGGGAAACTGCGCCATTCGCAAGATCTGCCGCACCTCCTCACTCGTCAGCTCGAGCTCCTCGGCGATCTCGTCGGGACGCGGCTCGCGACCGAGGCGCTGCACGAGCTGCCGCTGAGTATGCGTGACCTTGTTCAGCCGCTCGAACATGTGCACCGGGATCCGGATCGTCCGCGCTTGATCGGCGAGCGCGCGCTGCACCGCCTGCCGGATCCACCAGTGGGCGTAGGTTGAGAACTTGAAGCCCCTGCGATAGTCGAACTTCTCGACCGCGCGGATCAACCCGAGCGAGCCCTCCTGGATCAGGTCGAGGAACGAGAGGCCGCGGCCGCGATGCGGCTTCGCGATCGCGACGACGAGCCGCAGGTTTGCCTCGATCATCTGCATCTTCGCCGCCCTCTCCCCGCGCTCGACCCGCTTCGCGAGCGTGACCTCCTGGTCGGCCGTCAGCAGCGGCACTCTCCCGACCTCGCGCATGAACAGGCCTAATGAGTCGAGGGACGGCTCGACGCTCAGATCCAGTTTCGGCGCCCCTTCCCCGTCGTCCTCGACGAGCGCTGGCTGCTCGTGCGGCGACTGCTCGTGCTGCTCGCCCTCGACCAGATCGATCGACCGTTCGGCCAGGTGAGAGTAGAAGTCCTCGCTCTGCTCCCTCGTCAGGCCCACGCCCTCAAGCGCGGCTGCTATCTCGTCATAGGTCAGAAACCCCTTCGCAAGGCCATCCGCGACGAGTCGCCGCAATTCTTCTCCGTCGGGAGGACCCGCTTCCGACCAAAGCTCGACGCCGAGGAACCGTGCGCGTTGTACGCGTTCGGCCTCCCGCTCCGCGACGGCGAGCCCGGGGTCCGGGGACTGCATCAACGAAACCAGACTACTCCTCACCGGCTTCCTGATTCGCACACCGCGCTCACGCCTTGCGCCAGCAGGGAGGAGCCGTGTGCCGCTCCCGACTCCCGCGCCTCTCACGCCCGAAGTGCCATGCTGCGTTTCGGCCGAGAGCATCTCGGCCCTCAAGCGTGAAAGTCCTCTCGCCCCACAGGGCTTCATTCTGAAAACCTGTCGCAAGGCGGGCGGCCCGATTTTTTGAGGAAGGCGCCGGCGCCACATCGCGCCGGGATAACGCTCGTATCTCCCAGTCTTGGCAAAACCCGCCGGTGAAGAGCAATGCTTTGCAGCCGCTTTGGGTTTTGCCAGCTGCCGCTAGCGCTTCGCGGAACTACCGCTCAAGCCTTAGATCGGCCGACCTGGCCCTAGTCGCCGATTGGCGTCTAGTCCGACTCGACAGCGACTTGGACGTCGGGGTGCATCATCTGCCAGACGCGGAGGTGCGCCTCGATCTCGCTGGGCACTTGCTCGGCGCTCGCGGGATCGGCACGGCCGACGACCAAGGCCCCGGCTTCCTCGACGACCGTGAAGCCGGAGCGGGCGAAGTGCTGGCGCAGGTCAGCAAGGAGATCGGGTTCGAAAGGACGAAGACGCACGGGCCGCAGATCTCGCATCGGCGCTCCAGGAGACCGACGCGACCGCTCGGACGGGGGGTTGTCGACCGGCGCCCACCCTCCCCGAACGCTCGATTTGCACAGGAAGGGCCCGGCGACCGCTTGGATGCTTGGACGATTGCGCCCAGTGCTTCCGAACCTCCCCGGACGCTGCAGGGCTCGCCGGGGGCGACGCTCTTGAAGAAGATGGGGAGATGCGTCAGGGTTGAGGCTCGGCATTTTCGGGGGGAGCGAGGGCGGATCGGATTATGCGAGAGACGCTTGCCAGCCAGCGGGTGATCCGGGTCTTGATCGTCGACGACGAGCCGCTCTTTCGGCTCGGGCTCGCCGCGGCGCTCGCAGAAGACGAGCGGCTCGAGTTCATCGTCAGCGAGGCGGGCGACGGCGAGGCAGGGCTCGCACGGATCGCCTCTGAAGAGCCCGCCGTCGTCCTGCTCGACCTGAACATGCCCCGGCTCGACGGCCACGCGGTCTTGCGCCAGGTCAAGCAGCGCTGGCCGGAGATCCGCATCATCGTTCTGACCGGCTCCGATTCGGTCGACGACCGCTGGCGAGGAGAACGGGCCGGCGTCGATGCCTTCGTCGAGAAGCGGCACGCCCACGCACAGCTCTCGGTCTTGATCGCATCGCTCTAGCTACCCGCCTCCCGGGTAACTCCAAAGCGCAGTCGGGTATCCGCCCGTCAAATCCGTTGGTTTGCCTCGAACCGCTGTTCGAATCCGTCCAACGCGCGCGCGGCCATCGGTGAAGAAAACCTGAGGTCATGAGCGTGCCGCGTCGGCACGGTTCGTCTCCGCCACCGAACCAGGACGCTAGACTCGCGCGAGTACCAGCTCCCCAGCCGGCCACGAACGGGTAGCGACCTTGCCCTCAGCCAAACGTGCAGTCGACGGTGACCTTGTCTAGAGCCTTCTTGAGAACGGCGAGCTCCTGATCGTCTAGTTGGGCGACGAACAGGTCCGAGACCCCGCGCAGGTGGACCCGAGCGGTCTCGGTGAGGCGCGCCACGCCGGCGTCGGTCAGGGCGACGACGACACCGCGTCCGTCCGCATCGGCATCGGCTCGCCGAACAAGGCCTTCCTCCACCAGCCGGGCGACACGGCGGGTCATGCCTGAGCGCGAAACGAGCGCCCGGGCCGCGAGGTCCGTCATGCGTAACTCACCCCCCGCGCGCGCCAGCTGAGCGAGCACGTCGAAGTCCGCCAACGCTAGTCCCGTCGTCTGCGCGAGATCAATCTCGAGGCGGCGCATCAGGGTCGCGTGTGCCCGCAGGAACGAGTCCCAGGCCTCCAGGCCGCTCCCGCTCGGCAGCTCACGCGCCACGAGCCGAGCGAGAAGACCGGCGACGTCGGGTTTCGAAGGTACTTGCATACGCAACAACCTATCGGTAGAGTGCTTGCAGTTGCAAGTATATCCCATCCCTTCAGAAGGGTGATCATGACCACGGAACCGCAGGCGGACGTCGATTCACTCCCGGCCGGTACCTGGAACCTCGATCCCGTTCACTCGCGGGTCGACTTCGAGGTCTCCTACCTCGCCGGGACGTTCAAGGGTCACTTCAACGAGATCGGAGCCGAGCTCGCCGTCAACGGTGAGCACGCATCGCTCGAGGGCACGGGGAAGGTCGCGAGCGTCGACGTCAACGAGGAGAACCTCTCGGGCCACCTCCAGGGACCCGATTTCTTCGACGCCGAGCGCTACCCTGAGCTCCGCTTCGCGGCCGAGCAGATCCGTCTCGACGGCGACGGCCGGGTCTCGGTCGACGGCGAGCTGACGATCAGGGGCGTCGCCCGGCCGGTCACGGTGACCGGGACGGTGAGCGCGCCGATCGCCGATCCCTACGGAAACGAGCGCATCGGCCTCAATCTGAGCACGAGGATCGACCGCACCGACTTCGGCGTCAACTGGAACAACCCGCTCCCGAGCGGTGAGCCGTCGCTTGCAAACGACGTCACCATCCTCGCCGAGCTGCAGTTCGTGAAGCCGGGAGAAGAGAACAGCTAGTGCACCTTCCAGCAATACATGCCGGCTTCTGGCCCGCGATCACGCGGCGCCAGAGTCCACCCTCGCTCTTGCCAAGGCTGCCAGCCTTGGCCGCGGGCCTCTGGCTTGGTGCTCGCGACCGAGAAGCTCGGCGGCATCACTGGAAGGCGCACTAGTGACCCAGATTCTGGGCATCTCCGGCAGCCTCCGCCGCGACTCGCACAACACGAGCCTGTTGCGCGCCGCGGCCGAGGTCGCCGGCCCGGACGTCGAGTTCGAGCTCTACAAGGGCCTCAAGGAGATTCCGCCCTACGACGAGGACGACGACGTGCACCCGCGCCCCGAGAGCGTCGCGCGCTTGAACGAGGCAATCGCCAAAGCGGACGCGGTGTTCTTCGCGACGCCCGAGTACAACTCGTCGATCCCGGGTCAGCTGAAGAACGCGATCGACTGGGTCTCGCGCCCGGTCGCGACCAACGTACTCCGGAACAAGCCGGTGACCGTGGTCGGCGCGAGCACCGGCGCCTTCGGTGCGGTTTGGGCGCAGGCCGAGCTGCGCAAGGTGCTGACGGCGGTCGGCGCGCGGGTCCTCGATCTCGAGGTCCCCGTCTCGCATGCCCACACCCGCTTCGAGGAAGGCGCGCTGACCGACGAGGAAATCCGAGCCAGCCTTGAGGAGGCCATCGAGGCTCTGGCCGACGAGGCCCGACTCCGCGAAGGCATGAAGGTCGTCGCCTGATCGTGATGAGCAAGGGTGGAGCCAAGCGGATTCGTGTCGGCATCATCGGCGCCAACCCGGATCGGGGATGGGCCGCGCAGGCGCACATTCCCGCTTTGACGTCGCTCGCAGATGACTTCGAGATCACGGCGCTGTCCACCAGCCGACGCGAATCTGCGGACGCCGCGAGCAAGCTCTTCGGTGTGTCGACCGCCTTCGACAATCACCAACAGCTCGTGAACAGCCCGGCGGTGGACGTAGTCGCCGTGACCGTGAAAGTGCCGTATCACCTCGAGCTTGCGACCGCAGCGCTCGGGGCCGGCAAGGCCGTCTACTGCGAATGGCCGCTCGGCAACGGCCTGAACGAGGCCGAGACCTTGGCCGCACTGGCGAAGAACCAGGGTGTCCTCGCCGTGGCGGGTCTGCAGGCCCGCTCTGCGCCGTCGGTCGCCTACGTCCATGACCTGGTCGAGCAAGGCTACGTCGGCGAGATCCTCTCCACCACACTGGTCGGCTCGGGAATGGGCTGGGGACCGACGGTGGAGCCGTTCAACGCTTATCTGAACGACAAGAAGAACGGCGCGACGATGCTCTCGATCGCAGTCGGCCACACGGCGGATGCGCTGTGTCACTGCCTAGGCGAGGTCCGAGAGCTCTCGGCCACCATGGCGATGCGCCGACAGACCTTCACGATCGCGGAGACTGGCGAGAGCAAGCCGATGACCGCGGATGATCAGGTGGCCGTCAGCGGACTGCTCGAGGGCGGCGCCGCCTTCTCGATCCACTATCGCGGCGGGGTCTCGCGCGGCACGAACCTGCTCTGGGAGATCAACGGCAGCGAGGGCGATCTGCAGCTCACCGCCACCGGCGGCCAGGCCCAGATCTGGGAGATGGACGTCCGTGGCGGCAGCGGCGCGCAATCCTCGCTCGAGTTCCTCCCCGTGCCAGAGCAATATCGGTGGGCGCCGCAGCAAGGCCCCGGCACCAACGTCGCGCAAGCGTACGCGCTTTTCGCCCGCGACTATCGCGAGGGGACGCATTTCTGCCCGACCTTCGAAGACGCGGTCACGCGCCATCGAATGCTGGACGCGATCGAGACGGCGGCGGTGACCGGTGACCGTCAAATCCTCGGTTGATCGCGAGTTGAGGATGACCCATGGTTCGAACCCAGAGATCGTCTGTCCGAAACGTCTCGCCGATAGCGCTTTGCCGGATGGTCAAGTTTTGGTCAAGTAGCCACGACGAAGCATGGCGAAGGACGGCGTTGCTTCACGGCCGCAAATCCGGATGGTTGACACAGACGGCGAGCGGTGGCGAAAGGTGGCGAGGCTTCTCGCGTAAATCGCACCCAGGAGGTCGCCGGTTCGAGCCCGGCTAGCTCCACAAGAAAAGGCCCGCACAGCGGGCCTTTTTGTTCTCTGGCTTGGCGACGAAATCGCCGAAATCCGGCCGTGGTCAAGTTTTGGTCAAGTAGCCCCGAAGGCACTCATCGCACCCAGGAGGTCGCCGGTTCGAGTCCGGCTAGCTCCACAAACAAAAGGCCCGCTCAGCGGGCCTTTTGTTCTCTGTCTTGGCGACGAGAAGCTCCGAAAACGTGTCGTGGTCAAGTTTTAGTCAAGTAGCCGCGCTCGCGGGCGGCGAGCAGCCGCGCCCACCCGTCCAGCACCGCCTTGCTCGCCTTGCCTCGGTCAACACGGCGTCCTGGTAGTCGGTAGTCGGCCTCCCTCCGCGGCGGCGCCGCCGACGCCTACGCATGCAGCCGCAGCTTGGCGAGCCGGCGGCGCTCCAATGCCTTATCTGCTCCGCTAGAGAGTTAGGTCCGGAACGAACTCCTGTGCTCGATCCGAAAAGAAGAGTGGCCGAATGTCTTGGAGGCGGCGACGCGCTTCCGTGTTTCCCAGGCCGCTCAGAGAGGGGAGCTCGCGCACCACATCGAGGCCGTACCTCTTCGCCGGCAGCGCCGGGCTGATCCGGTGGAAGTTGTGCCGGTCGCCGAGCAGGTGGATCGCGCTTCCGCAAGAGACGTCCGACTGGGCGGTCATGAAGACATCGACCACTTTCGGTGCAAAACCGAACAACCCGCTTCGCCACCAGCCGCGGGTGCGCACATCTAGCGCCTCGGCGCCGCAACCGAGGCTGAGAGCTGCGACACGCGGCGATGTTCTGCTCTTCTCGGGTCAAGTCTTGGTCAAGACGCAGAGAGGCGCAGAACTGTCCCCACGCTTGATTCCGAAATCAGATGTCGGCTGCATCTGTAGAAAGGGCCGATCGCAGCGCTGAGGACATTTGATTGCTCTCCGTTCTGCTCCTCTTGACTTGCAATTCTCGCACGTTGAGTGGCCGCCTGGCGGCGTCCAAGGAGGTCGCGGCCGCCTAATGGCGTCGAAGGGCGTCGCCCGGGGACGCGTTTCCGCCCGAGGCGACCCTCCGACTCGCGGCGAAGGGCCATCGGGTGATAGGCGCCGTCCAGCCGCCGCGCTACGGGCCTACGGCCTCGGATCCCTCGCGTGAGCGATCCCGTTCCCTCTCGTTAGCTATTCACGCCTTCGCTCTGCCTACCGACCGTTAACCCAGCCGGTCGGGCGCGACCTCACTTTCGCCCGTCGGGTAATCGCCGCCAACTGAGTAGGAGGATCCGCCGCCATGCAGAGTGCCGCCACACGCGGTTTCACGGTCGTCACCGTCGTGACGTTGATCTTCGCGCCGGCGTGGAAGGGGAACCACTGGGTCAATCTCCTGACCGGCAAGAAGACGGAGACGACTGTCGTGAAGTGCCAGCCGAACGATCCCTGTCCCGCACAGAAGCACATCACGCAGCAGGTCGCCCTGCCGCACCCGTAGGTGGCTTCCTATCCGCTGCTCGCGTTCGCGATCTTCCTGGTCGCGTTCGAGTTTCAGAACCTGCTCTCGTGGGGGGGAAGGCGGACGATCAAACCGGGCCTCGAGAAGTCGCAGGACTTCACGATCGTCGTCCCGGTCTTCGGGCATCCGCGCTATTTCGAGGGCGAGCGGCTTCTGCGCTATCGGCACCGAGTGCTCGTCGCGATGGAGATCAGCGCTCCGTTGATGGCCGAGTTCGCGGACGAACTCGAAGCGGACGGGTGGAACGTCGAGCGTCTGGTCGTTGCGGATCCGAACCCGGCAGCGCTCCTCACGGCTGCGCTGCCCGCAGTCGCCACCACCTACACGTTTCGCCTCGACTCTGACACCGTGATTGGCGAGGACGTCGCCGCCGCGGTCGCTGCGGCAGATATTGCCGGAGCGGATCTCTGCTCGATCAAGTGCGCCGTCGGCAACCGCACGAACGTCGTCACGAAGCTGCAGGCGCTCGAATACCGGATGGCGATGCTCTGCCGCCACTTCCGTCCGTGGCTGACGTCGGGCGCGTGTTTCCTCGCGCGAACGGACGCGCTCCGCCAGATCATGGCGCGGCACTCGCATTGGACCCCGGGGGAGGACATCGAAACCGGCCGGACTGCGCTCGCTCTCCGCATGCGCATCCGTCACCTCGACATGGTTGTTCACACCGACGCGCCGGACAGCTGGCGCGCACTCTTCCAGCAGCGGCGCCTCTGGTGGGCGGGCGCGTTTCGGCATTGGTGGATCAACGTCGACCGGAACTTGCTCCACCTGCCGGTGATGACGAGCTACTACTTGATCGCGATCTGGGCGTCCTGGTACTTCAAGTGGTGGACGACGCTGAGCCCGGCGTCCATGCTTTCGAGCCTGCCCCTCGTTTACTGCGCCTACCTCTTCGTCACGGTGACGTCGAACCTCCAGGTGGCCTCACCGTGGATGATCGTCTTCCCGTTCTACGCGCTCGCGCAAGTGCTCGTGATGCCGCCGCTCGGTGCGCTGAAGTACTTCGAACTCGCGAGGCGCCGGCGGCGCGCGGGGCGTTACCGTTTTGGATATCGCCGCCGAGAGGTTCTGCGAGTCATCGGGCGCGTGATGACCTACCCGACCGGGCGGTAGTAGGCGAATCTCTCGTACAGCTGCTCTGGCCGGCTTGAGCGGCGACGCCCGTCGTCACCTCGGGTTCACCTCATGGCGGTAGTAGTCCCGCGGGAGACTCTCGAAGTTCACCGGGGTGTCCAGCATGCACTTAGGGGGCTAAACCGGGCCGAGAGGGATGGCCCGGGAATTTGTCGCGGCAAGCTTGAAAAGGGTGCAACGAAGTCGGACCGCCTAGCGGCGTCCAGGGAGGTCGCGTCACCGCCTAACGGCGTCCTCGAAAGCCGCAGCGCGCCGGGTGCGGTCGCGGGGCTTGGTTATCTAGAAAGACTGAGGCTCGAATGCCCGGATGCCGACGCGGCGTACAGGTGCCAGGCTCCTTCGATCCCCTTTAACTCGCGGCCGCCACGATCGTGGAATCGCAGTCCGGATCCGGCGACCAAGTCCTTAACCGTCTGCGAGACAAGGATCTCCGATGGCTCGGCGAGGGCGGCGATGCGAGCTGCAACGTTCACGGCGATCCCTGAGGCCTTCTCTCCTGTTGTGCCGACTTCGCCTGTGTGGACGCCGGCGCGAACTTCGAGTTCGAGTGGCCGGACCGCATCCACGATCGCCTGCGCACACTTCACGCCGCGTGCGGGCCCGTCGAACGTTGCGAAGAAGCCGTCGCCGGCGACGTCTTGCTCGATACCCCGATAACGCCCCAGCATGGCGCGCACGACCGTGTGAT
>WNGJ01066307.1_pt1 | contig 11347 bp, 12 predicted proteins | sample 5400611 | NCBI WGS metagenome assembly WNGJ01 (sample SAMN13153375, study PRJNA577476) | soil metagenome | isolation source: 40 cm soil or saprolite under Garry oak tree replicate 1 | place: USA:California | collected 2016-06-15 | reverse complement strand
GCACGGTATAGATCTTGCGGTCGATCCTCGTCTCGACATTGAGCTTCTGACCCTGGACGACGACGGTCTCCATGGGCGTCGAGGAACTGTCCGGGGGTGCGGCGAATGCCGCGCTCGGGACGAGCGCCAACAGGCCGCCGGCAACGGCGATCTTTGGAATGGAACCCCGCACTATTGGTTTACCGCACAGTGCGGCGATCCGAGACGCACTCGATTATTTCCTAGCCCTGCCCCGCCGGACCCGCGGGAGCGAGCCTTGTCGACCCGGTAGAACCTCGCGAACGGGTTCGACAAATCGGCATCGCTGATCCCCGATGCCGTTATCGCACGGACTTCCGCATTTTTTCTGCATTTGGTCTGCGGTCGCTCAGTGCAATTTCGTGCAGTGACATAAGATCATGCCAATCTGAATTCCCCACACCAGCGACCGATCGTAAAGAGACGGAAAGGCCCCGTGAAGGGTGGTTCAATCTCTATATCCTTTTCTCACGGTCAGTCAAGCAGCGCCACGCCGTGAGCATCGCCGCGGAGCTTGAGGATGGCGGCGCGAACGCTGATGTGACCCTTCTTAAGGGCACGGCATCGAAGCAAGTCGACGAAAGGCTGTGACTGCCCTGGGAGTGCTCAATCGGCACTCCGCACTGTCCGCCATCGCAGCAGCGCGCTTCAGCGCCTGTGTCGATGCCGATGATGCACGTCGGGGTAATGGGGATGGCTGTGAGTCAGCGACTCGTGCGCATGAGGAGATGGTGCCATCGCTCGACTGGTTCATCTATGCCTTTGTGCAGCAAGGAGGCGGTGGTCTCCTCGCAGATCGAAGGTACTCAGGCCACACTTATCGATCTTCTCGAATACGAAGCCGAGCAAGCAATTGGAGTTGTCGTCGACGATGTGCATGAGGTCTGCAACTACCTCGATGCGATTAAGTACACACGAGGACAGATAAAGAGCGCTCGCGGGCTGCCACTCTCGAAGAACTCGTCATAGTTGGTGCGGCCGTCGACGATGAACTTGGCATCCTGCAGGAAGACAGTCTCATCCCAGAAATGCGAATAGGTCAGAGGAACGACCCTGACGAAAAGCGCGAGCACCACGATCAGCGCCAGGACAACGCGCTGATCGACGCGCACGCGCATATGGTTTACTTCCCTGGGCCGGCGGCGCCAACCGCCTTACGCTGCTCGGGCACGAGCATCCACGACTGCGCGGAGTAGCGCCTCCATGGCGCGGGGCCGGCTGCGCCAAGACGTACGCAGGTCTTCAACAGTAGCCGGCCATCCGATATAGGAATGGATCGCAAACCCAAGAAAGGCGGCATTGAACGCGGCGAACGCGGCGTGCGTCCAACGGTGCGCGAATGAGTCGAACACAAGACCGAGGGACAACCAGATCAGCAGGGCGTACTCAGCCAGCAGGTAGAAAGCTGGTGCGGCGGTACGGTTCATAACCTTTGGCGTGCGACCGAACGGGCTTTTCTTGCGCGTCGCGGCCTGCCGAATCGACTTAAAAACGCCGCCCAAGTTGACCGGAATCAACAGGAGGTTGAGCGCATACACGAGTGCCAGATCGCGCCACCGATAGCCCATCCGCACGAGGTCGCGCCCGTAGAGCACAAAATATGGGAACGCAGTCAGCGGCAGCCACGCGCTACTCAGGCGATCATCGACTGGAAACATCAGCATCAGTACCAGTCCGAGATTGACCAGCGCTATCGAACCCAGATAGTGAAGACGGAAGTACGCTTCCGGGATCTTCGTCCAGCTTTGTGCGCGCCACAGGTGGCGTATGCATTTCGGCAGGATGATCAGTCCCCCGTTGGCCCAGCGCCGCCGTTGGATCAGCAGTGCTCCGAAATCCGGCGGCGTCGCGCTGAAGGCCAACCGCTCTGGGTAGTTGTACAGAGTCCAGCCACGCTCGATGAGGTCGATCGATGACTCAGTGTCCTCGATGACGGTGCGGTCCTGGATGTAACGAACGATCGGATAGCCGCGCTCGAGATCATGTGTCTTGATGTCATTCAGCGCCGCGACGCGCAGTAGCGCGTTCGCGCCGACCCAGAATGCCGCGCCGAATGCCGTGAAACCTTGATGAATCAGATACTGAATGTCAGTGGTAGCTCCCGCGACATATTCGAGAGAACCAGGCGCGGCGGGTATCGAGCTGTATGGCGTTTGCGCGACCGCCAGGCGCTCGCGTCCGGACCGGCACATTTCGTGCACCAACCGCAGGGCATACTCCGGCATGAGCAAGCTGTCGGCATCCAGTGTGATGACGAACTCGGCTGCGGGCACAGCGAAGGAGGCAGGGCCTTCGCATGCCGGCTCCAAAAACAGCCTCGAGCTGCGCCGAACCTCCCTGAAGCGCGCGCCCAACAAGGACAGGTAACTGTTGAGATTCATCGCCTTGTTCGGCTCGTGGGACAGATTTTCGTAGCGCTTGCGCTCGAACACCGTAAAGCCGACCGAGAACAGCGATGCCAGACGGCGATATTCGCGCGCGAGTAGTTGCCGGTCGCCTTGATGGCAGCTCGCAAGCTGCATGGAACGCACGCGGTGCGATTCGGCGATGGAGCCTAACACGCGTTCCAGCAACAGCTGTCCCGCAGCCGTGGCTCCGCTGACGAGGGAGCGCCAGCCCTCAACGCGCCGCGCCGCTTGCCAGTACAGCCACGCGAGCTTGTCGAATTCCTGTCGTTCAGTCATCTGCCTGTGCAAGGGGCGTGAGTGAAACTGCCGCTGCGCCTGGATGAAAGGCTTCGCGGCGGCGTCGAAAAGAACCTGCAGCTGATTCGGAAGCTCGCGGAGCGCTCTCAGGCTCGCGATGTCGGCGGGGTGCTGAGGATGTGTCGGATCGTCAATCAGCAAGGCGATGCGCCGGTTCGGATACTCCTGCAGGGCCGCCGAAAGCAATGTGCAGCTCACGACGTCGAATTCTTCCTTGTACGACGGAACGAGGATTGCGAGCGGCGGCGCAGCACGCTCATAAATCTGTTCCAAGTCTTTGCGCGACACCGGCCGATGCGCGGCAAGACGATACAAGTGCCCCAAGCGCGTCAGCTGATAAACGAAATTCCCCCAGATCAGGAGCCCGACGACCAACGCCAACATCAGCCCGCCGATCACGGCCGACCAGTTTCCCGCCACTGAGTGAAACAAGGATCCGCCAAGTTGGCGGAATGCAAGCACCAACGCAGCGGTCGTCAGCAGCAGCATCACGTAGGTCGCGCCGATATCCCAGCGATGTGTCCTGACGGAGCGAGCTTCGAGCGCCGCTCCTGAGTCCACAGCGGACGCAGCGCGACCGACGACCCTTGTCATAATCAGATACCTTTAGCGCACGCGTACCTGATCAGTGTAGTGATGGGGTGCTGTCTGCTCTAGACGTCGCCGAATTCAGACGGACCAAGGGAAGTACAGGTAGAAGAAGAATTCTACGGCCTCCCTGCATCTGTGTCGCATCCTGGCGAACGATAAGTCGGCCGGAGCGACGCAATGGTGTGCTTATGTCGCTTCCAGCGCGTGGGCACTGTGGTCCGCAAAAATCTGGTCTGTGGGTCCTGAAGGGGTTGGGTTTCCCGAGTGTGCCACGCCCCCACCGAGCTCGATGCGCACCGACTCCCGGAGCGATAGTCCGCTGCGCTCCTGTCGTGCGCTCAGCACCGCGCCGCCGCTGATCGGCAGAGAAGCAGCGAGCCGTCGTGATACCTAGAAAGGCCTCGGCGATGTCGCTCTTGAGAATCGTCGCGACTCTTGACTTAAATTTAAAGCCAAACCAACCTGGCTTACCTCCTGTCAGGTAGAAGCAGATGTCCTCAGGATTGCGCCGCAGATCATATCCTCTCTGCGGAGGCTTAGACTTGAAGTTCTCGCGACGCGCAACGTTAAAAAAGAAGTGGTACTCCCGCGACCCGGGACTCGAAGATGCCTTCGACTGAGTGGCCTGACCCCATTTACCCTGGAGCAAGGGTTGACCCTGGAGATAGACCGTCGGCGGACCAATGCTCAAATCGGGATTGTCGGTTCCACAAAAGAGCGAAATAGCCAGGACCGTCGAGTTTTTCTTGTAGGCTAGCTTCGCCAAATCGACGTCAGCCCTGAAGTCCACGCGCATCAACGATCGATGCGGACGTTCGTCGTCGCCCCCGGGAGCAGCGATGCAAGCGCCGACTCAGCCTGCTGCCGTCCTACAAGTGTCTCAAGTCCGGCTAAACGCGGTACCGGCAATTCAAGTTGATCATGGTAGTCGACTACGCGAATGGACGTGTATGTGATCTGCATACTCTCGCGTGCCCCGAGGTAACCCCCAAAGCCCATACCTGCACTGACAAGGAGAACGCAGCGGATGAGTTTCGCCAGCGGGGCACGGCGGCATCTCATTGCCTGCACCCGTACAACCCACATCGCCCGTGGCAGCGAGAATTTCTAGTTTCCCGCGCTTTTCGGAATGTATTCGTGTTCACTCCGAGCGCTCCAGCGATACAGGTCTTCATCCCCACAATGGGGGCATTTGATCGCCGTCAGTTGATCGTCGAATTCGGGCACGGCCACCTTGCTTCCTGCGGGTGGGGGTGCAATGGCAATGACGAGTCCGCATGACCGGCTCTTACACAACCACCCGTTGTAGCGATTCCCTGGAACCATCTGCGGCTTCGACCTGAGGTCGACATGGCGGGGCGCAACTGAGGCCACCGGCTTACGGGTTGGTATACCCCGGCTCTTGATCGTACGTTTGATTGCCATTGATCTCTCTCCGCTTAAGAACTTCGGGGAGCCTACTGCGCCTGCGACAACTCTACTGGCTATCGGTCCAAACCTAGAAGTTTGTTGAAGGAAGTCGGCTCCGGCACTTGGTACACGGGCGTAGCACCCATGGATAGAATGCAGGCGTAACCTGCGGGATAATAGACCCATGACGCGCCGCCTTGCTCTCGGCGCAGGTCGAGTCGTATAGGATCGCCTAGGACTTGCCTTGCTGGCAGCACTGCGCGCCGCTTCGCGCTCCAGTAAGTCTCAAAAGCTGTGATTTCCGACGGTGTGAGCGACGTATCCGTCGCACCTATCACACCTCGCACTGTCACAGAAATCAGTCGACCCTCACCTAGTGAAGTCGCTGCGCAGCCAACAACAACTGTTGCGGCGACTCCGAGAGCAGCGTGAAACCATCTCCGAGACGCGACAGTCATAGAATGCTACTGAGGACGAATCGTCGCGCGCTTCCGATTCGACGGCTCATGGTTTCTTCGCCACCACCTTGCCATTCTCCCAGACGTAGATCGGCGTGTCGTACATGCGCGCGATCAAGATGCGCGATGGCCGAGCAACGGCCATTCGGGTGCGCCGGCGACGAGCGACAGTAGGAACCGCCGCTCGTTTGCATCGATCCCGTGCTGGAGTTCGCGAATCATGCGCTCGCGTGCAGAGAGAAGTGCCGGCAGCGGAATCGGATCTGCAGTCATACCCTGAACGTTATTCACATACTCGTACTCGATATCGCGCAGCGTGGGAAACAGCACTTCGTGAACGGGGCGGTTGTGGCTCGCTAGATAGACGACAAAGGCCCGCCGAATGGCGGGAGTAATTCCTTCGTGCGCAAAGAGCTGCATGACGTCAAACAAGTCGCGTGGGTGCTGGCGGTCCATCGCCGCTACGAGCTTGCCACCCTACATATCCTCGAGCGACACCACAGGGATTTCGAGGTCGCTCTGCAGCGCATCGCGCGCGGTGCGGGTAAGCGATGCGCGGCGCACCGGACGCACCGTTCCCCGCATCACGAAATTAGCCTCGATCCTTACCTCGATACTATCCCGGCGCACCAGCAGCTTGGTCTCGCCGGCATCGCTCGCGGAGACAGTTCGGTTCTCAAAGCCCATCCATCCTGGATTGGAAGCCGTATGCGAAGCGATCAGGAGGATTCGCCTGTACATCTGATTTGCGAGCACTTCAGTGCGCTGCTACGAGCACCGGATCTTGCCGTCGCAGACGGCTCACGGCACAAATGAATCGAGCTGCGTGTTTGATTTTTCTTTGAATGGTGGCCAGGGGCGGAATCGAACCACGGACACGCGGATCTCAGTTCAGGTTAGTTAGCGGTGTGCGACCTCATCAACAATTTGCTTGCAGATTGCCTGAACCTGCTTTTCGGTCATGGCGGAAAAGACACCCTGCCACGCAGTAGACGACGTGTCGTAGGAGCGTTCCCCGAGCACATCGCCTGTCACAAGATCTCGAAACTGCACTTTTGACTTGATGAACGCATTTCCGGTCATGATCCCGAATCCATATCGAGCGCCCGGCGAGATATATCGATAATCAGCGATGTCTACGACAACAAGCGTACCAGGCTCACCCGTCGGTTTTGGGTCTCCTTCCTGCAGGACGGAGCTGGCGCCGACTCGGTCGGCTTCGCTCTTCATGGCAGCACGCCATTCACCTTTTAGTTGTTCCCAGTCCTTCGATTCCGTCGCAACTTTACTGCCGGTGACATTCAGCACAATCGACTTCGCGCTCTCGGACGCGACCCGAACCGGCGCTTCGTTCGGAGACTTCGTAACGGTTGCGGCGCACCCCGTTAGCGCGAGGCCGACAGCGAGTAGCGCCAGGGTCCGTTTTTTGGCGATCACGGTTGTTCCTCCCCGCTTTTCGAATCTTGCCAGGACAGGCAGTGAAGCGAACGAGCCCGAATCCTCCAAGTTAGTCTGCAAGCGTTGGCCCGGCACTGACGGGACCTCCGCTGCGCTCGCGAATCGTTACTCAAGCGGGCAACGATAAAACAATACGGAGACTGCCGGAAACGCCGACGCGACTAGCTTACTTGAATTGGTGGCCAGGGGCGGAATCGAACCACCGACACGCGGATTTTCAGTCATTTAACGGTGGTTCGACGGGCTTATTAATCAACCACTTGCAGCGCTTGCCAGCCTCCTGCTCACGCACACCAAGGCACATTCCTGGCACACCCAATCTGAGTTGGTCACGTTCCTGGCACATCACTTTCGGTGCCTCCAATATCCCGGCCGCCTGCGTCGATGGGCAACGGCGACGATCTGCACCTTAAAAGGCGCAGCGCCACGCAACGGAGCGCGACCCTGGAATCTGCCAGCCCTGTCGTAGGAGTCATATTACGTGCGGATCGTCTCGCGACGTTCATGGAGCGTTGCGGGGGAATCGCCCCTCTAGCCAGACGACTTCGTCAAGTGGCCGCAAGCCGTCAATACTTTCGATGCGGCATCCCTGACTGCGCGCCACTCCGCTGAGTTAAGCAGAGTCTCCGGATCTTGGAGGTCGGCTCGTACGTCGCGGCGCTTTTCTACACGACGCAATGCTTCCAAAAACCTCGACAGCGCACGGCGAGATTCAGGTGCACCTGGCAAGCGACCCGCAAGTTCCTTCTCAACCGCGTCGGAATCCAAGTCGTCAAAGACTTGCTCGATGAACTCGTCAAAATCTGTCACCGAGGTTTTCGATCGATCGTGAGCGATCCAGGCACGTCGTAGATCGTCTTCTCTGGAAACTAACTCAGAGTAGCTGAGAATCTGCGTTAACCAAGCTGCGAATGGAATCATGGGCACTACTCTCGAAATATGAACTGCTCTCGTGTTATCCCATCGGCCTCGGGTGAATTTAGCAGCACGCGGTTGCCGTTGGCATCAAATGCTTTTCCGTCGCGAACCTGGGTAATAGTCCCGTCGCGTCGCTGGCGTACGTAGTCGTGCTTGTTCTCAGGGTTCACCCATTTCGTGTGCCCAGGTCGGCGTCCGGGCCCCTCAACCCAATTCTCTGGCACGCCGTTGGGGCGCTGTAACCTAGTGCTCTCTTGGGAGACAGCTGACTTTGCCGCATCTTACTTGTCTTTGTCGTCTTGCCCCGGATCTCGGTTCGGCGCCCCGGAACTGTTTGGTTGTGCATCCTCATCTGCGCCGTCATCGTCATCCGACGATTTGTCCTGTACCTCTTGGTTCAGGTGACTCTCATCGAGTCTCTTTATCGCTTCACTGCCGCGTATACCATTTCCTGGTGTCAGCATCTGTCCACGTCGCGGGCATCACCCCGCATCCTGACAACGCATGGATGACGCAGATCGCGCGCAACGTCATTGACACATTCTGCGGTGTTCTCGCCCGCGAGGGGACTCGCAGGGGCTCGGAAACCAGCTGCTGCTGCCCCACGCCGACGTTGACAAACGTCACGGTCAGATTAAACGGCGCCAGCGACTGGGCGGAATGCTGAGCTACTATCATCGCGCAGCAGCTTGACCAGCTGCGACCGAGGTTCTGGACAATACGGCTGGAGTGAGACTTCCCTGCCCATGTGAAACCCCGTTCACAACCGTTAGTGCGTTGGTAAAGGCCCGCGTTTCCACATGCTCATGAATTTCGGAGGATTCATGTCGAAATTCGTCACGCTGCCGCGCAGGGCCGCGCTTGTGGTCGCGCTGACTGCGCTGTCGCTTGCGGTGCTTCCCGCCCACGCCAAAGACAAGCGTGCGAGTAAACCGACCACGGTTCCTGTCGCGGGTCTAAGGGCGCCAGTACGTATCGTCATCGATCGCTGGGGCGTCCCTCACCTCTTCGCTGCCAACGAGGACGATCTGTTCCTGGCGCAGGGCTTCAACGCTGCTCGCGATCGCCTCTTTCAGATCGATCTCTGGCGTCGGCGCGGACTTGGCGAACTTGCGGAGGTGTTTGGCCCGTCGTTCATCGAGCAAGACCGCGCGACGCGCCTTTTCCTATACCGCGGTGACATGGATCGCGAGTGGCGCACTTACAGCTCGCGCGGCACGAAAGCAGCCGAGCGAATCGCTCAATCCTTCGTCGAGGGTGTAAATGCATACATTGACTACCTCGCTGCACATCCCGAGCGGCTGCCCTGGGAGTTTAAGGCGCTCAACTACGCGCCGGCCAAATGGCGCGCGGACGAGGTCGTACGCATTCGGTCCCACGGGCTGACGCGCAATCTTACTAGCGAGGTGGCACGCGCAAACACCACATGCAAGGGAGACTTGAAGGCGGACGAGATTCGGATCGGATTGCAGCCGCCGTGGCAACACGCGATTCCGGAAGGCCTCGATCCGTGCTTGCCAAAAGACGTGCTCAGGGTGTTCACGTTGGCGACGCAGAATGTCCTCGTCACTTCGTCGGCGCCCGACGTGCGGGCGCAGGCAACCCGCTTAGAAGTCGCGCAGGCCGACCCGACGCCGACGATCGAGGAGGCGGAAGGCAGCAACAACTGGGTGATCGCACCGAAGAAATCCGCGACTGGCCGTGCAATCATGGCGAACGATCCGCATCGCGCCTACTCGGTACCCTCGCTGCGCTACATCGCGCACCTTTCGGCACCGGGCCTTGATGTCATCGGCGCTGGCGAGCCGGCTCTTCCCGGCATCTCGATTGGGCACAACGGAACAATCGCCTTCGGGCTGACGATTTTCAGCATCGACCAGGAAGATCTGTATGTGTACGAACTCAATCCCACGAACGCAGGCGAATACAAGTACAAGGATGACTGGGAACCCTTTCGCGTGATCGACGAGCGCGTGAACGTGAAGGGGAGCGTGCCGATGAAGGTCGAGCTCATGTTCACGCGCCATGGGCCGGTGATCTACGTCGATCGCGACAAGCATCGCGCGTATGCGGTGCGCTCGGCTTGGCTCGAACCGGGCATGTCGCCGTACTTCGGGTCGATTGATTACATGCGCGCGCGCGACTTCGATCAATTCAAGCGCGCGATGCTGAACTGGGGCGCACCGACCGAGAATCTCGTCTACGCCGACGTCAAGGGCAATATCGGCTGGGTGGCAGGAGGCCTCGCGCCGCAGCGGCCGAACTGGGATGGTCTATTACCCGTGCCCGGCGACGGCCGCTATGAATGGGCAGGCTTCTGGCCCGGCGACGCGCTTCCGTTCGCGTACAACCCACCCGCAGGGTTGATCGCCACTGCCAACCACATGAATCTGCCGCCCGACTACCCTTATAGGGAGCGCAAGCTCGGCTTCGAGTGGACGAACGATTCGCGCTACACACGCGTTACAGAGGTGCTCTCGTCGCTGCCGAAAGTGTCGTGCGAAGATTCGCAGCGTCTGCAGAACGACGTGCTCTCGATTCCAGCGCGTCGCCTGATCGCATTGCTCAAGCCGCTCTCATCGCCGGATGCCAAAACGCAATCGGCGCTCCTCATGCTGAAGACCTGGGACGCCGTTGAACGGGCGGACAGCGCGAAGGCTGCGTTGTTCGAAGTATGGTTCGCGCGCCATCTGGGTCGAGCGTTCGTGTCCGCCGTGCTATCGCAGGAAGCTGCAGACGCGATCGATGTGCCGGACGTCGCGGTGCTCCTCGATACGATGGAGCATCCGGTTCCGCGTCTGGGCACCGATGACGCCACCGCGGCGGCAAAGCGCGAACAGATTCTCCTTACGAGCCTCGGCTCCGCGTATGCAGAGATGGAGCGGCTCCAGGGCACGAGCGCGAGCGCATGGCAATGGGGACGTTTGCATTACAACAAACTCGACCACCCGTTTGCTTCGGTTGTTGATGATGCGATGCGCTCGTCTATCGATGTTGGACCGCTGCCAAAAGGCGGTGGACCCTACACGCCGAATCAGTCGACATATCGCACGAGCGATTTTCGGCAGACGATCGGCCCGTCGTTCCGAGTAATCGTCGATGTCGGCAACTGGGACAACTCGAGGGCGGTGAATCATCCGGGGCAATCCGGTGATCCGCAGAGTGCCCATTATCGCGATCTCGCACAATCTTGGCTCGCCGGCGAATACTTCCCGCTGCTGTATTCGCCGCGTGCGATTGAAGCGGCGGCGGAAGCGCGCATCGTACTGGTACCGGCCGGCCAATGAAGTCCGGCGATGCCCATGCGGTCAAGGGCTGCGTGGCGCAATTCTCGCTCCCTATTTCCGTTCTTGCGATTATTAATGGCGGCTCTCTGGCAAGACAGAGTGCAAACAGCGGATACGATGCTGGCCAAGATGCAGGTTATAGGGGCGGGGCGTGTGCCCCTTCAGTATCTCCATCGAATAGACAATGCGCTCGCCGGTACGTCGGACGAGGTACGTGTAGTCCTGCTTGTGCACGCCGGCGGCCTCGGCCTCTTCCAGCATTCCCAGGCGCCCTAAACCGCCGAGAACCGACCAGAAGTACACCGCCGCCCGCGGGGAGTTGCTGATGTGCGGTTCGGCTTCGATGACACTCACGCGGACTCCGGCTTGAGCTAGGCCGAGAGCGTTGATGAAGCCGACTGGTCCGCCTCCGATGATTATCACGTCTTCCATCGAGCTGATTCTGCGGTTGTACGACCTGGAAATATCCGCGTGGCATCGAGCATCCGCTAGATGGGTGCAA
>WNGJ01030296.1_pt1 | contig 11347 bp, 12 predicted proteins | sample 5400611 | NCBI WGS metagenome assembly WNGJ01 (sample SAMN13153375, study PRJNA577476) | soil metagenome | isolation source: 40 cm soil or saprolite under Garry oak tree replicate 1 | place: USA:California | collected 2016-06-15 | reverse complement strand
GAGCACAGATAGGCCCACGCAGTGTCGTCAAATTGCAGATAGCGGCATCCGGCATCGTAGAAGGCGCGCACCGCCTGCTGATACGCGGCGCCGAGGTCGTCGAAGATGGCGTCGCGGTGTGGGTAGAAGGCCTTGCTGACCGCGCCGGGCTCCAGGCGAAAATGCAGGACGCTGGGGCTCGGGATGGTCATCTTCGGCATCACTTTGGCGTGCGCCTTGAGGAAGCGGAAGTGCTCCAGCATCGGGTGGTGGGAAAACCCGATCTTGCCGACGACACGGATGCTCCGCGGCTTGGTCTGGATGCCCTGGAACTGTATGCCGTGATCGAGCTCGTAGATCTCGACCCCGTCAAGCATGCCGTAAAAGTCGAAGTGCCACCAGGAGCGGCGATATTCCCCATCGGTCGCGAGCTTGAGGCCGAGTTCCTCCTGCTTGGCGATGATCTTCGGAATCTCCTGGTCTTCCACCGCCTTGAGGTCGCCTGCCGTGATCTGACCCTTCTCGCACTTCTCGCGCGCCGCCTTGAGCGGCGCCGAGCGCAGGATCGAGCCGACATGGTCGGCGCGGAAGGGCGGTTTTGTTCGGGCGGTCATGGGCGTCTCCTTTTGAGATTTTGTTGACCGCTGGTTTCTCTTATCGAGCGCGGTTTGTAAACCCATACCGTTATTGGAAAGAAGTGGGAAATGGCCCAACAGAACGGCCGCGATTAGCTCTGCCCTGCAACATAGGCGGGTTGAGCATCAGCGAAACCCGAGGGAAGCCAAGGGCGGCGTGCCCCATGTCGTATATGCAAGATTTCGATGTAGTCGACACCTACTTGATAGAAAATTTTATATGGGTATCGCCTGACGACCTTGACGTGAATGCCCGGATGCGAAGTGCGCTCCGTACTCAGCGGATGTTCTGCGATTTGGGCGATTGCGTCGTGAATGGCGCCGATAACGTTGCGAGCGCCGCCCGGATTGCGCTGATTTATATACTGAAAAATCTCTTCCAGATCGAAGAGTGCCCGACTCCGGTAGTGTACCTTCATCCGAGGCCGTGGCGCTGCCAGAAGGCAGCGACCTCTTCGTCGGACGCAATGCCGCTCTGCAGCGCTTCGTCGAGTGCGGCCCTTTCGTCATCGCTCAGAACATAAACGCCGGTCCGACGCGCTTCGATTTCACGCGCTACTTCGGCGAGTTCGTCCTGATCTTCCTGCGGCCAGTGCTCAACCCTGCGCAGAATCTCTTTGGTTCTCTGGGTCATGAAGCTCATATAGCAAATCGCCCTTCGCTCTGCCAGCCTGGCAGTTCAAGGTGAGGACGTCTGTCTTGATTTCCTGAAGAGCCGCCGCTGCGCTTCATTGATGGCGGAGGGATCTATGGCGTCCTCCCGCTTCCCCCGGTACCACGTCTTGTAGCGCTCCAGTTGGTAGAAGAGGGTGCCGTGAATTCCATGAGCGTCCTGTTTGCGAATTGGCCGTTCCCAAATTCGGTTCAGAGCCGACCAGATCTCCTCTTGCCTTGGCAGGCTCTCCAGATCCTCCGCATATTGAATGTCTTGGTGAGGCTCTGGGAACAGCAGCGCGAACTCTTCGTCGGTCGCCTGGAAGATGCTGAAAGTACAGTTCAAGGCGCCATTAATTATCTGAATGTTCCTCATGGACTGGCCCATTCTCTGAATCGGAAATCGGCGCTCCCTCTCGGCCGCCCGATCAGTGGACATTCTTACTACCGCGGCGCGGCCCCTGGTCGGTGACACCGAGATAGGTTTCGAGGACGGCGCGGTCGGCGCGGAGCGTCGCGCTTGCAGCTTCATGCACGATGGCGCCGCGTTCGAGAATTGCGGCGCGATCGGTCACGCCGAGGATTTTTTGCGGGTTCTGCTCGACCAGTATGGCCGACATGCCCTCCTCGCGGATGATGCGGTTGAGCGCGGCCAAAAGCTCCTCGACGATGATGGGCGCAAGCCCTTCCAGCGGCTCGTCCAGCAGCATGATCTTCGGGTTGAGCACGAGCGCGCGGCCGACCGCGAGCATCTGCTGTTCGCCGCCGGAGAGCTGGTTGCCAAGATTGGCTTTGCGCTCGCCCAGGCGCGGGAACATCGCGTAGACCTTCTGCGGCGTCCACGGCCCAGGCAGCGCCACCGCAGTGAGGTTCTCGTGAACCGTCAGCGAGCGGAAGATGTTCCGCTCCTGCGGCACCCAGCCAACACCGGCGCGGGCGCGTCGCTCGGCAGGCAGTCTGGTGATATCGCGGCCGTCCAGGCGAATGGCGCCGCTGCGATAGCGGGTGACGCCGACGATGGAGTTGATCAGCGTGGTCTTGCCCATGCCGTTGCGGCCGAGCAGCGCCAGCGACTGGCCGTGGTCAAGCCGCAGCGAAATCTCGGCCAGCACCACGGCTTCGCCATAGCCGGCCGTCAGCTGATCGAGGCGCAGCAGCTCAGCCATTGTGCGCCTCGCCGAGATAGACGGCTTTCACGCGCGGATCACGCGCCACCTCGTCGGGCGGACCTTCGACAAACAATTCGCCATTGACGAGCACCGAGATGCGGTCTGCAAAGCTGAACACGATATCCATGTCGTGCTCGATCAGAAGCACCGTAACATCCGCCGGCAACGCCGCAATGGTGGCGAGAATTTCCTGGCGCTCCGCCTCCGGCACGCCGGCGGCCGGCTCGTCCAACAGGAGCACGCGCGGCCGGCACGCGAAGGCGACGGCGATTTCGAGCAACCGCTGCTTGCCGTAGGGCAAGATCGCGGTGCGCTCGGTCATGACGTCGACAAGCTGGAAGCGTTCCAACAGTTCGGCCACCTGGGCCGTAATGCCGGCGCGGCTGCCGACGATGCGCCACCAGTCGCGGCCCGAGCCGTGGCGCTCCGAGACCGCAAGGCCGAGCGTTTCGATCGGCGTCAAGTCGGCGAACAGCTGGTTGATCTGGAAGGTGCGGGCGATGCCGAGCCGCACGCGCCGATGCGGTTCGAGGTTCGTTATCGGCGCGCCGTCGAGCAAAATTTCGCCGCCCGAGGGGCGCAGCACGCCGGTGAGCAGATTGACGAGGGTGGTTTTGCCGGCGCCGTTGGGGCCGATCAGGGCGTGGCGCGCGCCCTTGCGGATCGCGATCGAGATGGCGCTCGCCGCCACAATGCCGCCGAACCGCTTATCGAGGTTCCTGGTCTCAAGCACCGGCGCCACGACCCAGTCTCTCGCGAATTGTCAATTTGGATCTGGTCCAAACTCGGCCAAACCAATGCACTGCCTGCTGCTCCGCCAACGCTATCCCCCTAACCAGGATTCCGCGAGCGAGGCCGAGCACAAGCAAGCTACATCCCATGATGAGAAAGCTCCATGTCGGGGACAGCTCGAAATAGATCGTCGCTCCGATGATCAGGGCCGCGATGATGCCGCCATAGACCCTCCCGAACAATACCATCATGATGAGGACAAATCCGATCCAGTATTGCCAATAGCGCGCTGAGAAAGTGGAGAGAAAGTCCTGCAACAGCCGGTAGATCAACGCGCCGATGAGGCCGCCATAGAGATAGCCGGTGCCGCCGATGATGAGGATCAGCAAGGCATCGGCCGAGCGGTCGATCGACAGCATGGAGAGTGAAGCGAAGGCCTGGGTCTGAGCCAACAGGCCGCCCGCGATCCCGGCATAGCCCGCCGAGAGCGTATAGACGGCAACGAGCCGCCAATTCACCGCGATTCCGATTGCGGAACTGCGCAGCGCATTGCCCTTGACGGCCTTGAGCGACAGCCCGAACGGCGAATTGACGATGCGCCGCGCCAGCATGGACAGCACAAAAAGCCAGACCAGTGTATAGACGTAGGCCGTGTGGCCGAACATGTCGAAACGATAGGCGCCGAACACCGGCGCCATGGTGACGCCCTGAAGACCGTCGGCGCCCCCGGTGAGCTCGGCGAATCTGTTGGCGAGTTCGAAGCAGACGAGGGCGACGCCAAGTGTCACCATCAGGCGGGTCAGGTCCGAGCCGCGCAGCACCAGAAAGCTCGTGGCAAAGCCGAGCGCGGCCGCCAGGAGCCCGGCGCAAACGAGTGCGATGGAGGGCTCGACGATGATCTCATGCTTGGCGAGAAGGCCCGCCGCGTAGGCCCCTACGCCGAAAAAGGCCGCATGGCCCAGCGAGATGATCCCGGCATAGCCAAGAATGAGATCGAGCGAAAGCGCGAACAGCGCCCAGATCGCGGTTTCGGTCAGGATGAGATGGCGGCCCGGCAAGAGATAGATGGTCGCGAAGGCCGCGAGCCAGAATGCGAACTCAAACGGACCGAAGCGCGCGCGGCTGGCCAGAAAACGGGCAACGGCAGTGTCGATTTTGGTGCGCATCGCGTCCCTACTCGGCAGCTACCTCGCCGTGCCGCGGGCAAACAGACCTTGCGGGCGCAGGATCAGGACCACGATCATGATGGTATAGATCACGAAGGCGCCGATGTCAGGAATGTGGATGACGATTTCGCCTATCTTGGTGTCGTGCCCACCGTAGTATTTGCCCGCCACATCTGCGATGCCAAGCAGGATCGAGGCAAGGAACGGCCCGGTGATGCTCGACGTGCCGCCCACCGTAACGACGATGAGGAAGTAGATCATGTATTTGAGCGGAAAGATGGGATCGAGGCCGAGAATCTCCGCCCCCAAGGCGCCGCCGAGGCCCGCAAGCCCCGAGCCGACCGCAAACGTGATGGCAAACACTGCGCCGACGTTGATGCCGAGCCCGCGCGCCACGCGCTGATCATCCACGGCGGCGCGCAGCCGGCTGCCGAAGCGGGTCGCCATCAGCACGAACTGCAGCGCCGCCGTCAGCAGCCCGCACACCACGATGATGAGCAGGCGGTAGCGGCCGACGCCCACCCCGAACACATCGAACTGGCCCTGCAGCGCCGCCGGAATCTGCACGAATTGCTGGGACGAGCCCATGACGTAATCGACCGCCGCCACCGACATGAAAACGAGGCCGATGGTGAACAGCACCTGGTCGAGATGGCTCTTTGCATAGACATGGACGTAAAGCGTGCGCTCCAGCAGCGCGCCGATCGCTGCGGTCGCGAAAAACGCGAGCACGAGCCCCGCCAGAAACGGCAACCCGGCGCGGTTGACCAGCACAACCGTGATGTAGCCTCCCGCCATGGCGAAGGCCCCATGGGCGAGGTTGACGAAGTTCATCAGCCCGAGGGTGACGGAAAGGCCGCATGCCAGCACGAACAGCAGCATGCCGTAGGCGACGCCATCGAACAGGATGGTCAGCATGGGGAGGCTTTCTCCCTCGCCCGCCTGCGGGGGAGGGTCGGCGATAAAGGCGCGGGCTTACGCGGTAAGAGTGCCGCGGGCTCCTCCCCTCCCCCTTGTGGGGAGGGGTCGGGGGTGGGGGTCGGGGGAGGTGGCACTTCATTGCCCTGCGGCACGACCCCCCACCCCATCCCTCCCCCACAAGGGGGGAGGGAGTCGCGAGCGGCTCCGCTTTTGATCACCCCCCACACCATAGCGAGCCTACTTCTTGACCTTGCCCGGGTCTTTCACGTTCGCGAATGTCTCGAACTCGACGTTGTACAGTTCCCCGTCAACCTTCGCGACCTTGCGCAAATAGACGTTCTGGATGATGTCGCGGGTCTCCGGGTCGATCGAGATCGGGCCGCGGGATACATGTGCGCGGTGACAGTGCCGATCACCTGGTCGCCCATGCCGTTGAGGAGGTCGTCGTCGGTCACATCGCCAGGACCGATGATCTTGATGCCGGCCTTGTCGAGGCCGCGCTCGATGAACTGCTTGACGAAGGTTCCGCCCTGTCCGGACGGCACGAAGATGAACACGGCGTCCGGCTTGGCGTCGCGGGCGCGCTGGAGGAACGGCGCAAAATCCGGATTGGCGAGCGGCACCCGGATCGATTCGACGATCTGCCCGCCGCCTTTGGTGAAGGTCTCCTTGAATGACCCTTCGGCGTCGATGCCGGGGGCGAAATCCGACACCATGCTGACGACCTTCTTGATGCCGTTCTTGACCGCCCAATCCGCCATGATGACGGTCGATTGCGGCAGGGTGAAGCTGGTGCGAACGATGTAGGGGGAACGCTCGGTGATGATCGAGGTGCCGGCCGCCATCACGATCTGCGGAATCTTGGCCTCGGCCGACAGCGGCGCGACCGCGAGCGCAGCCGGGGTGACGCCGAAGCCGACCAAGAAATTGACCTTGTCGCTGACGATCAATTCTTGCGCCAGCCGCTTCGAATTGTCCGGCACGGCGCCGTCATCCTTGAAGATGATCTGGATCTTTTTGCCCGCGACGGTGTCGCCCTTCTGCGCCATATAGAGGCGGATCGCGGCGGCGATCTGCACTCCGGTCGACTGCTGCTGGCCAGTCATCGGCAGCAGCGCCCCGATCTTCACGGTGTTCTGCGCCTGTGCGGAAGCGGCGGCGAGGCCGAGTGCGGCGGCCGCCACGACACCGTTTACTACCGTTGTGCGAAACATGGCCTTCCTCTCCCATGACCCGATAAGCTTCATTTGCCCGCCCTGACTTCACTCGGCGCAGGCGAAGCGAAAAGTTACTTTCGCGGTGCCCAGAATTTCGTCGGAATTCGGCGTGGCGAGGCTCGCTAAAAGCAACCCTAGCGTATCACGCCGTGGGGTCAATCGAGTAGTGCGACCTGCGGACGCGACGGAGGCATTGGCTAATGTGCATTCGGGTCGTATGGAAGCGTCGTAGGGTGGGCAAAAACGAAGCCGTGTCCATCAAAGATCGCGGCTGGGTGGGCACGGCGCGCAAGAGCGCACCTTTGCCCAACCCAACAAGTGATTCCAGTCGATCGAGATCCGCTTCTAACGCCGGGGTTCGTTCCGCTTCATCCATTCCAGGAATTGGCGAAAGAGTGCGTCTCGCATTGCCGGCTCAACGCCGCCTGCCGCCCGCCTTTCGGCCAGGAAGCGATCAAATCTGATCTTTTCCACTTCGGCTGTTTGCGGCAATGGCGACATGTTGTGCTGCCTGAGCCAATCCTCCGCGGCCTTGAAGCGTTGCCAGCCGGGAATTGAAGCCGCAATGCTCGCCTCCTTCCATTTTGGATGTCGCGGCGGTTTCATAAATTCTTCTATCTTGGAAAAGAAAACGTCCACAAATCGCGCGACTCTATTGTAACGCTCCGTGTTCTCCGGCCAATTGAAGCTCACCAGCAGCACGCTGGTCGCAAGCGTGTCGATCGTCTCGCCAGGGGACAGGAGATTCGGGTAATCTTCGCTCGACAATGTCGTCGGCAAATACATATCCTGCAGCCTGGCATCATACGGAACCGGCACCAGATGCAGGTTGCGATTTTCGTTCTTGAGATTTCTCGCCAAGGAAAAGACCTTGCCGGTGCTGCCGATATATACATCGGCTTCGCCATCGGCAATTTTCTGGAGAGCACGCGCATCGTCCGTTTTATAGTCAAAAGTTGCCTTGATATTCAGGCGAGAAAGAACGACTCTGGCGGAGTAATATCCAACGTCGGTTTGCGCGACGATCTTCTTTCCCTCCAGATCATATATGGATTTTATCGAGGTGGGCGCAATAATATGCAGCTCATTGTGATAGAGCTTTGTAATGTATCTGAGTCGCGACGTAATGTCCGGTATCTTGTACTGCAGCCGATAAAATTCAGGCACGTCCGCCCCGACCGCTCCCATGTCGATACTCCTGAGATAAAGGATATCGACCACGTTGCGAACCGGACCTTTGCCAAGAACGGGGAGAACACGAATCGTCGCATCACATCGAGCACGCGCGCCAGATCGGAGCCAAAGACCGACGTGGCGCCGCCCGCGGGCGCGGTGATCACGGTCGCCGTTCCCTCATTGATGCGGTTGCGGTCCGGGATCGTCAATGTCTCGTTCGAGCTGTCGGTCGCCGCGTTCGGCAAAACTGGCTGCCGTGGCGCCGGTACGAGCGGGACGTTCTGTGGCGCTGCGTAGCCGGGAAGCATGCATAGACAAACGCAAGCGACAGCAAATTTAAGATTTGGAATGTACATCACGCCAGCCCCCAAGCAAACTTTGCCGCAACGGCCAAAGACTATGGGACCCTCGTCACGATGCGAGAACGAGACGCTAGATTACGCCGGCGTTTGAAACAATGCGCTTAGTTTTTTCTCTAGCGATAGCTGCAATATTATATTTTTCCCGAAATCGTTGAATCGTTGTTCGCTGAATGTGATTCAGATGGGCTACCGCGCACGCAGGCAGCGTCGTCTGGAGTCTCCGGATCGTTGCGCGATCAAAATTGAAATAGACCTTTACGCGTGTGCCTCGCGGCGCGGATCGATGATCTGTTCGATCCTGCCGAGGGCGTGCATGCACGGCAGCACCTGGGCGAGGCTCGCATTGGGTTGCCGCTTTTCTCGAATCGCCGCGATGAATTCGCGATCCTCCAGCTCAATGCCGTCCATGGAGACGTCGACCTGGGAGAGGTCGATCTGGTTCTTCTTGCCGTCGAAGAGATCGTCGTAATAGGCGTTATAGGTGCCGTTGTCGCAGATGTAGCGGAAGAACGAGCCGATCGGGCCGTCATTATTGAAAGAAAGCGACAACGTCAGGATCGCACCCGACGGCACCTTCATGACGATGCCCATGTCCATGGCGATCTTGAGCTGAGGGTGCCGCGGCCCCTGGACCGCAAAGCACTCCGAGACGACCTCGCCGGTCTGGTACTGGAACAGGTCGACGGTGTGGGCCGCATGATGCCACAGCAGGTGGTCCGTCCAGCTGCGCGGCTTGCCGGCCGCATTCATGTTTGAACGGCGGAAGAAGTAGGTCTGCACGTCCATCTGCTGGATTTTGAGCTCGCCTTTTCGGATGCGCCGGTGCAGCCATTGGTGGCTTGGGTTGAAGCGGCGCACGTGTCCGCCCATGGCGATAACACCGGTCTCCTGCTGGATTTTCACCAGCGCTTCGGCGTCCGCCACGCTGTCGGCGATCGGGATTTCGATCAGCACGTGCTTGCCGGCGCGCATCACCTGCTCGCCCTGGCGGCGGTGCATCTGGGTCGGCGTGGTGAGGATGACGGCGTCGGCGCGCCCGATCCCTTCGCCAAGGTCGCCGCCCCAGTGCGGGATGCCGTATTTCTTCGCGACCTCCCCGGTCGCATCCTGGTTGCCGCCGATCAGCGACACCACCTCGACATCCGGAATACGTTTCAAGGCGTCGAGATGCTTCTGACCGAACGCGCCCTGCCCGGCAACGCAAATCTTCATCGCTTGCTCCTGACCACGGTCTGGTTGGCTTGATGAGCCGCGCGCTTCGGGGCGGGGTTCCGGGCGGCTGATGGTCGCTTGCTTTTAGTCTTGCCCTGAAGATTTTCCAGGATGATATGGCCGACGGCAGTGTTGGAGGCCGGCACGGTGTAGAAGCGGTAGACTTCCTTCACCTTGTCGTCGAGCGCGCCGCGCATGATGAGCCACATCACCATCTCGATGCCCTCGGCTCCGGCCTCGCGCATGAATTCCAGGTGGGAAATGCGCGTGAGTTTCTTGGGGTCGCGGCTGAGCCCATCGAGATAGGCCTTATCGAACTTGCTGTTGATCAGCCCGGCCCGCGGCCCGGAAATCTGGTGCGACATGCCGCCGGTGCCCATCACCACGACCCGCAAATCCTCCGGATAGGACTGCACCGCCTTGCGGATCGCGCGGCCCAACATGTAGCAGCGAACCTCCATCCTGTTGACGATGGTGAGGTCGAATTCATCGAGGATCACCGACTGGGCGATGTGGGACGCGAGCGCCGGGTGGCCCTTGACGGCCGGCACGGGCCGCGGTCCCCAGCCTTCGTCGGCGGGCGGAAATTCCGCCGCGCAGCCGAGCGCGAAGGTCGGGATCAGATCGACCGAGAACGCGGAGGCGTGATCGTTATAGACCGCGATGACCACGTCCGGCTTGGCGTTCGTCATCCATTCCTTGGATTTTTCGAAGCCCGAGAACACCCGCTTCCAGTAGGGCTCCTCGGTCTTCTTGAGATCGATCGCAGCGCCGATGGCCGGCACGTGCGATGAGGTTACGCCTGCGATGATTCTAGCCACGTTTCGATCCTGCCTTCTTGCCGCGCTTCGCAACCGGACGAGCAGAGGATTTGGCGCCCGCCTTGGCTGGGGACTTGGCGGCTGCCCTGCGGGACGCCGCTTTGGCTAGGGCATTGCGCCCCGACTTGCTGCGGTTGCCTTCAACTGAGCGGCCGCCGGCCAGCATCATCTTGGCATAGTCTTCCTGGGTCGAGCCCGTCATCACCGCGGCGATGTGCTGGAACGAATGACCGTCGGTCGCCCCGAGCTTGGCGGTGAAATAGATGTTGCCGCCGAGTTCCAGCATCCGGTTGTAGTCCCGCTTGAGGATGGCCTCGCGCTGCTCCGGCGTCAGCGCGAAGCGGTCCAGATACGCAGCCTCGTTCTCCTTGAAGGCCTTGCGATTCTCCGCCTTCATCAGCGACATGCAGAACATATTGAGATGATAGCCCTGGCGCGATCGCTCCGCATCGAACACGAACGTGCCGGGTATGTCGTCGTACTCTTTTTGTGGGGCTTGTTCCTTAGCCGCCGTCATCGGCGTCCCTCCATGGTATCGGACATGGCGCCACTTAATATCGGCTTGGGGGCGTTGGCAATGCGTGGGCGCGCTGCCCACCGGGGGCAGTTATGACGTCCACTAGCGTCTGTCGACGTATTAATTAGTGCCGATTTTACTTGATAAACTGCCTACTGCCGTCCATATACGTCCGTGCAGACCTTAGGGACACCCGTTTGGACACCGGAGCGGGAGGATGAGGCGTTCGAGCAGCACGCGGAATGATCGCAGCCGGGAGGGCCGCCGGTCGACCTTTCCAACAGCGACCAAGACATCCTCGGGACCCTAGACGGGACACCCGCCAGAGGGGGACGGGCCAATGGTGCAGACGCGAAAATCAAACCTCAGAAGCCGGTCGTGGCGGCTAGAACAGAGCATCCGCAAGAAGCCCTATTTCGAGACGATCGAATACGGCGTGTTGCTCGGGTACCGGCGCACCAAGGATGCCGGTACGTGGGTCGTGCGCGTCACTCGTGATGGCACCGACTGGACGAAGGCGATCGGCAAGGCAGACGATTACAAGGAAGCAGTCCCGGGCACGGTGATCCTCACCCACAGCCAAGCGCAGGAAGAGGCCAAGAAGGTTGCAGGAGCCGGAAAGCCTGGCGGCGAGAACACCGTCAAGGCCGCGCTCGATCGCTACGAAGCGGACCTTAAGAGCCGAGACGGTGACCCCAACAACGTTGTGCGGGTTCGCGCCTATTTGTCCGAGAAGCTGGGGAACAAGGCCATAGGTGCTCTGACGAAAGAGGACCTGACCGCTTG
>WNGJ01007877.1_pt1 | contig 11347 bp, 10 predicted proteins | sample 5400611 | NCBI WGS metagenome assembly WNGJ01 (sample SAMN13153375, study PRJNA577476) | soil metagenome | isolation source: 40 cm soil or saprolite under Garry oak tree replicate 1 | place: USA:California | collected 2016-06-15 | reverse complement strand
GCGCCGCCGCCCACCGGGCCAGCGCGCCCGTGCGCCAGGCATGCCAGCAGCTGGCCCAGCGCCCGGGCTACCCAGCGCCATAACTGCCATTCCGGCGCGTCATTGACGGCGGTCGGCGGTTCGCGATCACCGCGCAGATAGCGGCGGGTCCGCGCGCGTTCTCCTTGACCTCCCGCATCGTTCAGCGTGACGCCGGGACAGGGTGCGGACGCTCCGGGCAGCGACATCCTCCCACGTCCCGGCGAACTGAACCGCAGCCGGCCGGCCATGCCGTGACGTTCCCGGGCCTGGCCGCCTGACGGGGTCCGGCCCGCTGGGAGATCCAGGGCCGAAGTCCCCGGCCGTCCGGGAGCTCGTGCCCAGGTTCGGGACCTGACCCGGGATACAGGCTAAGGACGTCGACGGCATCGCGGCGTCCCGGCCGAGGTCCCGCCGCCTGCCTCCTGCGCCGTGACCCGCGATCAGCTTCACCGCCCGGGGGCCATGGGCCCGTGCGGCATGCACGACGGACGCAATACCGGCGCCACGGCGATCAGGGAAGACCCTGTCCGCGGCAAATGAGGATGCTCGCCGGTCAGCAAAGAAAGCGCGGCATATGAGGACGCCTAAGGCGCAGCCAACCGAGGGAATGGCGGCAGTCCTATAGGCCTGAGCTATGGTGAGTGCCCATGGCTGAGCAGGTAGAGCCCGTCGCTGGCCGACATCCGTTGGGATCCGAATTCTCCCGCTGGATCACCGGCTCTATGAGCGCGGACCCACATGAATTCTCAGGGCTAGGTCCGGCTCGGTGCCTGCCCGGCCGCTCGGCACAGCAGTTGGCATCGCACGGGCAGGGGTTCGTGTTCACCCCGCCTCGAGTACGAGCCCGAAGGTCTTCTCGATGCCGGCCGCGCCGTCGGGTGTGATCCGGAGTGCTCGGCTCTCGGGCCGCTGCTCGACCCAGCCCGCCTCCAGGACCTGGTCGCGCAGCGCGCGGCCGAGCTGCCCGGCGAGGTGATGACGCGTCTCCGTCCAGTCGACGCAGTAGCGGATCAGGGGACGGCGGCCGCCGGGGAGGCGGAGGCCCACGTCGTCGAGGAAGTGCCGCCCGCTGCCGGTGAGCTCGTAGTCGAGGTCGTGGCCGTAGGACGCCGGGCGGTCGGCACCGGCGGCGTCGGGGTCAAAGCCGCCGTCGCCGCCGTGCAGGAAGCCGCGGTCGAGCATGCTCTGCATGAGCCCGACGCCGAGCCGGCCGGCCAGGTGGTCGTAGCAGGACCGCGCCCGGCGCAGCTGGGCGGCGCGGGTGCTGGCCCGCAGCGAGGTGATCGGCTCGGGCGGGGCGAGCTCCATCAGCCGCTCGAGGACGTCGGCGACCGCGGGCCCGGCCAGCCGGTAATGCCGGTTCTTGCCCTCGGCGCGGACCGCGATCAGTCCGCCCTCGGTGAGCTTTTTCAGGTGGGCGCTCGCTGTGGGACGGCTGACGCCGGCCTCCCCGGCCAACAGGCTGGCGGAGAGCTCCCGCCCCGGAGTCAGGGCGACCAGGATCCGGCTCCGAGCCCGGTCGGCGATCAGTTCGGCCGCCCGCGACAGGTCCACGTCCCCGGTCATGATCGACCCTCTCCAGAGCTGGCCTGGCGGCGTACCGCCGTTGCCTGGACGGTGCTCAGGAGTGCGAAAGCACAGACCGCTGCGGCAACGCCAAGTGCGACGGCGAAGCCAGTGCGCACGCCGCCGGCATTGAGCACCGATCCGAGCAGCGCCACGCCGATGGCCCCGCCGATCTGCCGGGCGGTGTTGAGCGAGCCGCTGGCCATGCCGGTGTGGTGGGCGGGGGCAACGTTGATCGCGACCGACGTCATGGCGGGCATCGCGAAGCAGCAAAAGCCGATGACGGCCAGTCCGGCGACGATCAGGGACGGCGAGGCGGCCAGTGCGCCGGCTGCGGTGACGATCGCTCCGATGCCAGCACACGTGAAGCCGAGCAGCATCGGCCGGCGAGGCCCGGTCGCGGCGGCGAGGAACCCGCCGCTGATCGCTCCGACGCCGACCACCATGGCCATCGGGAGCACCGCGAGCCCTCCCTTCAGCGCCGAGAAGCCGTAGGCCGACTGGAGGGTCAGTGACACGCATAGCAGGGCGCCGTACATCGCGAAGTTGAAACAGAACCCGGTCAGCAGCGACCAGCGGAACGGGACCGACCGGGTGAGGTCGGCCGGGATGAAGGGCTGCGGGCCGCGCCGCTCGGAGCGGGCGAACAGCCAGCCGGCCGCGATCCCGAGCGCCAGCGCCCAGGCCGCCGTCGACGCGCGGCGCTCGCCGGCCTCGATGATGCCGGCGGTGAGCGAGGCCAGGGCGAGCGTGCCGAGCACGGTCCCGAGCGGGTGGATCCGACGTGGCCGCGGTCGCTCGCGGGGGCCGAGCACCGCGATGGTGCCGCCGACCAGGGCGGCAACGGGGAGGTTGATCCAGAAGATCGCCGGCCAGCTCGCGACCGTGATGAGCAGGCCGCCCAGCAGCGGACCCGATGCGAAGCCGAGGGTGGCGATGCCGCCCCAGATCCCGAGGGCGCGGGACCGCTCGCGGGGGTCGGGGTAGAGCTCGGTGATCATCGCCAGCGACGCCGGGAGCATCAGCGCCGCGCCGACGCCCTGGACCGCCCGGGCGCCGATCAGCACCGGCCAGCCGCCGGCCAGCGCGGCCGCGGCCGAGGCGAGCCCGAAGAGGGCGAACCCCGCTACACAGGTACGGCGGTGCCCGTGCCGGTCACCGAGCGCGCCCGCGGTCAGCATGCAGGCCGCGAACGGGACGGCGTACCCGTCCACCGCCCACTGTGCCGCGCTCACCCCGCCGCCGAGGTCCGCACGCAGCGTCTGCAGGGCGACGTTGACGATGGTCACGTCGAGCTGCACCAGCGCGAACGTCAGCGACACGGCCACGAGGGTGGTCGCCCGGCGCCGGCGCTCGGCCCTGGTGAGGCCCTGGGTGCGCTCGGCCCTGGTGCGGTCCCGAGTCCGCTCGGCTGAGTCGTGGGGCGTCATGCCCCCATGGTGGCGCTCGGATGATTCGATGCCGGACGAATCGAGGCGGCCACTTGAGTACGGCTGGAAGTGGGCGCTTCGACCGGACACCCGGCGTCAGGCGGGGCTGGCCCCGCACCCGCTTCGGCCCGCCACAGCACGCGGTCGCTCGCCAGCAGCGACTATGCCGCCCGCCCCCTGACGCCTGCGACCGGCCGGCGTTTCGGGCCGCCGGGGCGTGCCATGACTGTTGGCGTAAGGTATTTACAGTCCATCAATATCTTGATATATATCAAGGGGTGAACACGATTGCGGTGGTAACCGGCGCGACTCGCAACCTCGGGCTGGCGCTCGCGCAAGGGCTGGCCGACCGGCTGGAACCAGGCGACGTCGTGTACCTGACGGGACCGGATCCCGGGCGGGTCCTGGAAGCGCTCGACAAGGTCACCGGAGCCAGCGCTGAGGTCCGCGGCGAGGCGCTCGACGTCGCCGACCGCGACGCCGTCACTTGTTTCGCCGCATCGCTCCGCGAGCGCCACGGCGGCGTCGACATTGTCTTCTCCAACCACTACGCCCGGGCCGGGCCCCGCGACGACCCCGCCGAGGTGGTCGATCGCTACGTCGCCGTTAACAACCTCGGCACGACCCGCGTGCTCCGCGCGTTCGCGCCGCTGCTGCGCGATGGCAGCCGGCTGCTGGTTGTCGCGAGCACGGCAGGCAGCTTGCGCATGCTCGCGCCGGTTCTGCACGCTCGGTTCGACACCGGCCTGGAAACACTCGACGACGTCGATGCCGCGGTGTGCGCGTGGCGGGACGCCGTCCGCGACCGGCGTGCCGCAGGCCAGGGGTGGCCGGCCTGGATCAACATCCCGTCAAAGATCGGCCAGGTCGCAGCCGTCCGCGTTCTTGCCCGGCAGCGGCGCGCGGACGACCTGCGGCGTGGCATCCTGATCGCGGCGGTCTGCCCGGGCCTCATCGACACAGGCGCGTCGCGCCCGTGGCTGGACATGACTCGCGCACAGACTCCGGCCCGGGCCGCCGGACCGCTGCTCGACCTGGCCCTGGGCCCGCGCCCCGGGGCCGGCTGGTACGGCGAGCTCGTGCGTTTCGGGGAGGTTCTGCCGTGGCGGCCCTGACAGCGCCGAACACCTCGCCGCCACCAGGTCAGGGACTCGGCAGGGTACTGAAACGTGCCGAGCAGGCGCTGTTGCGCGCCAAGAGCGCAGCGCTTAAGCCGGCTGGCCTGACGCTGGCGCAGTACGTCGCGCTCGAAGAACTCCACCGGCAGCCCGGCATCACCGGCGCGTCACTCGCGCGGGCCTCCCTGGTCACGCCGCAGGCCATGATGGTCGTACTCAAGGCGCTTGAGGAGCAGGGGCTCATCGCCCGCTCGCCGCACCCACGCCACCCCAACGTGCTCGAGCTGCACATCACCGACCCGGGCCGCGAAGCGCTGGACGAAGGGCGGCACCGGGTCGAACCGGTGGAGAGCCGTGTCATCGGCGCCTTCTCACCGGAAGAACGCGATGTCCTGGCCGCCCTGCTCACCCGGTGGATCGAGGCCATCGAGGCTGACTGAGCTCAACGACGGCGCCCGCACCGAGCACAGCGGAGACGGAACGGCAGTCCGGCACATCCCCATCGAAGAGCAGATGGCTTGAGGTTGCGGCAGGCCGGCTGTTTTCGGTGTCCGGTCGTGCCTTCCGGCCCGGCTGCCGCGCCGGGTTGGCGGGGTTCCACAGGCCCTGCCGGGGGCCGGGACGGTTGCGGCTGGCCAGCCGGGCGTCATGGCATGCAGGCGCGCTCCTGCCGCCTGGTACTAGGGTCGAGTGGTGCTAGCGCTGACAACGGTCTGTGCCGCGCCGCATGTCGCGCTCACCGAGGTGCCCGATCCCCTGCCGCATCCCGATCAGGCCCTGGTCCGGGTCCGGGCATCGTCACTGAACCGCGGGGAGGTCAGCGACCTGCCGAAGCTGCCGCCGGGATCGGTCGCTGGCTGGGATATCGCCGGGGTTGTCGAACGGGCGGCCGGCGACGGCAGCGGGCCGCCCGCGGGCACCCGCGTGGTGGGGCTGGTCAGCCGGGGGGCGTGGGCGCACCTGGCGGCGGTTTCGGTCAGCCGCATGGCGCCGATCCCGGCCGGCGTTGCTGACGTGCAGGCTGCCACCTTTCCCACGGCCGGGCTGACAGCGCTGCGGGCCCTGGAGGTCGGGGGCCTGGTGCTCGGAAAACGCGTGCTGGTCACCGGTGCGACCGGCGGGGTCGGCCGGATGGCGGTCCAGCTGGCCCGGGCCGGCGGCGCTGATGTCACCGCGCTGGTGCGCGATGCCGCCCGGTCCCGGGCGCTGATGGGCCGCCTCGGCGCCACAGCTGTCATCGAGCATCCCGGCGGTGAATTCGATGTCATCATCGACGGCGTGGGCGGTGCCACGTTCGGGCTCGCCATCGAGCACCTGTCCCCCCGCGGGGTCGTGGTGAACATCGCGACCCAAGACGATGAGGAAATGGTCAGCTTCCGCGCCGGGCGCTTCGACCGGGCCCGCGGCGCGGCGATCTACACGCTGAACCTTCCGGACGAACTCGCCGCCCACGCCAGCGCGGCACGTGATCTGACCCGGCTATGCACGCTGGCCGCCGGCGGACGGCTGGACGGCCAGATCGAGCTCGAATGCTCATGGCGCCATCCCGGCCCGGCCATCGACGCCCTGCTGAACCGCCGCATCGGCGGCAAGGCCGTGCTCCATCTCGACTGATCACCAGCCTGAGAAGCGGCAGAACAGGACCGCTGCCCCGGCGCAAGCCAGGCACACCCGGCCTGCCAGCCGCACGGCGCTGAGGAAACCGCCGCTCGATGCGCGACTGGCCGGCGCCGCTCCTGCCCGGCATCCTCGCACTCGTCCTGTCCGCGGCAGATCCGGATGTCGGTGGGAAGCGCTTGGCCCTGCTGGCGGCGGGCTCATGGTGCCATAGTGTTATTACCCACGTCTGGGTGACCGTGAATGGGGGGCGATGACATCGGTGTCCCTTAATGCGGCAACCGAGGAACTCGAGCATTCGTGCCTGGTGGCATCCATGTGCCTGCTCGCGAGCTTGCCTGCGAACATGGAGAAGGTGCTGGCACGGGAGGCCGCATTCCTTGGAGCCGTCGCGGATGGGCTCGATCCCGTGGGCAGGACTTTCCGGGCACCGGGAGGCTATATACAGATCTTGGCGGAAAACGAGGGCCGTTGGCAGCGGGATCTCCCTGACGGAGTTGATGCGGCCGACGTGATTGACGGGCTGGGCCGGGACGGTACCCCACTGCTGGATCTGCTCCGCAGCCTGATTCGTGCGTTGCAGCCACTGGTGGCGAGGAGGGATGGTGATCCGACCGCGCGCATGAGCTTCGATCAGGTACCGGATGCCTGTTCGGCTGATTACGATCAGCGTCTGCTGACGGCTTTCCGGGAAACGCTGAAACCCCTGACCGGATATCACGCCGCGCTGGCAGCCGGTGATAAGGAGATTGCCCAGGTCTATATCAGGACCGCCAGGAAAGCATTCGGCGAGCTTTCGGACATGACCAGCCGGCTCCGGGACGCACTGGCGATGGACGGCGACGTCACAGCGACGGAAATGGCGCTGTGTGATATCGGCTGCGGGCTGGCAGGGCGGGAACTGGGTGCGGCGCCGGGAGCCGGGCTCACGCCGACGGCACTCCTGCTTTCCTGTTACATCAACGTGCTGGTACGGACTCCCGCGGTAACCCCACCGGCTTATCTGGCAGAAGTATGCCGCGCGATGGTCACGGCGGGACAGGAAAAGGTGCTCCGGGAGGTCGCGGATGCTTATCATAGTCAGGCCCGGCAGCAGCTGCGGGCAGCAGTGGATGCTCCCTCCATGCAGCGGTTTCAGGTGGCGCTGTTCGGTGCCCTGCCCTACGAACTTGGCGCGCTCTTCATAGCCTCGGCGGCCCGAGACTTCGAGCCCGCCACTGGCCGTGCCGCATGGGCGGCGCTCGCCGGGAACGCCGAGGAATGGGCGGTGCGGATGCAGAGTTCGTTCGTGCTCGCTGCCCAGATCCTCCAGGACGGGCGGATCTTCGAGGCGCACCGCAGGTACTTTGACAGTATCCGGGCCGCCAAGGGCGAGCAGGCAGCGCAAAGCAAGGCGGCGGAATTCGTCGAGCAGCGCATTTACTACCCTAGGGTAACGCTCCCGTTGCTGCTGTCGGCCGAACCGATCCCGACCCGTCCCCCGCTAAGGATCGACGGCTGAGTAAACGACTCTCGCTGGGACACTGATGACGGAATGAGGACAGAGCTATCAGCAGCGTGCAGGACATACAACGGGCCACTGCGGCTATCGGACGCGAGCTGGCATGGGATTTGACGTACCTGTCTCCCGCCGAGCAGCGGCGTTTCGATCCGGTGTCAATAGCTGAGGGCGCCGCAGCGTTCCTGATGATGGCGTATCTTCGCGGTTTCATCGACCAGATCAGCGGCCGCGCAACGAAGCTCGGAGAACGGACCGCAGACTTCCTGCTGGATCGCATCGGCGCACTGTTCCGTGGCGATCCTCCCCCCACGCCGGACGAGCTGAGCACGGTAGCTGATCAAGCGCGGGATGCGGCCAGGAAAGACCAGGAGGGGACAAGTAAGGCACTTACCGCGACGGAGGCGCAAATCGTCGGCTATCTCCTATCCAGGCACATGCCAGAGGACACCGCGCGCGCGATCGCGGCAATGGTGCGTACGCAGACCGAGATCGAACCGGATCACGGGGCAGTCAAGCCAGGCTACCGCCAGCCAAAAGATATTTGATACGTAGCGCGCTCACATAGGCATGAGTACGCATTCCCGCACGTGGCCCTCGACATCGGTGCGGACGGATGGGAATTCGGCGCGGGGCCACTGGAGGAAGACGCACCGGCGAAGACGGCGCTGCGCTGCCGTTTCCGTGGTGTGTCATGGCGCAGCCACCTCGCTCGGGACGGCGGCCGCGGCCGGCCTGGGCTCATCGCGTCCGCTGAGACGGCGCAGGTAGTCGACGATACGGTGAGTGTCTGTCGCGGATCCGCGCGTGGCGAGGATTCCGTCCGGCCGGACGAGCGCGAAGCCGCTGCCGAGATATCCGTCCACGATGTCGACGAGCTCAGCGTAGTGTCCCGCGCTGGCCGTCTCGAGCGCGCTGCGGACGCCGGCGCCGGACACGACAAGCACGTGGCGTCCGCTGCCGAGCTGGCGATAAAGCCGGGCTGGTCCGCGCTCGCTGCGGATCTCGAGGTCGGGGAACCGGTCTCCGGGCTTCGGCCCGCGGCCGCGACCGTCGGGCTGGGTGAGCGGGCTCCACGGATAGGCGACCGAGAGCTGGGACATCTTGCGGGCCGCACGGCGCTGGACCACCGGCATCCGGCTCGCGACCGGAATGACGGTGTCCCGTACGGCCCGCTTGGCCCGGTTCCGCATGGTCACCAGTCGGACGATCTTGTTGGTGAGCTCGAGCACGCCGGACGCGACGGGGACGCGCTCCTGCCCGTACGTGTCCAGGAGCGCATCCGGGGCACGGCCGTCCGCGACCAGGGCCAGCTTCCAGGCGAGGTTGTGCGCGTCCATCATCCCGGTGTTCATGCCCTGGCCGCCGGCGGGCGAGTGGATGTGTGCGGCGTCGCCGGCGAGCAGCACGCGCCCGCGTCGGTAGCTGGTGGCCGACCTGAGGTGACACCGGAAGGACGCCAGCCATTCCGGATCGCTGATCTGGATGGGCCGCGGCGAACGCTCCGCGACCAGCTCCTGGATCTCCGCGAATGTCGGCGGCTGGCCGCCGCGGTCGCCCGCGTTGGCCATGACCAGGCGCCAGCGCTCGCCGCCCATGGGTATGCAGACCAGGGGCAGTCCGTTCGGGCGGAAGAAGGCGTGAACTGCGGTGTCGCTGCCGGGGCCGTCCAGTGCGACGTCGGCCAGCAGCCAGTCCTGCGGGTACGGCTGCCCCTCGAACGGGATCCCGATCTGGTGGCGCGCGCGGCTGTGCGCGCCGTCGCAGCCGACCACGTAGCCGGCGCTCACCTGAATCTCCCGGCCGGCGGCGTCGCGGAGTGTGGCGTCGACGGCGTCGCCGCGCTCGGCCAGGCGCACGAGTTCGGCGCGATGCTCGATGGCGCCGCCGAGTTCCTGCACGCGGGCGCGCAGCAGGGTTTCGGTTTGGCTCTGCGGGAGGTGCAGTACGAAGGCATATCGCGAGCCGTTGCATGCCAGGTCCAGGTCGAGGAGCCTTCGCTGGCCGGCGTACCAGCGAAAGCGCCGGACCCGGTGGCCCTGGTCGATGAACGCGTCTGCCAGCCCCATCGTGTCGAGGAGCTCAAGCGTTCTGGCGTGGATGGCGACTGCCCGGTTCTGCGGGGCGGGACCCTCGCGCTTGTCGATGACGCGGGCGTGGATCCCGCGGGCAAGCAGCTGCGCAGCCAGGGTCAGGCCGGTAGGACCGGCGCCGACGACGAGCACCTGGCATCCGGGTGTCCCGGTGTGCGTTGTTGTCATGCCAGCCACGTTGCACCGGGCGGCGTCGCGGATCATCTGAAGAACTACGTAGTCGGCTACGTATCTCGTGGCAGCAGGCCTTCGTCGTGCGCCCAGGCCGCCAGCTGCGTGCGGTTGGCGAAGCCCAGCTTGGTCAGGATGCGGTCGACGTGTACCTCCACCGTCCTGACCGACAGGAACAGCTGCCCGGCGATCTCGCGGTTGCTGAGGCCGCGGGCCACCAGCGTCGCGACCTCCTGCTCGCGGCCGCTGAGGGCGGGCGACGCGCCGGCGCGCCAGGCATCCTCGGGCTGGTCATCGAGGCCGAGCTTGATCGCCTCGCCGAGCGTCAGCTCCCGGCCCCGGCCAAACAGCTTCTGTGTCGTGGCGCCCGCCTTCTTGCGGATCGGCGCCAGCCATGCGTCGAGCATGCTGCGTTCCTTCTGCGGACGATGGGTCTGGTTGACCTCCTCGTACGCCGCTGCAGCGCCCGCCAGCATGAGCGCGGCCCGTGGCCGACCTCCCTTGGCTGCGAGCCCGGCCAGGGCGCTCACCCCGACCGGGATGGCGAACCGGTCGCCGATGTCGGCGATGGCAGGCACGCCCTTCGCGAGCGCGGCCTTGGCGCCTGGCAGGTCACCGCGTTCGAGGCGGGATACGCCGAGCAGCATCTGGGCTCGTGCTTCCACGGCGGGCAGGCCACGCGCAGCGGACAGCTGCGCGCAGCCTTCGAACCGTTCGATGGCGATCCCGAGGTCGTCGTCGAAAAACGCGGCCGCCCCGGCCAGGAACAGGACCGCCGCGAGGCCGGCGTCGTCGCCGGCCTGGGTCTGCAGCTCCAGCGCCCGCTCAACGTCCGCCCGGCCCCCGGCCGGGTCGCCGATGACTTGCCTGGCGCGGCCCCGGTAGCACAAGCCGGCGGCCTCATGGACGAGGTCATGCATGATGCGTGCGCTGCCGATGCTCTCGTCGAGCAGTCCGAGGGCCGAGGCCCGGTCTCCCTGGTCGGTCGCGAGCCACGCCGCGCCGTTCAGCGCGTCCACCAGCTCTGGATCTTCGGCTGGGACCCGGTCGAGCAGATCGCCCAGCCGGCGCCTGCCCTCGGAGAAGTGCCCGCGCACGGACCAGAACCCGGTAAGCCGGTTGGCCAGGCGCAGCGCCAGGGCCGGATCCGTCCCGCGGTACCAGTCCAGCGCCGCCCGGAAATTGTCGTGCTCGAGTTCGAGCAGGTCGAGGCCGGCCCGGCCCGGGGAGGACGGTGGGCGAGCGAGATTCTTGGCCAGATCCCAGAATACGGACGTGTGGGCGTCTCGCACCTGCTCGTGCTCAGGTAGATCACCGAGTCCTTCAGCGGCGAACTCGCGCACGGTCTCCAGCATCGCGTAGCGCGGCCCGGCCACCGATGAGCTCGCCAGCCGCAACAGGCTCTGGTCGGCCAGTTCCTGCAGCGCGTCCAGCACCGGTACGCCAAGGCGCAGCGCCCCGGCGCAGACCGCCTCGATGTGATCCAGGCCGATACCGCCACGGAACACCGAGCACGCCGCCAGCAGCCGTGGGCCGGCTCGCTCAGCAGATCCTGGCTCCAGGCGATCGTGGCGCGCAGCGTCCGCTGCCGGTCCGGCGCGTCCCGGCTGCCGCACACCAGCAGCCCGAGCGGCCAGCACCCACCGCCCCGATGCCGAGGTATACGAAAGGCCGGGAGCATCCACGCGTTCTGGTCAGGGGTGGACGGGTCCGCTGTGGCCGCGGTCCAGGCGGTACGACTGCATGATCTGGAACGTCGTGGTGGTGGTGAAGACCTCGATGTCGGCGGCGGCGAGCACGCCGGTGTACTTGGCGATGACGGGCGCGGCCGCG